>Ga0137415_10002780_pt1 | contig 17339 bp, 17 predicted proteins | sample CZODoug3_1_1_16f_FD_183082 | JGI IMG/M metagenome (GOLD analysis project Ga0137415, IMG submission 183082) | Vadose zone soil fungal communities from Angelo Coast Range Reserve, California, USA - CZODoug3_1_1_16fungal (Hybrid Assembly) | ecosystem: Environmental > Terrestrial > Soil > Vadose...
CGTCTTCGTTGAGGAAAACCTGCCACGCATCATCTACTTTGCGGAAGTACACATCCGGCTCCACCAGCCGCGGTTCCGTCTTGTTGTAACGCAGCCCCGGACGCGGATCGAGCTTCTTGATGGTGTCGATCGCATGCTTCACGATGTCCGTCGGACGGTTCAGCGCGCGCGCAATTTCCTTCAACTGATTCGACTGCACCTGCTTCAGATATTCGGAAACGATCTGCTGCGCCAGGGTGTTCGTCGGATCGAATGCTTTTATTTGCAGCAGCAGGCATTCGCGCAAATCGCGGGCGCCGACGCCAATCGGATCAAAATCCTGCACCACCGCAATCGCGTCCTCAATGTCGTCCTGCGAATACTTCCCGTCCTGCGCCAATTCCTCGTTCGAAGCAGTCAGGTACCCGTTCTCATCCAGATTCCCGATAATGTTCTCGACGATTTGGCTGACGGCATCGGAACAAATCGTGACGCTAAGCTGCCAGGTGAGGTGATCGGTAAGTCCCGCGGGAGAAGAAAGAAACTTTTCGAACGAGGGGCGCTCGCTGACTTCGCGTTCCTGCGACTGCCCGCCATCTCCGCCTGTATCCAGATACTGGTTAAAGAAACTGCCGACATCGAACTCATCAAACGGATTCGCTTCTTTTTTCTCGGGAACTTTCTCGGTCTCCGCCTTTAGAAAAGTCTCATCGCTGTAGTTATCGCTTACGGTCGGCTCTTCCGAAAGCTCCTCCAAAACCGGGTTCGCGATCATCTCCTGGTTGATCATCTCGCGAAGCTCAAGCCTATTCAGCGCCAGCACGCTGACCATCTGCACAAGGCCCGGCGTCAGAATCTGCTTCTGCGTCACCCTGAGGTTAAGTTTGAGTCCTTGCCAGGCCATGGTTAGCTTGCTCTGTCCTATAGGATAGACCTAATTCAGGCGGAAGTTGTCGCCCAGATAGACACGCCGCACTTCCGGATCGTTGCTCAACTCCTGGGGCGTACCTTTCTTCATGATTTTCCCATGATTCACGATATAGGCGCGGTCTGTTACGGTGAGAGTTTCCCGGACGTTATGGTCGGTGATCAGAATGCCGATGCCGGAACGGCTCAACTCCCTAATCAGGTCCTGTAAGTCCTTCACCGTCAACGGGTCAATCCCCGAAAAAGGCTCGTCCAGCAGGATGAACGACGGCTGCAACGTCAGCGACCGCGCAATCTCCAACCGCCGCCGCTCGCCGCCGGAAAGCATGTAAGCCTTGCTGTGCCGCACGGTTTCAAGGCCCATCTGCGCCAAAAGCTCTTCCAGGCGGTCGCGCTGCTGCTCGGGAGTCAGGGGCAGGGTTTCCAGAATCGCCAGCAAGTTGTCTTCCGTGGTGAGCTGCCGAAACACCGAAGGCTCTTGCGGCAGGTAGCTGATGCCGCTGCGGGCACGCTGAAACATCGGCAGGTCAGTGATTTCTTCCTCGTTCAAGAGGACCCGGCCCGAATCCGGTCGCGCCAAGCCAACAATCATGTAAAAGGTAGTCGTCTTGCCCGCGCCGTTTGGCCCCAAAAGGCCAACTACTTCGCCTTGAGCAATTTCCAGTTCTACGTTGTCAACGACTTTGCGTCCCCGGTAGGACTTGCTTAGGTCGACGCCATGGAGTGTGGGCATTCCGCATCACGCGGGATCGCAGGGCGGTCCCTCTATCTTTGAACTCGGTGCTTCGTAAGGGTACGCAAACCATTTCCCGAATCCACGACGATGGTATCATCCGCTCTATAGAAGGTCAATTCACGCCCCGTTGTAGTGCCTTCCACGGGATCGAAAAGTGTCGGCGTTCCACCGGTCAGAACGAATTTTTCCTCCGCCGCGGTGTATAGGCCGCGCTCGGCGGTACCCCGGCGGTCGCCCTGCTCCACCACTACGCCACCCGTCCCCACTGCCCGGCTGATTTGCGAAGTGCCCCCGCTCCCCTGCTTGTCCGCCCCGGTTCGCGTGAAGAATAGTTCCAGCTGCGGCGCTCTCATTTTCTGGTCCGCCGATTGCACGAACACGTCTTTTTCGAGGTGCGCACGATTCTCCGCGTCCCAATAAGTCAGCAACCCCGACGAAATATGCCACACGGGAGTTGCGCCCGGCGCCGCCCCGGGCTGCGGAGCCTGCGGAAATACGGCGCGCACATTCCCTGTGGCATTTAATGTGCGCGACGGCCGGAGAAGTTCGATCGTCTCTGCTTCCAGCACCGACGCTCCCTGCCACAACCGGGCATGCCCCGTGTACACCGCGCGCCCGGTCTTCGAATTCGCCCGCATACGGTCGGCGGAAAGATTCGCCGGCACCGAACTCATCTGCAACGAAGTAGACTTCGAAGCGAAGTCCGTCGAGCGCACCGGCCCCTCCGCTTCAATATCGCCAGTCGCCTGAAAGAACGTAATCTTCGGGGCGTGGGTTTCACTGCCTGTGTCGCGCACCATCGCCTGCCCCGTCAGCACCGTAGTCTGCGAAGCCCGCGCAAACACCGCCTGCTGGGCCTCTGCGTTGCGCTCCGCCTCCTGCAGCCGCACGTTTCCTCGCAGCGTTATTTGCGACCAGTCGCCCGCGGCTGAAAGCTGCGCCACTCCCGTTGCCGAGCTCGCCGTCTGGGTCGGGCGCCCGGGTATTTCCCGCTGCGACTGCACTGAGCCTGTGGCATTCAAAAGTTGCGGCTTCCCCTGCGCACTGAAATCCAGCGCCAGCTTGTCCGCCGCTAGTTTGGAGCGGACCGCTGCCGCATCCAGCCACTCCATCTCCCCGCGCTCCAGCGTTTCCGCGTGCTGCACGCGATTCGCGGCACCCGCTTTTCCCCCTGCAAACACAAGTTGAACAGCGTTGCTCGCCAGGCTTCGGGTCATGCCCGACTTCGGATCGCGTCCATTCACGCGGGCGTTTCCTCGCAAGGTAAGCAGCTTGGCCTGGTTCACCCCCGGCCACATTTCCATTTCGCCCGTATCCGCTTGCAGATTGCCGCTTGGCGATGTCCCTTGCACCTTGCCCTCCGCCACGATGCGGTTCGTCCATCCCTGCGGAGAAAGATACGCGGTCAGCTTGTCCGCGTGCAGTGTCGAATCTCCCTTCGTGCCGTGATTCTTCACTTCGGGTTGCTGGTTCAGCGAACCAGGAGCGGCGATCAGTGTCTGCGCATGAAATTCCGTATCCAGCAGAAGCGTGAATTTCCCAGCCGTAACTTGCTCGCCGGAACTCACCGCGGTCGCCGGGCCAAAAAGCTCCACCGTCCGCCCGATCTTGTCGATCTCCATGCTGCTGCCGCTCATTTCCACCTGCGCCGGCAGCGTGGTGTTTTTTTTCGCCGTGGCATCGGCCGCTGGCTGAATCTGAATATGCACATCGCGAATCAGCCGCAACTGGCCTTGCTCGGATTGATAGACCGCCCCCACTCCATCGCCGCCGCCATTCGGAAACGAAAATTTCACCGGCTGCACCGTCTGCGCCCGCCCGGTGGCGCGTTCAAACGTCACTCCCGTCGTGTCGATGTGAATGATGTTCGGGCTGCCCCCGGAATTCGCGGCCGCGCGCGCCGCATCCTCCGCGCTTTGCAATTCGAACTGCACTTTCCCCTCGCACTGAATGCTGCCGTCGGTCTTCGCATAGCGGCAGCTTTGTGTATGGATCACGTCATTGCGATCCCCATTCTTCCCAAACACCTTGATCTTCACGTCTTCCAGCAGGCTGATGTCCTGCCCGCGCAAATCCGTCGACTTCGACGCTTCCAGATCGAAAATCGTCCGGTTGCCTTCCACTTTCTTGAAACGTAGCGCGGTGAACTGCTTTTCTTCGTTCTGCGGCAGCGGCGCCGGCGCATTTTGCTTTTCGCGATGCGCCACCCAAAGGCGATGCACATAGATCCCGCCGGTAATCCCGGCAAGCGCGAGCGCCAGCAGAGCGGACCACCGTGCGTATCGTGACGCATCGCGTCGGTTCATATTTTCAGTTAATCAGAATTTCAGGGGAGTGTATAGACGGGCGGCAAAACGCCGGAATTTCAGCTCGCGGCCTCACCGGCAATCGAACCTTCGATCGGCAGGATGCCCATGTTGGCCGCGGCGACCCGGTCGCGATCCGTATTTTTCACCAGGTACATGGCCTCGTCCGCCAGGTGCAGCAAGCCTTCTTTTGACTTCGAGTCCGCGGGATACGCGGCCAGTCCCAGGCTGGGCGTCAGCCGGATGTTTAAGCCCTCCGCTTTCAGCCAGATCGTTTCCCGAATCAGTTTGTGCAAGCGGCGCGCCACGTTGATTGCGTTTTCCTTGGAGGTCTGTGGCAGCAGCAGCACGAATTCGTCGCCGCCATACCGGAACGCAAAATCAATCAGCCGGCAGTTGGTCTTCAACGCTTCGCCGATTTCCGCCAGCAGCCGCGAGCCCACCAGGTGCCCATGTGTGTCGTTCACCTGCTTGAAATGATCCAGGTCAATGAACACGATCGAAAATTCGTAGTTGTAGCGTTGCGAGCGGTAAATCTCCGTGTCCAGGATGAATCCCATATGCCGCGCATTGTAAAGCGAAGTGCAATCATCCTTGATCGTCAGCTCATGAATCCGCTTCACGTGCCGCGCGTTTTCCAGAGCGATTGCAGCGAAGTCGGAGAGCGCCTCCAGCAGCTTCAGGTCCCGCGCGTCAAACCCTTCCGGGCCCACGCAATTAATCAGCTCGATCACCCCCAGGCAGGTATCGCGGAATTTCACCGGCATCGCCACGATCGAGCGCGTTTCCATTTTCGTCTTCTCGTCCACCTTGCCGAAGAACCGCGTGTCCTTCGAGGTGTCCGGCACAATCACTATTTCGCCGTGCTGTGCCACCCACCCGGCGATTCCTTGCCCCACCTTCACGCGCACATCTTTCAGGGCCTGCGAAGCCTTGCCCACCGCCAGCTCAAAATACAATTCCTGCTTTGACTCATCCAGCAGCAGCAACGACCAGTTGTCCGGGCGGAGAAATTCATCAATCTTCTCCATGATGGTGCGCAGAACCTGGTCGAGTTGCAGCGAAGAAGTGAGCGCCTTACCCAATTCCTGGAAAACGGCGACTTCTCCCGCCTCGCGTTGCTCTGAAGGCACACCCGGATTCCGGCGGCGGTCGACAGTCGGGAACTGTTTGATTTCCTCAACGCTCACGGAAGTCGGTTTCTCCGGGTGGTGCGAAACACTCCAGCCTAGATGCCCTGCCGGGGGCACCAAGTTTCGACACCTGTACCAGCCAATCTTGGTCAGTATAGTCGCCGGTCAAAAGTCCGCGCAAGCCGCCCGTGGTACTGGCGTTCCCATTTCGCCATCCTGAGCCGTGCTGGGGCCGCGAAAACGAGGATAGTCGTTGCCTGCATAGCCTGCATCAGCAAGTTCTACCGATTCCTGGGTTGTTCGGGGTGAGCCACTTTCGCGCGGGACTGCCTCGTGAGGCCAACGACAAACACGATAAACAAGAAAATGCAGGGAATGGCAACCGCGGCAGCTGCCAGAAGAAAATACGCCCGGAGGCCCTCAATCAGTCCGGCCACCAGCTTCAGTATGAGCCCCATACCCAAAGTGTAGCCGAAGAAGCGCACTTGAAACGACGCGCAGGACATCGCATGTGCGCAAGGATTCCAAATTGGCCTCAGCTTTGTGTTGTGATTTTCGGTTGTTTTCACAACGATTTGCGGCTCGTCCCTGTGTTCAGGCGGAGATGACCGAAAGTGCGCCATGTTCCTTGCGCGTGGGCCGGACAGTGATTTCCACGTCTTGGCGCAGAGCCGTGAGGAATTCCATCAGTCGGCCAACGGAAAAGTTACCGGCGCGATTCCGCATCAGCAAGGAGACTTGCGGCTGCTGCACGCCGAGAATTTTGGCGATCTCGGCCTGGGTCATTCCGCTGCTCTTGAGGATGGTGTGAATTTGCAGGGTGAGTTGCGCCTTGAGCAGTTCCTGTTCGGGATTGGGAAGGCCCATGTCCGCAAAGATGTTTCCACTGCTCTGCGTCACGCGAGCAACGCGTTTGTGGGTTTTTCCTGTTTTGGTTTTCATTTTAGTTCTGCCTTTCTCTATAGTCCCGCCCTGCTTCCGCGAGCCGTCGCTTGATCAGCTCGATCTCCCTGGCCGGCGTGGCAATACCCTTCGTGGATTTCTTCTGAAAGACGTGCAAAACATAGATAGCGTCCTGAAAACGAACCGTGTAGACGGCTCGCCACGTATTGCCGTGGTGCGAGGCCACAATTTCGAACACGCTGGCGCCGCCAAATCCTTTGAGAGGCTTGGCGGCAGGATCTGTCTTGCCCTCCTGGGCGGTAAAGAGCGCGTGCCCGAAGTCGGTCCTGACAGGCGCCGGAAAAGAGCGCAAATCCCGGAGTGATGTTCCAATCCACCGGACGGGTTTCAGCGCCTCGGCCATCTATATAATTATACGTATACACATATAATTGTCAAGAGCTGCTCGAATCGTTCCTGGGTGATTTTGACCGTCCCGGCCGGCGACACCATGGCTCCTGCGCGCGGGACTTGAATTTGCTGCTGTGCTGAGCTTAAACCCTTAACTGCCAACTGTTAGCTTTGCCCTTCGAGCATTAGCTCTTTGCGGCTTTTTGAGTTTGGGTTTTCTTGTTCCGAAGGCCGCTCAGCGCCTGCGGCAGCGGCCGGTCACCAATTACACTTCGACGAGCTCGTCCTCCGCGCGCCAAGAATGCTTTTTCCCCTCGACAGGTTTGTCCCCGCTCCTGTCACTGATAGACTCAAGGCTACGGATAGGGGCATGGCCAGGGGAAATTTCGGAGAACGCCTAAAACGCGAACGGGAATTGCGCGAAGTCACGCTGGAGGAAATCACTCAGGCAACGCGCATCGGCTCCCGTTTTCTGCAAGCGCTCGAGAACGAAGAATGGGACAAGCTTCCCGGCGGCGTCTTCAACCGCGGCTTCGTCCGCTCCATCGCCCACTACCTCGGCCTGGATGAGGAAGCGTTTCTGGCCGAGTACGACATGGCGCACGCCGCGCACGCGGACCAGCAGGCGCAGAAGCACGCGCTAAGAATCGAAGACCGCATTCCCCCAACCCCGCTGTGGATTCCCGTGGCGCTCGTCGCGGGAATTCTGCTCCTGGCAGCCGCGATCATTGTCGGCGGAGTCTACGGCTGGCGGAGATTCGTCAAGCACTCCACTGCAAAGCCGGCGGCAAGCATCACCGCGCCCGCGGCGAACACCTCCCTGGATGCAAGTGCTTCTCCAATTCCGGCCCCCAACCAAGGTATTGCTGGAATTGAACAGCAAAGCAACGCCGGCCTCGGCTCGCCCGGCACCTCCGGTACAATAACTCTAACAAGCAAGAATTTGAGGCAGGCACCCGGTGGAAACTCTCAGCACTGAAGTTCTCAACGAACTGCGCCACGGCCGAGCGCCGCGCGAACGAAAAATCGCCGTGTGCACCGCGGGCGCGCACCTCGCCGCCGTCGACCGCGCGGAGATTTTGTGCGTCCTATCCGAAGACTCCGATGAAATGATCTCCACGCGCGCCCAGGAAGCGATGCTCTCGATCGCCCCGGAAGTTTTCGTGGAAGCGGCAAAGCGCGAGACGGCGATCCCCGCCTTGTTTTCCTATGTCGCCAAGAAAATCCCGCGCACCCCCGGGATAGCGGAAGCGATGGCCGCCAACAAGCATTGCCCGCCGGAATGCCTGGTTCCTCTGGTTCCCTATTTCTCGCCCGCCATCGTACAGCGCCTCCTCGAGGAACTGGACCGTGTCACCGCGAATCCTCATCTTGCGCTTACGCTCGAACATTCCGCATTTGTCACTCCGGAACAGAAAAAAATCCTGGAGGATTTTCGCAGCACCCACGTTGACCATGGACATCTGGCCGACGCAGTCGCCGAAGCGGAGCCCGACCCGGGCAGGCGCCAAACGCTGCTGCAGCAGATTGGCCGCATGACGGTTGCGCAACGCGTGCAATTTGCGATGAAGGGCAGCTCTGAAGCCCGCCGCACCCTGATTCGCGACAGCAATAAAGTGGTGCAGCGTTCCGTCCTGCAGTCCCCCCGCCTGACCGACCAGGAAGTGGAAGCGTTCGCGTCCATGGCCAACCTCACCGACGAAATACTGCGCCTGATCGCCGGCAACCGCAATTTCCGCAAAAACTATGTGGTGGTCCGCAACCTTCTCAACAATCCCAAGACGCCTCTGGACGTGACCCTGCACATGTTGCCGGTTCTGACTGCCGCGGACTTGAAAAAACTGGCCATGAACAAGAATGTTCCGGAAACTTTGCGCTCTTCCGCGATGAAGTTGCAACGCACGCGCGCTTCCACGCAAAAATAGAATGGCGGATCAGCAAAAGCTGCGATGCGCCAGTCCAGGGCGCGACGCGTTACTTACCCAAGGAGGCTTTAAGAGATGTCGTCGAAAATGATTGGATTGTCGTTGGGAATTGCAACTCTGCTCGCGACCGTTTGTCTGATCGCTCTGGCCTCTCCTGCTTTCCTTCAGGCCGATTCGGATCCGTGGACGAAGGCCCAGACCGTTCAGCCTGCCGACCTGGAGAAGGAACTAGGCAACTCCAAGTCCGCGCCGACGGTCGTCTTCGTGGGCTTCAAGAGGCTATATAGCGCCGGACACATCAAGGGCGCTCAATACCACGGAACGGCGGGCAGTGAAGAAGGACTGAAAGAATTGACCACGTGGGCCGCCGGACTTCCCCGTTCAACCAATCTGGTGATTTATTGCGGATGCTGCCCGCTGGAACGCTGCCCGAACATCCGGCCGGCGTTCAAGGCGCTGCAGGGGCTGGGGTTCAAGAATCTTCGCGTGCTGCTGCTCCCACAGGATTTCGCTACAGATTGGGCGGGCAAAGGCCTTCCCTACGACAAGGAAAATTAGGCAAAAATTGCCGATGCCGTCCACATAGAACGGCAAGTCCCGAACCCGTTGATGTTCGCCTCGACTGTTAACTTTTTGGCCAGCCTCACCCGCCTCACTTGTTTTCACAAGGCCGGCTCACGTTAGTATTCGTTGCGGGGTTATTTTTCCGGGAGGCTTCCCATGCGGAAATGGTGTGCGCTGATTGTGTGTGCGGTTGCATTCGGTTGGATCGCGTTGGCTCAGGAAAGGCCGCAATACAGCGAAGATGAAGGCAAGATTCTGGCGCTGGAGAATCTGTGGAACCGAGCCGAGCAAGCCAAAGACACATCGGCGCTCTCGCATATCTTTGCCCCGACGATGGTCTACGTGGATTTCGACGGAACGCTGAAGACGCGGGATCAGTTCCTGAGCTACGTGAAAAACGATACCTCGGCGCCGGAACAACTGGTCAGCGAAGACTTGAGCATCCACTCCTACGGCGAGTTCGCCGTGGTCACAGGCGTCTTCCGCGGCAAGTGGAGCAAAGGCGGCAAGCCCACCACGCTGCGCGGAAGATACGTTGACGCCTGGGCCAAAATTGACGGCACCTGGCAGTGCGTTTCCGCCCAGGCCACTTTGATCCAACCGCACTAATCCGGCTTGCTATCAAACCCTCGATGCGCGCACGGACGGCGTGACTCGCTGAGGCCTTCCTTGCTATTCTCGATGCGTTCAAAATCGCACCCGGGGTGAAACCTGTGAAAACACCTTTGAAAACAATTCTCGCCATTGGTTTATTCGTAGCGCTCGGCGTTGCCGCGGCGCAGCAAGCCGGCGTTTCCCACTTTGATGGCAACTCCTGGTGGTCGCACGTGAAATATCTGGCTGACGATTCGCTGGAGGGCCGCGACACAGGCAGTGAAGGCCTGCGAAAAGCCCAGGCTTATGCGGTGGAACAGTTCAAGAAAGCGGGCCTCGAACCGGCAGGCTCCGACGGGTTCTACCAACCGGTGTCGTTCATGCAGTACGAGTTGGATGAGTCAAAGTCTTCGCTCGCGCTGGTGGCGAATGGCGAAACAAAGCCGCTTTCCTTTGCGGACGAAGCGTTTTTCAGCACAAGAGCCACGCATGAATCTGTCCAGGTGACGGCGCCGCTGGTTTTCGCCGGCTACGGATTGAAAATCCCGGAGAAGAATCTGGATGAGCTGGCTGGTATGGATTTGAAGGGGAAAATCATTGTGTATCTCGCGGGTTCGCCTTCGGATATCCCAACGGCGCTGGCTTCGCATTATCAGACAGCGGGCGAACGCTGGAAATCCCTGAAGGCTGCCGGAGTGATCGGAGTCGTGGCGATTATGAACCCGGCTTCGATGGACATTCCCTGGTCGCGGATTTCCCTGAACCGCAATCACCCAGCGATGGATCTGGCAGGTGCAGAGTTCAACGAAGCTCCCGGACAGCAGCTCGGGGTGATTTTCAATCCGGCGGCGGCGGAAAACCTGTTTGCCGGATCGGGCCACACGTTCGCGGAAATCGCGGCGCTCGGCAAGGATCGCAAGCCGCTGCCGCACTTTGCGCTGGCGGCTTCGCTGAAGGCCGATGCCACAGTGCTGGCGAAAAAAGTGGAATCGGCGAATCTGGTGGGCAAGCTTCAGGGTTCGGATCCCGCATTGAAAAACGAATTTGTAGTGCTTTCCGCGCACATTGACCACATCGGGATCGGCGCGCCCATCAACGGCGACAAAATTTACAACGGCGCGATGGATGACGGGTCAGGGAGCGCGCTGGTGATGGACATTGCCGCAAACCTGAAAGCGCACCCGGAAAAACTGAGCCGCTCGGTGATTTTCCTGTTGGTGACCGCGGAGGAAAAAGGCTTGCTCGGCTCAAAATATTTCGCGGCGCATCCGACGGTGCCCGCAAAATCGATCGTTGCCGACATCAACGTGGATATGTTCCTGCCGATCGTGCCACTGAAAATTCTGAAGATCGAAGGGATTGAAGAGTCGGACCTGGGCGCGAATGCGGCGAAAATCGCCCAATCAATGGGCATCAAGCCCATAGCCGACCCGGAGCCGCTGCGCAACGCGTTCATCCGCAGCGACCAGTACAGCTTCATCAAAAAAGGAGTGCCCGCGGTGAAGGTTGATGTGGGCTTCGAACTGGGCACGCCGGAGCAGAAAATTTTCAAGGAATGGCTGACGAACCGCTACCACGCGCCATCGGATGACGTGAACCAGCCGGTGGACCTGCAGGCCGCCGCGACATATGAAGAATTCACGCGACGGTTGCTGATATCCACAGCGAATGATTCCGCAAAACCACAATGGAAGTCCGATTCGTTTTTTCGGCGCTACGCGGCGGACTGAATTCCGTAAGCGGGCCAAAGTTCCATGAACATCGACCAGTTAAGAAAGCTCTGCCTGTCGTTTCCCGGCACGACGGAGCAGATTCAATGGGGCGATAACCTGCTTTTTAAAGTGGGTGGCAAAATGTTTGCCGTGGCGGCGCTGGAGCCCGCGGCGGTGTGGATGTCCCTGAAAGCCAACCCGGAAAATTTCGCGGAGCTTACGGAAAGGCGCGGAATCATCCCCGCGCCTTATCTGGCGCGAGCGAAGTGGATTGCCCTGGAATCACAGGACTCTCTGCCCGCCGCGGAAATTGCCGGGCTGCTTCGCGAGTCTTACGAACTGGTGCTGGCCAAGCTGCCCCGGAAGCTGCGCGAAACCGTCGCGACGGGGCAGGTGGTAAAAACAAACGCAAAAGCGAAGCGCGGGGGCAAAACAAAAAGAAGAAAATGAGGTAAGCGAAAAAACGAATCAGGCCAGGGCTTTGGAGCCAAGAGGACGCCGAAGCGGGCGGGCACCGGGAAGCGGAAACGTCATTTTCCAGAAATTATTTTCAGCATTGATGAATTCCACTCCAACGTAGAAATGGCCGTCGCGTTCCTTCTTGGCATAGACGACGCGGGATTCGGTCGAGCGGTTGGTGTTTTCGTTCACCAGCAAAAGATCCTGGCCGGCGACGAGTGGTTCATCCATAACCAACTGGGCGCCTTGCTTGTTGATGGAACGCGTGGCGCAACGCACACAAAACTTCTCGCCTTGATCGTTCACACCATGTGCGATCACCGGGAGGGTGAGAGTAACGCGCAATGTACGCCTGCGCTCGCGATAACGAAAATGTAGAACACCCACGGGGACCTTCCCGCTGCGGAGTCCGTCGATCCGCTACTCACCACGGCCTTGCATCAATTTCAGAGAAACCTGCACGAGCTCGCAACGGAGGACTCTGCGCGGATTTCGAGAAACAACTCAGGCGCGGCTGACTCTGCGGATGATTCTGCCCTGCAGCACGCTTCCAGGACAATAGACGCGCCGTACCAAAATACACCTGACTTCTCCAGTACGCCAGTACTTCTATTAAGTTTTCACAAATCTTTTGGGTGATAGGAAGGTAGCCCGTCCATGGCATGGCCACAATCCGCAATTCCGGCCAGCTTTCCCCTCCGACGAGGCCGGTGGAGGGGAGACGGCTCCTCCCTTGAATCCAGGCCGTCGAAACCGGCACCGGCTGACGCCATAGCCTGGCCAGTCAAATCGTCAAAAACGGGGGCCTCCTCCCACGCTAAGACTAAATATCCTCAATAACTTGCCAAGCTCAACGGAGCCTCTGGGCAGGAAATAAGGGGAACCATCAACAGCCTCGAGATCAACTTGACCCTAGCGACAAGGCAGATTGACCCAGGTCAGCGCCGCCCGATTCCTGTGGGCCGATGGTCCAACCATAAGCTCCCAGCACCTATCGGTCAGGGGGCAAAAGCGGAACGATTTGCGCATTCCACGGCTTTTTGGCAATTTCCAGCAGGGCGAGGGTGACCGGGAGCTGAAATCGGCGTGGCCCCGCGCTGCCCGGGTTCAGGTAGAGGATTCCTGCATCGTGGTGTTGCTCGGCCTGGTGAGTGTGGCCGCTGATGACCGCGTCGAAACCCGCAGCTTGGGGCTTCAGGTCGAGGTCCTGGAGATTGTGAAGTACATAGAAACTGAAACCGGAGGTTTCGACAACGGTGGTGAGCGGCAGCTCCTGCGCCCAGGGTTGGGTGTCTACGTTGCCGCGCACGGCAAAGACCGGTGCGATGAGTTTGAGTTGCGTGAGAATTTCGGGAGCGCCTACGTCTCCCGCGTGAATGATGAGCTGCACACCGAGCAAAGCGCGCTGAGCTTCAGGACGAAGGAGGCCGTGGGTATCGGAAATAATGCCGATCCGCATGGTCGCCGAGCGAGCAGTCAGTCCTTGTCCTGATATTCCTCCGGGACGTCGTCCTCAGGGACTTGATGGGTGACGACCTCGGAAACATCAGGATCAGCGGCGTTCTCGACGCCGGAAACGGCTTCGGCTTCGAAGGTTTGCCCTTCTTCGAGAAGCTCGGTGACGCTTTCGGAGTCGATGCCGGCCCGGCCGGAAATGCCCTGTATATCGCCGGATTGGCCACCGGTGAAGGAGCCGAGCCCCTTGCGTTGATAGCCGGCGAGTTCGGCGGAATCCGCTTTGCCGCGCGGGCGCCGCTTGGCGGCTTTTTTCTTGGGGGCTTTTTTGAGCGCCAGTTTCGGAGCGGGCTTTGCTTTCTTCGCCTGTTTTTTCGGCTTGCGCGGCGCTGCTTTCTTTTTTGCTTTCTTGATGATTTTCTTTTTCTTGGCCATTCGATTGTGCTCCCGTCACGAGTCTACCACTGACTTGGTTGTGTAGCGATTGGAGGCAGCGCAGTGGAATTTCCCTCAGCGCCGACTATAATGCAGTAAGAATCCACGAATTGGCAATACGACTCAGGGCGCAGCGGGGAGCGTTCGGGGGCAAGGTCAACATGAAAAAAGAGGAACTCCGTGCCCGGGTAGAAGAGGTCGGCATCGTACCGGTTATCCGGACGTCGTCCGCGGACGATGCCCGCTTTGCGGTGGAGGAGATCGCCCACGGCGGGATTCCGATTATTGAGGTGACGATGACCGTGCCGGGCGCGATCGAAGTGATTCGCGACTTGGTGAAGAAAGCTCCCCAGGTAATTCTGGGAGCTGGCACGGTGGTGGATAGCGAAACAGCCCGCGAATGCATTGACGCCGGCGCGCAATTCATCAGTAACCCTGCGCTGGACCTTCCCACCGTGCAATTGGTGGCGAAAAATCCCAACGTGATCATGATCTCCGGCGCGCTGACGCCAACCGAAGTGCTTGCCGCGTGGAAAGCGGGCGCCGATTTCGTGAAGATTTTCCCGTGCTCGCTGGTTGGGGCCGACAATTACATCCGCATGTTGAAGAGGCCCTTTCCTGATATTCCGCTGATCGCAGGCGGGGGCGTGAATCAGCAAAATGCGGCGCACTATATCCTGGCGGGCGTCTCGGCGATCAGCGTGGGCAAGGAATTGATTCCGCGGGAGTCCATGCTGCTGCACAAACCGGACCGCATCCGCGAACTGACGAAGCGTTTTGCCGCCATCGTTCGCACGACACGGGCGCGGTTGGCGGAAGCGCAGGCACAGGTGGCGAATTTCCGGTAAAGCAACGCGTTGTGTTCACCTAGAATTCGAGGTGGAGCCGCAATGTAGGAACCAGGACTGGCCCGCGGTCTGCGTTGTACCCCGGATGGACCATATACTGAAGTCCGAAGGCCGGAAAAATCCCGCGCCATGCGTGCAGCGTATAAAAACTTTCCAGAATGTTTTCCCGCGAATAATTCAGCTTTCCGTCGCCCAAGAGAAAACCCAGCCCGCCAAGGCTTAGGTAGCGGGCATGATCGTGGCTGATGCCGTTACTGACAAAGACGAGGCCGATGCGGTCGTACTTGCGGCCCCATCGCTCACCGTTGCCGCCCGCCCCGATCTGCCAGGTCTGGTCCACTTCCGTGTAGGCGTAGGATTCGTGCTGGCCTTCGTTCCATCCCCAACGCCCGAACAGGCCGAACCAATCGGTGAGCGGCTGTTCGAAATTGGCGCCGAATCCGTATTTTACAGTGGTCTGCAAGGGATGATTGGTGATTTCGGGAACCGGCGTGGTGGGATTTGCCAGCCAGGAATTTACCGCATCCCGATAGTCGCCCATGTTGGCATGGTTGACGTAGCTGAGCAGACGAAGCACGCCCGCGGGATGGCTCTTTAGAACTTTGCCGTGGAGTTCGAGCTCGATGTTTTCGGCGCGCGCGCGGCTTAAGTCTGCATCGAGATGAATGCCGTTGGCGACTTTGGGCATGAGCGCTTCTGCAAAACGAATGACGTAATTTTTATCGTGATATTCCAGAAGCGCCGCATAGGTGAAGCCGCGAGTGTCGGCGGCGTAATCGTAGGCGCCGTTGTTGTCCACGGTCCAGTTCATGAACTGGAGATTACTGTCGGTGCCATAAGTGTTGAAGTCGAAAAAATCGGCCAGGCCCATCTTCCCGAAGCGAAATTCAAAGCGGCGTTCGGGGAGTTCCCTAAACAGGGAGTAGGGAGTGCGCTCGGAGGCGATTTTCTTGCCGCCGAGAGGAATGATCTGGTGCCACATCAGGCGGGCGACGTAAGGCGCTTTGCTGAGAGTGGGATTGCGCACGACATCAAGGTTGAAAAAGCCGGCGGCGCCGAGGGCTTCGCCCAAGCCATGGCCGCCGGTTTCCTGGACATCGCATAAGAACTCCGTCGTTTTCGTGACGCGCAAGCCGGTGAAAAGCGTGAGGACGCGGGAACTGGCGTCCTGGGCTTCGGGCGAAAGGCTATTTTTTCCCTGGTAGGGTGAATGAAACGCGGGATGCCACTGAGAAATAAAATTGGCCTGGCCGGAAAGCCAGAGGCGGTCCCACTCGCCGTGAGGAAACATCGTGACAGAAGGATCTTCGGGCGCCGGAACGGGCGTATCGGTAGTTACCTCGGGCGTCTGAAGTGAAGAATCAGATTGCTGCGCCGAGAGTATGGGAACGATGACGCAGAGGCAGGCGAGAAGCAGACTCTGGCGCAGGCGAGTTGGAGAGAATCTGCTCATATTAACTATAGTGAACTAATTCAGTAAAGTATGCTTAATGAGCATCGGTGTCAAGCAATCACACGTGAATGCGGAGGCAGTTCCCTTTCCCGGCTGCGCTTCTCCAGTCCGGCGTTTCAAGGGCCATGGAACGAGAATGACCTATCCACACTGTGAAATGCGTGAATGGGCTGTAACAGAAGGAGTGAATAGCATCAAGGCTGGCGCTGGACGATCTGCAGAGCATTGACCCGGGCGTGTTCGATGGTGAGACCCCAATGGAGATGGGGGCCTGTAACGCGTCCCGTGGCGCCGACCTTGCCGATTTCATCCGAGGCATCGACGGGATCACCCGCTTTGACCTCAATTTCCGAAAGATGCGCATAAAGCGTGTAGATTCCGAAGCCGTGATCGATCACCACGGTGTTTCCGGAATAATAAAGATTCTCGGCGAGCACGACTTTTCCGGATTGCGCTGCGTAAACCGGAGTGCCGGCGGCAGCGGGAAAATCCACTCCGGCGTGCGGCGAGCGGGCTTCTCCATTCAGGATGCGGCGGCGGCCGAAATTCCCGCCGGTAGTGACGCCTTTTAAGGGCATGACGAACTTCCCTTTCCACAACACCTCGGGCGTGACCGTATCGTAGATGGCCTTCATTTTTTTCTGGTCTTCCTCGGCGCGCTTCTGCTGCTCGGGATCCGGCTGGACGAACTGCTTTTCGACCGTCAGGTGTTCCGTGGGAAATTTTCCCGCGCGCACGGTGACGGGCAGGCTGCAGGTGAATGGTTTGCCATCTGCGCCGGACCAGCTAAGTTTCCACTCGTAGCGGCCCGCCGGCTTCTCCAGGTCTACCCCAAGAAGTGCATGAAGCTTGGGAGAGGCGGGAGTTTCGCGCCAAACAGGGATCGGCCGGCCATCCCATTCGGCAGAAAGTTCTTGAGAGGGTTTCACGCCCGAAATTTCGGCCAGAAGCAGGCCGCCCTGGGAAGCGGCGGCGGCGCTTAACTTGAGGACAATTCCCGTGCCGCAGGTTTTCTTAACAGGGCCCTGGACTGGTTGTTTGGCATGAACGCCTGCGGTCAAGAGGCAGGCGAATATCAGCAAGAGGATTACTCTGTTCAATTTAGCGATCTCCATGAAGCTGGGGCGGCTGTGCCAGGCTGGCGTATACAAGATTAAGCGACGATGTGACTCAAGTCACAGATAAATCGGTGGGCCCGTTCAAGATCGCAACCGTAATAACCAGTCGCAAACTCGCCTAAATCTTCAGGCCCAGCACGCGGACGAGTTTTTCTTCCAGGCGCTTTAATTCTTTTTCCCGGGCATGTTCTTCGCGGGTGCGATCGTTGAGAGCTTCCTTGAGGAGCTGCAAATTCTGGCGGAGTTCCATTTGACCAAGAGCCAGGCGGCTCAAGGCCCACAACGCTTCTTTTTGTTCGGAGTCCAGTTCGCGCGGCTGCCGGTCGATGACGCACAACGTGCCCAAGGCGAAGCCGTCTTCGTTGACGATGGGCGCCCCGGTATAAAAACGGATGTGCGGCT
>Ga0137415_10002781_pt1 | contig 17339 bp, 16 predicted proteins | sample CZODoug3_1_1_16f_FD_183082 | JGI IMG/M metagenome (GOLD analysis project Ga0137415, IMG submission 183082) | Vadose zone soil fungal communities from Angelo Coast Range Reserve, California, USA - CZODoug3_1_1_16fungal (Hybrid Assembly) | ecosystem: Environmental > Terrestrial > Soil > Vadose...
TCCGGAAGAACAAATCCCACAGAATGAGGGCCCCCAGCAACACCGCCGCCAACAGCGGCACCCCGCTCTCCGTCCTCAGGTACAGCGAGAGGAAACCGAAGAAAAACAGATCCAGCAGGGGCCAGTAGAACAGATCTGTAATGCGCGCGAAGCTGCGGCGCATCAGGAACAGCTGCCGGAGATTGAGCGCCCAGATCCGCCCCCAGCTCACGACAGCCCCTGGTGCCCTGACCGCGCCAGCGCGACGAAAAAGTCTTCTAGGTCCTTCTTCCCGTAGTGTTGCACGATCTCGCGAGCCGGACCGTCAGCGACGATTCGGCCTTCATGCAAAAACACAATGCGGGTGGAGAGCCGCTCAACCTCGAGCATGTTGTGGGACGTGTAGAAGATCGTGATCCCGCGCTCTTCTTTCATCCGTAACAGCAAGGAGCGCACCGTGTCCGCCGCCGCCGGGTCTAGCGCGGCGGTCGGCTCGTCTAGGAAGAGAATCTCGGGATCGTTGATGAGGGCCTTGATCAGGTTCACGCGGGCCATCTCCCCCGACGACAGCAACCCCGTCCGCCGCGTCCACAAGTGCGCCACTTCGAACAGCTCGGCCAACGAGCGCAGGCGCTTTCGACGATCCGCCACGCCATACAGTCGCGCAAATACCTCCAGGTTCTCGTCGACCGTGAGGTCGTAGGGCAGCGCGACGTAGGGGGACGAGAAATTCACGCGGCTCAGCACCGCTTGGCGCTCCTGCGGCATCGGTCGTCCGAGGACCCGAATGCTTCCGCGGGTGGGTTCAATCAGGCCGAGGAGGATCGCGATCGTGGTGGTCTTGCCGGCGCCGTTGGGTCCGAGAAAGGCCACGATCTCCCCCGCCCCGACGCGAAAGGAGATGTCATCGATCGCCATCGTCGTGCCAAACGTCTTGGTGAGGTTGTGGACCTCGATAGCGTCGGAGGTCACAGTGTCTTGGCCTCGCCCGAGGGGAGGCCGCGCCGACGCGCCAACAACTGCGCGAAATCCGCGATGGCGGCTTGATGGCCGACGTCGCGGCGGGCACGCTCAGAGAGGTACCATTTGTGTTCCAACAGCTGACTGTACACCTCAGCAGGAGGTGTCGTCCGGTCCGCCAGCGGCTGGAGCCGGGCCATCGCGGGTTGGTAGATCTCCGTGAGCCAGCGGTACGCCGCCGCACTCAGGGCGACACTCCGATTAGCCCGCTGCGCGAGGGTGGCCTGCTGCTCGCGAATCTCGTTGACCATCTGTCGGGCCTGCGATTCCTCCGCCTCAATCCCCGTCAGACTCTGCAGCAGGTCTCGGTGGAAGCTCCGGTCAGCCACGAAGGTCCGCAGGCGCAACTGCTGGCCTCCCTGCGCGGCGGCCAGTTCGACTTCCTCCACAGAAAATCCTAAGTCGTTGAGCGCGCGGATCCGCTCCTGGATGCGATATTGCTCCGCCGGCACGATGACCTCCACGCGCGTCACCTCGTCCCACAGAGCCGTGTACCGCCGCCGGATCTCGGGACCCACCTCCTCGACGGCGTAGTCGGGACGGAGCGCCTGGACCGCCACCAAATCCATCAGGGCCCCGGCGACGTTTTCTTCCATGATGGCGAGATCGTGCTCCCGAAGCCCAGGGGCCACGTGCGGATGGACTTCGGACGTCTCCGCGTCCACCAGGTAAGCTTGCAGCGTCCCCGCGTCGCGGCGAAACAACGTGTTGGACAGTGAACAGTCCCCCCAGTAGACTCCGCCGAGGTGGAGCTGCACGAGCAGCCCGGCGAGCGCATCGAGAAGGTGCCGGCGGTACCGTTCCAGGTCCGGCTGCATGAACAAGAGATGGTAGGGCAGAGAATAGTCGAGGTACCGCGTGATGAGCACGCCCGCCTCCTCCCCGCGGTGGCGTGCACGCACGTAACCGACCGCGTTCACCGCGGGCAGCCGGAGGTCTGCCATGCGCCTGAGGAGGCCATATTCCTTCGCGGCGATCTCCGGCGGGAGTTCCTTAAGCGCGTAGAGGACGCCTGCGTAACTGACGAAGAGGACAGGGTGACGCGACGGGCCGCTGGGCAGATGTTCCAGCCGCGCCGTCCGCCCTTCCCACTCCGCGAGCGGCAAATCCCAGGGAAGGTCCAGAAAATCGGGGTGCCCCGGCCGGAGGGCAGAGCCAACGAGCCCATCGGCGGGATCGGCCGGACCGGCCACCGGCCTCGGGTCTACCGTCCAGACCCTCCCAAGCGCGCTGGGACGAGCCCTCGGCGTTTGATCGCCAGGAGGAGGGCGACAGAAAGCGCTGTGTTGATGACGCTTGCCAGCGCATTAAAAGGGATGATAACCGGCCAGACTAAGGCCGCCACTTTCGCGGGCGGCATCCCAAACTGCCAGTTGAGGAGGAGGAAGTTCACGGGAATCATCACCAGGATGCGGGCCACGGCGCCCAGCCCACAGGATGCAATAAACCACGCGGCCGAGGGCTGCGGCCGGCGACGGTACACCCACCCCGCCACCCCGACGAAGGTCGCAACCGCAATGAGGTCCCCCAATGGGCCAAAGAATGACCGCGCACGGAAGAACAGGTAGAGCACGTCCTTCAACACGACGACCGCGACGCCCGGAAGAGGTCCGGCGACCGATGCCATCAGCAGCGCGACGACATCGCTGGGATTGTACCGGAGATACGGAGCTCCTGGCAGCACAGGCACCTGTACGGCGACCATCAGAATAAACGCCGCCGCCGCCAATACACCAATGAGGACCAACTGCCGTGTGTCTCGCATCTGCCTACAACCTCTCCACGGGTCCGCTCGCGGACGACCCCGCCCGACTCAGCAAATCCGTCATTCGAGCGACACGCACCATAGCCTGAACATCATGCACGCGAATCATATCGGCGCCGTGCACAATGGACACGACCACTGCGGCGGCCGTTCCCTCGACGCGGTCACCCACCGGCAGCCCCCCCAAGAGTCGACCAATCGTCCCCTTGCGGGAGGGACCGATGATGATGGGCTGCCCGAGCACTCGCAGGGTGCCTAAATGTCTGAGGACGTCCAGATTCTGCTCCACGGTCTTGCCAAACCCAAAGCCAGGATCGAGCAAAATGGACTCCCGGGGGATGCCGGCAGCAACGGCGAACCCGATGCGGTCGCGCAGAAACTCTACCACCTCAGCCATCACATCGCCAGTGCTCGCAGAAGGGGCCATCGTCCCTCCATACCCATGCATCAGCACCACCGGGGCTCGGTGCGCGGCGACGACTGGGGCCATCGCGGGATCGGTTCGGAGCGCGCTGACGTCATTGATCATCACTGCCCCAGACTCTAATCCCCGACGCGCCACCTCGGCTTTCTGGGTATCGATCGACACTACTGCCCCGAGATCGCGCACAAGCGCCTGCACCACGGGGACAACCCGGCGCAGTTCTTCTTCCACCGCCACCGGGTCCGCCCCCGGCCGCGTGGACTCTCCGCCGACATCGATGACATCCGCCCCCTCGGCGAGCATCTGTCGGGCGCGGTCCACAGCCTCGGACACGTCCAGGACCCCGTCGCCGGAAAATGAGTCCGGGGTGACGTTCACGACGCCCATGATGAATGTCCGCTGCCCCCATGCGAGGGTCAGCGCCCCAAGCCGCAGAATGTGCCCGCTCGTCGTCACGAAATGCTCACCTGTGGTTCCAGCTTGGCAAATTCTCGAAAATTATCAACCTCGCAGACGCGACGTGAGCCTACGCAGACACGGGGGACTTGCGATAGTGTTGGGGGGCTGGGGGAAAGATCTTGAAGATTTCCATTGGGCCGCCCACGGCTTCGTAGACGTGCCCCCGAGTCGCCACATCGGCAATCACGAGGAACTCCGCTCCGGCGCGGATGGGTACTCCATTAAGCCGGCCGCGGCCCCGCCAGACCAGCGCTAGATAGGGACCGTCTTCGTGACTCTCCACTCTCGTCTGTACGACCAACCGCTTTCCGCTGAACTTGCGGAACCGGGGAGGGAAGATCCACGCTTCTGCCCCGCCCCGCGACGGCCTCTCGCGCACGAGCTCTGGTGTCAGCGCGCAGCGCCTCACCAGCGTCGGGTCAGTAGCGGTCGCGTAATCAATGAACGCCAGAGCGTCGCGGAGGGACGCAAATCCCGGGTGCATCTCCCGCTCAGACAGGACGCGTCCGGCCGATACGCGCTCCAACATCGTCGACACATCGGAGGGCTGCTGCACCTCGAGCGTCAGCGCGGTCCCCGGCCGGTGCGGAACCCCGGCCGGCACGAAGAACCCCGCACCGATCTTCTGGTGGATGACCGGAGACAATTCCAAAACGCGTCCACCGCCTTCAGCGATCGCGTCTGCGAGGTCGTGCTGCGTCGTCCCTGGCAGTAAGCCGACGTGGGTATAGGGGATCGGGCCTTTGGGCGCGTCGAGGAAATAATAGGCCTCGTCCTTCCCAAACCGCTGCCCGCCGAACCGGCGGGGATGGTTCCACACATCAACATCCCGTGCGTGAAAGTGAAAACCGATCGTCTGGCCAGGATCTAAGATCTTGACGAGCACGGGGAAGTCAGGCCCGTAGGCGGCGAAGTGGCGCGATCCCAAGATTTCCTTCCCGCGAAGTTGCAAAGCGACCGGAAGAGGAAGATCGAGTCGTGGCACATCGAGACGGCTGATGCCCTCGTCGACGATCCGCTGGGGGTTGCGCGCAGGCACGGTGGATCCGATCCATCGCTCGGACCGCCACATCCGCCAGCGCGCAATGTAGGTGCCGCCCGGCCGGTGCGCGATCGGGAGCCGACCACCGTCGGGGTACAGGCGGCGGACATAGGTGGGACGTAGCGGAAGGAACCCGCCTGCCAGCAGCCGATCCAGCGCCTGTTCCAGTCGCATCACTCAGCTACCGTCTGACCAACCACCGGAGTGGCGCCGTGGCCCCTGGACGTATTCACTTGCGGACACCCCGCAATTACCTAGACTCCCGAGAGATGGCGCCTGCGGGCAATCCTGCCGCGGTCACAAGCGCTCCGACAGCCAGCACCCCGGCCACAAGCGGCACCCGCCAGAACACATCGTACAGCGCGTGTCCACCTAGAACCAGCGAAGGACCGAGGAGAGCTCCCATCAGGCCGGCACCGATCGCGCCGCCGAAATTGCGTGCAAACTGGATCAGACCGGTCACGATCCCCAATACCTCTCGCGGCGATTCCTCCTGGGCGCTCACAATCAGAGCAAGCATGAACATCCCCATCCCAAACCCGGTCACAAAAAGCAGCGCCCCAAGGGCCCACAGAGGTGCACCGACGAAAACCGTCCATAAGCCGAACCCTACGATCATCTCCACAGCCCCGGCCACGGAGAGGGACCGGGGTCCTCGGGACGGCAGCACGCGGGCCGAGAGGATACTACCGATCGTCCATCCTACGCTCATGGGGGCGAGGAGAATGCCGGCTTCTGTCGCCGTCCCGCCCCGGGCCGCCTGACCAAACAGCGGAATGAAGGTCGCACACCCAAAAAAGGCCATGCCCGCCACCAGACTACCCACAAATGCTCTTCCGATTAGCGGGTGGCGCAGCGTGTCCAAGGGAATCAGCGAACTACTCTGACGTCTCTCAAACTCACCAAATGCCACCAGAGACACGACCCCGGCAGCGAGGAGAACGGGGCCATGGATCTGCATCCCATAGACGAAGAGCCCCGCCCCCACCGCGAACAGGACCGCACTTGAAGCCGGCAGAGATGGCCTCGCCGCTCGCGCCAAATCAGTGTAGGTCCGCCCCACGAGGGCCATCGCCGCGAGCCCAAAGGGGACATTTAAGTAGAAGACCCACCGCCACGAGGTGTGGTCCACGATCAGCCCTCCCACGATCGGGCCGACCAAGCCCGAGACTCCCCAGACCCCCGACAGAAATCCCTGGATCCGCGAACGCTCTTGCAAGGAATACAGTTCGCCCACGAGCGTGAACGTGATCGCCAGGAGCCCTCCCGCCCCCAGCCCCTGCACCATTCGCGCGCCAATCAGAAACGCCATGGAATGCGACGCGCCGCTCAACGCCGATCCGATCAAGAAGACGACCGAGGAGGCCAAGTAGAGCCGCCGACGACCGAACAGGTCTGAGGCCCGGCCCCACACGGGGCCGCTCACGGTCGCCAGCAGCAGATAAAAAGCGAAGGGAAGACTGTAGAGGTGCTCGCCGCCCAAATCCGCGATCACACGCGGCATGGCCGTGGCGACGACGGTCGTTTCGATCGCCGCGAGGAACAGCCCGAGCACTAGACCCAGTAAGATCCAGGCCCGGGTCTCGACCCGATTCACCTTCTCCATCACGCGCGTTGACGGGACTCCCGGATGGCAGCCCGCTCCATGAAGCGCAGCGTCTCGTCCCGTGTGCCGACCCCCGTCGTTCCGCCGACGGCAGTCACGCACATCGCCCCGACCGCATTGGCGAACGAGGCCACGCGGTCCATCGTCCACCCGGCCAGAATGCCCGTCAAGAAGCCACCGCAGTACGCGTCACCGGCTCCGGTTGTGTCGACGACTTCCACCACATACGCCGGCACACGCTGTCGCCATGCCGGGCTGTCCACATAGGCGCCGGCCTCGCCCATCTTGACGGCCACAGTGCCGACCCCGCGGCTGCGCAACGCGGAGGCGATTTGAACAGGGTCGCGCAAACCCGTCACATGGCTCAGCTCATCTTGATTCCCAAACAGGAAATCGGTGTGCGGCAGACACGGGGCCAGTAACGTCATCCAGCGACCTTGCGCGTCCCAGGACATATCCACGCTCGTCCGGCAACCCTGCTGTCTTGCGCGGCGCAGGAGCGCCGCCGCCGGCTCCCCGTCCACTCCGGGAAGGACGAAATATCCTCCTAAGTGGAAGATCCGGCTGTTGTGGAGAAGCTCGTCGGGAACGTCCTGCGCCTGCAGGCTGCCGTTCGCCCCCGCAAAATGGAGAAAGGACCGTTCCCCAGACCGCGTGACCGCGACCACCGTCGCCGAGGTCGGCGTATTAGGCTCTCGCAGGACGTGCGGCTGCACGGCGTGGTCGACAAGCACCTGCACAAGATAGTCGCCGAAGACGTCAGTGCCGACGCGGCCCACGACAGCGGTTTGTACGCCGAGTTTGGCGAGCGTCACCGCGGTCGTGTGGGCCAGACCGCCTGAACGCAGTACAATGGAGTCCACGAGGCTCAACCGACCGCTCTCCGGCCACTTGTCCACTCCTCCGACGATCACATCGGCCACCAGGACTCCCGCACATGTCACGTCAGGCATCGTCCTGGATCCTCAGCGCACGCGCCCCGCGGCAGTAACGGCAACTTGGGAGCTCAACGCGCGGGTCTGGGCGGCATCGATCGTCCCTGGCAGCAGCGTGGTGACATCGCACGCGGCAGCAGCCACGCCCGCCCGCGCCGCATCGAGCACGGACTGTCCACGGAGCAGCCCCACAACCAAGCCCGCCGTGAGGCTGTCCCCCGCCCCAATCGCGTTTACTCGCGCAACGGTAGGGGGACGCAGGAGCCACCGGCCGTCGGCAGTGATCAACGCCGCGCCCGCGTCTCCCAATGTGACAAGAACCTGACCGCCGGTCTGCGTCTGCAGCGACTGCGCGGCAGTGAACAGCGCGTCATCAGAGTCCAATCCCCCTCCGACGGCATCGGCGATTTCGGCTCGGTTCACCTTCACGAAATCCGGACGGGCCACCAGCCCTCGTCGTAGGGGTGCCCCTGCCGCATCCAGCACGGTGCGCACCCCGGCCGCGCGGGCGAACCGGATTGCGCGCGCGTAGAAGTCCTCAGGCAGCAAAGCGGGAAGACTCCCCGCCAGCACTAACACCCGGGCACGGCGCAGACTTGACCGCAATACGCTCAGGAGTTTGCCCTCCACGCCCGCTCCCCGCGCGGGGCCGGCCTCGTTGATGACCGTCTCCGTCTTCCCAGGATCGATGATCAACGTACAGACGCGTGAGGGCCCCCGCACGGGGACTGCGCGCATGGAGATGCCGTGTGTGCGTGCGCCCCGGAGGATGGCGCGCCCATTCTCGTCGGTCCCGATCACGCCGATCACCGTCACGGGCGCCCCCAACACCCGCGCCACCCGGGCAACATTCAGTCCTTTCCCACTGGCCAGTACGGAACCCGTGTCCGCCCGGTGGATTCGCCCGGCGGCGAAATCCCGCACAACGACGACGCGATCGAGACAGAGATTGGGACAGAGAATCAGGATCACGATGCGGACGCGGCTCGAAAGTACTGATCTCCAGCCTGACGCAGCGCGGCGGCACCGGCGGCGGGGCCACGGGGGTGATTAAAGATAGCCGAGCCGGCCATCGGTAGGATATCTTTGCCAAGCACATCGTAGTTCGGGGCCAGCGTCTGCACCGTCAGGCCGCCTGAGCAGGTGGGCAGCACGGACCCGATCGGCCCCCACGGTCCCCTCAGGACATCCGCCACCTGACGGACTTGAGTGGACCCTCCGCTTCGGAGGTATCCGCCCAATGCATAGAGGTCAAGGTAGTCGCCGCCAAGCAAACGCACGCATCGGGCGAACACGCGCACATCGATACCGTTTCCCCCAGGGTGCGCGAGGGCCGAGCGGCCGCCGGAGTGCACGTAGATCGGGACAGCGGTATCGCTCGCCTCACTGAGCATCTGCAGTGAGGCCAGCCCTGCGGCAAAGACGTTTACCATGAGCCCGGTCGCCCCCGCCTGGACCGCCGCGCGGGCAGCAGCCAGCATCTCATCCGGCCGTCCCGTCACGTGAGGGCAGTAGATCACCCGATGGCCGGTGTGTTCTTCCAGACCGCGCAAGGCCACCGTGACGGCGGCCACTCGGGGCAGCAGCGGGCAGTAGGCGGGATTGTTCATCTTCTCGTCGTCTTTGATCAGGTCCACCCCACCCAGCGCAGCCGCCGTGCAACGCGCGGCTACCTCGTCGGGGGTGAGCCCGGCGCCGGGCTTGACGATCGCGCCGAACAGCAGCGCAGTCGCGGGCACCTGGAGGATCGTACGCGTTCCCGCCACGCCAAACCGTGGCCCCCGGAACGCGCGCAGCAGTTCGTCGGGCAGGAGGACATCGGCAAGCCGAACGACGTCTGCAAACGGGCGCTCAAACAACGGACCAGCAGTCAGGTATAGCCACACCGCTGCAAACGGCGAGCCCCGCTCAGGCAAATTTGCAGTGGGGAAGGCGATGGCCGCATACCCTGCGCCCGGACGCAGTTCACGTACGTCCACGACGCGGGCCACCGATCGCCTGTATCGTTCGGTGGGCACCCCGCCTCCCGACCACGCGCCGGCGCTCTCCTCCAGCGCGATGAATTCTGCAGTCTGATGCATATTCTCGCGTGTCTCGATGTAGTACACGCCGAGAAAGGCGTCAGGCGGGGCAGTCCACTGCGGGAGATCTGCCGGGTCCGCTAGAGTAGAGGGGCGGGTGTCGCCGTGCATCCGTGTCCGCGTGGAGATTCGTGACAGGAGTCGGGGATTTCCTCTCCGAAAGAGTCCATCCCTACACTTCGGGAGGCGCAATTGATGACACGCCTCACCGGCCGCACCGATCTCCAACGCTCCCCACTATGCGTGCAGACGTTGGATCTCCCGTGGCCGCAGTGCGGCGTCGATGTAGGCGGAGAGGAGGTGACGAGGCACGACTGGGCCCTCCGCGTCTCTGACGACGCGGCGCATCACGCGTGCAGAGTATCTTCGCAAGGAGGCGAGAAGCATGACCCGGCATCACATGGTCATACGGTGGCTGGCCATCGCGCTAGCCACGACCCTGGGGGCGACGACCGCCCTCTACGCCGCTGAGCAACAGCAGCTGGTCGTCTACCATTGGTGGACGGCGGGCGGCGAGCGCCAAGCCATGCAAGTGATCTTCGACGCGTTCGCGAAGAAAAATCCCACAACAAAGATCGTCGACAACCCCGTCGCGGGGGGCGGGGGCATCACGCTGAAGACGGTCCTGCTCGGGCTGCTCGCGGCCAAGATCCCCCCGGATACCTTCCAGTCGCTGAGCGGTGCCGAACTGAAGCAGTACGTTGACGGTAACTACGTCGCGCCGGTCGACGACGTCTGGACGGCGCAGAATCTCAACGCGAACTACCCGGCGGTCATCGGCAAGATGACCATGTTCTCAGGCAAGCACTACGGCATCCCCATGAACGCCCACCGCGCGAACTGGCTCTTCTACAACACGAAGCTGTTCAAAGACCTGAAGCTCGCTCCGCCGACGACCGCGGATGAACTGATCGCCGCCGCCAAACAAATCAAGGCCAACAAGCCCGGTGTGGCGCCGATCGCCATCGGGACCCGCGAGAAGTGGCCGGCGGTCTTCCTCTTTGACGTCGTGCTGCTCTCCACTGGCGGGCCCGACGTGTATGAGAAGTTCTACACCGGTCAGCTCGACGTCAAGACTTCGCCCGAGCTCCGGACGGCCTTGGAGAAGTACAAGGACCTCATCCCCTACCTGTACGAGTTTCATGGAGCCAAGACCTGGAGCGACATTGCCGGCCCCATGGCGGAGGGGAAGATGGGCATGATGGTGATCGGCGATTTCGCCGCGGGCTTACTCGTGCAGGCCGGCTTCAAGGAGGGCGTGGACTGGGACGCGGTTGGCTTCCCCCAGAAGCCCCAGGAAGTCTTCCTCATGATTGTCGATACCTTCGTGCGACCGACCGGCGCCAAGCATCCGGAGGCGACGACGGCCTGGCTGACCAACCTCACCGATCCGCAGGTCCAGGGCACCTTCAACATCGTGAAGGGGTCCATCGCCATCCACAAAGCCGTGCCGGACAGCACCTACCCGGACAAGTTGCACCGCACGGCGTCGGCCACCTTTAAGAGCAAGCGCATTGTGCCCAGCTCGATCCACGGGGTGCTAGCTCCCCCGGCGTTTTTGAGCGATTGGCAGGACATCCTGACGCGCTTCCTCTACAGCCCCGACGTCAAGCGGGCGCTGACGGAGATTAGCGACGCCATGACGTTGGACAAGGTGACCGAGTCCGGCAACTGGTACTGGGCGAAGTAACGGCCAGGGGCGCCCCTTCCGGGTTCCCAGAGGGGGCGCCCGCCGTTCTCATGACCTACACCCGCACCCACGTCATCCTGTTCCTGGGTCCCCTCCTGCTCATTGTCGTCCTCATGTACGGGATGATGGCCTGGACGGCGGCCGTCGCGATGGACGATTGGGTAGGGATGGCGCCGGTCTGGAAGTTTGCCGGGTGGAACAATTTCCACGCCCTGCTCACCGGCACGCTGCGACAGCGGTTCCTCACCAGCCTGCGCAACAACCTCACGTGGCTGGGGGTGTTTATCCTCCCGACCGCGTCGCTGGGATTGCTCCTCGCGTACGGCCTCGACCTAGTCGGCAGGGCCGAGCGAGTGCTGCGGCCCCTGTTTCTCTATCCGATGGCCCTCTCGTTCGTGGTGACCGGGACCGTGTGGGCCTGGATGTACGACCCGGACGCAGGGGTCTTTAACGATATCCTCCGTTCGATCGGGCTGGGACGATGGGCGCAGCCGTGGATCGCCGATCCCACCTTGGGAACGTTTTGTCTGATCGGCGCGGCGGTGTGGCAGTACACGGGGTTTGCGATGACCCTGTACCTCGCCGCCATTCGCGACATTCCACGGGAGATCTTCGAGGCCGCCCGCGTCGATGGGGCAACCGACGTGAATCTCTTCCGCTACGTCGTTGTGCCGAATGTGGGACATGCCACGATGATCGTCGTCGCCATGCTCATTCTGGTCACCCTGAAAGTGTTCGACTTGGTGTGGGTGATGACGTTCGGAGGCCCGGGGAATTCGACGGAGGTCTTGTCTTTCTTCATGTTCGTGGCGACGTTCCGGCAACAGTTCGTTGGCATTGGGGCGGCGATTAGCGTGGTCATCATGGTCCTCGCGATTGCCGTCGTCGTCCCGTATGCCTGGTGGTCTACGCGGAGACTCCCGACGTGAAGCTCTCCCCGCGTGGTGTGTGGGTGGTACTCCTGACGGCGGTGGCGGCGGTCTGGCTCCTCCCCCTCTACACGATGCTGGCCACATCCCTCAAGACCACGCGGGAGATCGCCATGGGTCAGTACGTCCTGCCGCCGCGGGAGTTTGCCGTGGAGAACTATCGCGTGGCCCTGGACGCCCTCCGCTACGGACTGGTGAACAGCACGCTGGTGGCGCTTCCGGCCACGGCCCTGGCGGTCCTCCTGGGCTCTTGGGCGGGCTTCTTCCTGTCGCGCCTGCGCTTCCGGCCCGCGCCGGCGATCTTCTTCTTAGCTACGATCGCCACGTTCTTGCCCTACCAGATTGTCCTCATTCCGCTCACGCAGTTGCTCTCCGCCCTGCACCTCATCAATACCCGCCCCGGCCTGATCGTCGCGTACCTGCTCCTCACCACACCGATGGCCGCGCTCATCACGGCCACTTTCTTTCAGACCGTCCCGATGGAGTTGCAGGAAGCGGCGACACTAGACGGCTGTGGGCCCAGCACATTCTACTGGCGGATCCTCGTGCCCGCCGCGCGCCTGGGGATCCTCTCGACGGCCATCCTGATCTTCACGCTGGTCTGGAACGAGTTCCTGATCCCTACCGCCATGACGCAAGGCACGCTCAACCAGCTTGCCACCCCCGTGCTCGCGGGCTTGAAGGGCAACTATGCGCAGCTGTGGCACATCCAGATGGCCGGCGCCACGCTGACCTCTCTGCCTCCGTTGTTGATCTTCGTGGGGCTGGGCCGCTACTTCGTCTCAGGCCTGATGGCCGGCACACTCAAGTAACGCGGGTCCCCGCGCGGCCTCACTGAGAGCGGAATTTCCGAGGAACAGTGGTTTTCGGGACGCAGACTACGAGCGCTGAATCGACCTCTGAAGACTACGGCATGATGAAGACCTGCGAGCAGGACTTTCGGGAGGTCAGCTACGACGGAGGCTGGTCAGGTCCCCCTACCCCGACGCGGCAGAATGAATCCACCACTTGCGGATCGAACTGGGAGTTGCGCTTGTGCTGTAATTCCGCCATGGCCCGAGGGCGAGACAGCGCGGACCGGTACGGGCGCTTGGACGTCATCGCCTCAAACGCATCCACGACCGCGATGATTCGCGCGAACAGCGGAATCTGTTCCCCCTTGAGTTGATCGGGATAGCCTCCGCCATCCCAGTGCTCGTGCACGTGACGAACGGCGTCTTTCACGGCGGCGCTGAGGGGGGTGGACTGCAGGATGCTGCTCCCCACAACGGCGTGGTGGCGCATCAGGTCCCACTCGGCCGGGGTCAGGGGGCCGGGCTTCATCAACACTGAATCCGGGACGCCGATTTTCCCAATGTCGTGCAACTCGGCTGCGATCTTCAATTCGGCAATCTGCTCCGCCGATAGCCCAAAGTCCTGGGCGATAGAGACGACGTATGCCGCGACGCGAACCGAATGGTCACCGGTCTCCGAGTCACGGGCGTCCACCGCGTTTGCGAGAGCATGGAACGTCCCCAGGTGGGCGGCGCGCAGATCCTCGCGCTGTTTGGTCAAGACCCGCGAGGTGCGCTGAACCACAACGAGCATCGCACAGTAGAGTGCGAGGAAGCCCCCGGGAATGGTCGTCCACACCGCTTTCTGGAGCCGGGCGAGTTTCTGCTGCAGAGGGCGAAAATCGTAGACGACTTCATATGCCCCCGCCGGAGTTGCGGTCTCGGTGAACCGCACAGGCACGAATAACCGCGCGACACCCAAGCTGGCCGCCTGCGCGACCAAGGGGCGCGTCGTCTGCGCCGACACCGTCGGCGGACCGGGCCGAATCCAGACTTGGCTGCTCTGAAACATGAGGTACTCGAGATACCCCTCGACAGACAAGTAAATCGTTTCCGGCGAAAACGGGCGGAGACGTTCAGGGGCTAGCGGCAATACGGCCATGGAGCCCGAGAAGGCAGCCCGCAGACCATCGGAGGGCGTAGCCTTCTGCCCATCGCCCTTGTGATCGTTGCTGTAGAGGAGAACGCCGCGACGGTTCCACAACAAGAGCCGCAGGATGTTCGCGTTCTGCTGATCCGCGGAGAGGGCATCGAGGGCGGCCCGCGTATTCTCTCCCAGGCCGCGCTCCAGATCGTCAGGCGTGAACGATTGCAACATCAGCTGCTGGATTTGGGCCGCGACTTGGCGCGCTTCTTGATCGACGACGGAGTACCGCAGAGCCCCCATAGCAAGAGACGATAGACTCGTGGTCAGCGCGATCACCACGAGACCGCTCACCAGCGCAAAGCGGAGCAGGGAATTACGCCGTACCGTCACTTGACCCTCCGGATCTGTCTAATTCTATGCCCGCGTGCAGCCAGATCTCGCAGCAAGTTCCGTGCCGAAATGAGGGAAGTTTTGGATTGACCAACGGAATCACTGGTCCCTCCACGGGTCCAGGCGGGGGTAATCTGAACAATCGTCTGCGCCTGGTCCAACCTTAACCCTCGTATCCGCCGTGTTGTGGGAACCACACCCGTATACGTGGGACCGCCCGACGAAGTTCCGAGGAGTGCTCCGTCATCGGCAGTCGTAATAATCTTGACCATCCTTGTCTCGGGGGCTGACCCTTCCAGTCCGACCACTGAGACGGGCACGACGCAGAGGGGAACCCAGGCGAAGGAGGCGCGGGGATCGTGCGGAATACCCGGGTGCGGCAACGGGGTCTGTCCCATCAACCTCCGAACACGATTTCCTCACACTTCCACTGACGTGTGGTTTGCCACGTGTCTTGGTGACTGGACCTCACGGGCTCGCCCTCTCCCGACCGTCCCGGCTCTTCGCCTTTCGCGGACAAGGAAAATCCCCAATCAGTCGTGGCCCCACGGCCGGGGGCGTGCCACACGAAATAAGGCACCATGATACCACTGCGTGATACCGTCCCATCGCGATCGTTTCCGTTCGTCAACTGGCTGCTGATCGTCCTCAATGTGGTGGTGTTCCTCGTCATTCTGTCGCTGCGATCCGACGCGGAAGGATTCGTGGCCGCCTTGGGGCTCGTCCCCAAGCGCCTTCTGACAGACCCTCAACCGTGGGAGCTCGTGACCCCTTTCACGTCGATGTTCCTCCATGGCGGGTGGGCCCATCTTCTCGGCAACATGCTGGCCCTCTACGTGTTCGGGGACAATGTGGAAGACCGCTTGGGGAGCGGCCGCTACCTCGTGTTCTACTTGTTGTGCGGCCTCGTAGCTGCCTTTGCTCACGTTGTCATCAACGCTGAGTCAACGGTGCCGACGATCGGTGCCAGCGGGGCGATCAGCGGGGTGCTCGCCGCGTACGTGGTCTTTTATCCGACCTCTCGCGTGATCACCCTGGTGCTGCTGCTCTTTCTCCCGTGGTTTGTGCAGATCCCCGCGACCATCTACATTGGCTTCTGGTTCGTCGCGCAGCTGTTGAACGGGGTGTTGACGGTAGTGAAGGGCCAGCAAGCGATGGGCGGAGTGGCGTGGTGGGCGCACGTCGGGGGCTTCCTTGCCGGCTTGGCGTTTGCGCCACTCTTCGCCCTCCGCCCCGTTCGCCGCGCCTACGCGGATGAGCTCTACCGATGGTGATCCGCACGACAGGAGGACGCTAAATGGACATCCTCTCGCTCTTTTGGATCTTTATCATCATTTCCACCCTGCAGCCGGTGATTCGCCAGCGCATGCTTGAGGCGCAACGACTGCGCCTGTTCGATCTACTGGAGCACAAGCGAAAGAGCCGCGTCATCGCGTTGATCCATCGCCAGGAGACCTTAAGCCTGTTGGGCTTTCCCCTGGTTCGCTACATCAGCATCGAGGACTCTGAAGCCGTCCTCCGCGCCATCAAGTTGACCGACAAGGATGTGCCCATTGACGTCATTCTGCACACCCCAGGGGGATTGGTCCTCGCCGCGGAACAGATCGCCTTCGCGCTCGATAAGCATCCCGCGCGAGTCACCGTCTTCGTGCCGCACTACGCGATGTCGGGGGGGACCCTGATCGCCTTGGCCGCTGATGAGATCGTGATGGATGATAACGCGGTCCTGGGGCCCGTCGATCCGCAACTGGGCCAACACCCGGCCGCGTCGATCCTGAAAGTGCTCGAACGCAAGCCGATCGCAGAGGTCGACGATGACACGATCATCATGGCAGACATGGCCGAAAAGGCTCTCCGGCAGGTCCACGCCACAGTGGTCGGCCTATTGCGCGAGAAGATGCCGGCCGACCGTGCGGAACAGCTCGCCACGACCTTGTCGAGTGGGATCTGGACGCACGACTACCCGATTTTGGCCCACGAAGCCCGGGAGCTGGGGTTGCCCGTGACCACTGACGTGCCGGAGGAAATCTACCACATCATGACCCTTCACCCGCAGACCGCACAGCGCCGACCGTCGGTGGAGTACATCCCGTTGCCGCGATCACGGAATGCGGAGCGGCCCGGACCGCCGGGGCACGGGTAAGCGCAAGGGACGAAATTCGAGCGGTGTCAACGCAATGTTCGAACAGAAAATGGGGACCAGGACAATCCCGGGAAGTATGATTACTCAACTCGTTTCGACCTCGCCTGAATTGGTCCGGGCGTTGGGCTGCGGCGCGCGGCTTGACGGGATGCGCAGGAGCAGCGTGAATATATGAAGATCCATCGAATAGATCATGTGGGTATCATCGTCAATGATCTTCCTGCCGCGAAAGCGTTTTTTCTTGACTTTGGCCTTGAAATGCAGGGGGAAGGAAAAGTGGAAGGCGAGTGGGTGGACCGGGTAGTGGGGCTTCATGACGTTAAAGCGGCATGTGTAATGTTGCGAACGCCAGACGGTGAGGCGAATATAGAACTAGTAAAATTTTACATGCCATCGGATGAAAAAGGCATGCAGCGTCCTTTGGCAAATACTCTGGGTATCCGGCATATTGCCTTTGCTGTTGAAGATATTGAAGCCGTTGTTGCCAAATTGAAAAAGAAAGGCGCGGAACTTTTTGGTGAGATACAAAACTACGAAAACGCTTATAAATTATGCTACGTTCGTGGGCCGGAGGGGATTATTTTAGAGTTGGCGGAGCGAATCAAATAAATTAGGTGTAATCTTCATAAATCTAAGCATTTCACTGCAACGCCCCAGCCGCAGCCCAACAAGGCGCTGCACCCGACCGCCGACAGCTACGGAAGCTGGCCAAAACCTGACCCGCAGCACCGACGACCACGGGAGCACACCGACTATTACACCTCGTCGCGGGGCTCTTCTCGACGCGTGACCACGACACGGACCCCGTCATGTACGTGCTTGAAAGCCTGGGGGTTGCCACGAAGGTGGCCAATAACCGTCACCGGACTGGCGGGTCGGATCTCGTCACCCTTGCTCGCCGGTGTCGGCCCAAAGAAAATGCAGAACGCCCGCCCCACCGGCCAGTAACCGAGGTC
>Ga0137415_10002782_pt1 | contig 17329 bp, 16 predicted proteins | sample CZODoug3_1_1_16f_FD_183082 | JGI IMG/M metagenome (GOLD analysis project Ga0137415, IMG submission 183082) | Vadose zone soil fungal communities from Angelo Coast Range Reserve, California, USA - CZODoug3_1_1_16fungal (Hybrid Assembly) | ecosystem: Environmental > Terrestrial > Soil > Vadose...
CCGGTCTTGTTCGCGACGTCGTCCTGAACCTTCGCTCGCAGGCTGTTCTCGTCCAGGACGGTGAAGTTCACCTTGATGCCGGTGTCCTTGGTGAAGTTGTCGGCGGTGAGCTTCTGGATGTCGGTCATCTGCGAGTTGCCGACCATGAGGACGTTGATCGACTTCTTGCCGCCGCCGGAGTTGCCGGCGCCCGAACAGGCCGCCAGCAAGGACGCCACGACAGCGACGGCCGCGAACACTGCCGTCGTGCGCAATCGGGAAGTGGGCATGGTGGGACGACCTCCAGTTGGGGTGCGTTGGATGGCACGCCGAGTGGCGTGCAGTGGTCTCGGGTTACCGGTGCTAGACGCGCGACACGTCGACGCCTCGGCCGTGCAGCTGTTTGGCGAACTCGACCGGAAGCCCGCTGTCAGTGACGATTCGCTCGAAGTCGGTGACCTCTGCGAACCGGACGAAGGAGTCCGATCCGAACTTGCTGCTGTCGCCGACGAAGACTCGCCGGCGGCTCACTCGCACCGCCATGGTCTTCACGGCCGCCACGGCGCCGTCCGGCACGGTCATGCCGTGTTGGAGGGTGATCCCGTTCGCGCCCATGAACGCGAGGTCGAGCACGACGGTCTCGAGCATGGCGACCGCCCAGTGATCGACGGTGCCGAGCGTCTGGGCCCGGACCCGCCCGCCGAGGCAGAGCACCGTGACGTGTGGTCGGTCGACGAGGGAGGTGGCGATAGCCAGCGATGGGGTCACCACCGTGGTCGGCCGCACCGGCGTGAGGTGATTGGCTACCAGCTGCGGCAGGTTGCCTTCGTCGATGTAGATGGACTCAGCGGACTCCACCAGGTTCGCCGCGGCGGCGGCGATGCGATTCTTCTGCTCCTGCCGACGCTGCGCCCGCATCGTCAGGTTGCTCTCGAAGGTGAGCCGCTCGACCGGAACGGCTCCGCCGTACACCCGGCGAACCAAGCCTTGGCGCTCCAAGCTGCTCAGGTCGCGACGGATCGTCTCCCGGGCGAGGCCCAGTTCGCCGGACACCTCGGTGACATCGAGCCGACCGGATGTGCGGGCTCGCTCGACGAGCCATTGACGCCGTTCGACGGAGTACATCTCCACCTCACGCTCCCCTCGGCGCCGCTGCCCGGTCCTGCCCGGTGCGGCCTACAGAGTGTGACGCCAGCCACGGGCCGACAAGGATTTTGGGTTGCGGAACGATAACGGCGCTGCCCGGTTGTGCCCGAGTAATCGATGTCAATGCCCGTCCGACGATCGGCCGACGTCCGATTGGCGACCGCGCTCAAACGAGCGGTCGATGCGCTCAGCCGAGGCACGAGGTTGCGCCTGGACGAAGCGCTCGGCCGCGGCCCATCGCATCGCCTCGTGGCCGGCTGGGTCGCCGTAGAAATCCCAGACATAGCCACCCGCACCGGCAGCAGTGTGCGCGCTGCCCCGTCGGATCTCGTCAATCACGAGGCGGGCCAGTGTGGGCGGCGCCATCGCTGAACGCATCGCCAAGCTCCGGCTCCCGCTGACGGAACAGCGGCCGCAGGGTTCTGGCCGTCGTCGCGTACCTCGTTGCGCGATCCTGACAGACTGCCCACGGAATCGGCGCGATTGGGTGTGATTTCATGGTCCTAGCCCTTCGCGCGCGTTCACGCTCCGGTGGCTCGCTGCGACGGCTACCGGCCGACCAGGAGGTCTCATGGGCAACGTGCCGTCAGTGCCGGCGGCGGTCACCGAACTGGCCACGCGCGAAGACTTTGGACCCTTCCAGGGGGTCTTTCATGCGCACTCCGCGGTGCGGACCCACGCGCAGAACATATACATGTACACCAAGGGCGGCGTGTTCCTGGACGGCCGCGAGGCGATCGGGAACCCGGGTGACGGCGCGACCGTGTGCATCCGGTGGGATCAGGTCACCGGGTTCATCCAGATGGTCGTCAAACGCCAGGGCTTGCCGCCCTCCACTACTCACCAGTACATATTCATTCTCCGCGATCTCCGCCAGCACAAGGTCACCAGCTCCACTGTCCTCGACGGCGAGATGAGAGGGTTCGCCGCAGTCGCCGACCCGTTGATCACCGCAGCCCAACTGGAGCCCATGGCGAGAAGGCTCAAGCGCGGCGAGTCCATCTCGTTCGGGCCGTTCCGAGCCGAGCCGGACGGTATTCGGATCGAGAAGAACGACCGCACGGTGCCGTGGGCCGACATCACCGAGATCACCATCACCAAGGCCATGGGTGGCCTTGCTCACAGTTCCCCACACCTCAACCTGATGGCGAAGAACAAGAAGGCCCACTCCTTCCAGTTGGAGAAGGTGTTCAACCGGTCGGCGTTCTGCGCCCTGGCCAAGATGCACGGCATCCCCGTAACGGGTCAGGTGCCTGGATTCCTCCAGAATGAGCTGCCCCGCATCTTTCCGTAAGGACAACCCGCCGGTCGTCCTCCGACGCCTACGCGACGAGCGCCCGGCCGCCCTCGCCGCGACGTACCGTCGCCAGCCACACCAAACACTCATGACACACATCTGGTCAGTCAACGCGGCACTCGACGTAGAGCGTTCGGCTCTTAACCGGCAGGGGTCCTAAGTTCGAGACAGCGCATCGCGCTCGGATCGGCGGTATGTCTGCTCACAGGTCAGCGTGGCTGACCTCGACAACGAGGCGGCCTACGTGCCGCCGATCGAAGCGGCGGGGTGCAGCCGCGACGAGCTGCATCGCTACTTCCGGCCCTTCCGCGGTGCACCGCGTGAAGTCCACGTCCACGTCTGCCGCGCCGGGTCGAGCTGGGAGCGGGAGCACCTGCTCTTTCGGGACCACCTACGTGAGCACGGCGGCGCTCGGGACGCCTACAGCCGCGCGAAGCGCGCCGCCGCCGCGCGGTGGGCCGACGACGGCCGGGCCTATACCGACGCCAAGACCGAGGTCATCCTGCAGGTACTCGCTTCTTCTGCCTGCGATGTATCACCGGTGATACGCTAGGGGCCATGGAGACAGTGACGGTGCGGGACCTGCGCAACCACGGGGGAGAGGTACTCGACCGCGTGACGCGGGGAGCGACCGTCGTGGTCAGCCGCGACGGCACCGCAGTCGCCGAACTGCGTCCGCTACCTCGACGCAGCCCATCCGCGGCTGAGCTGATCGCTCGCCGGCGCAAGTTGCCTTACGTCGATCCGCGCAAGCTCCAAGGCGATATCGACTCCGTGCTGGACCCGCAATTGTGACCGGCGCCGGTGACGTGCGGGGGATGCTCGACACGTCGACGGTCATTCTGTTGGCTCGAATCGAGAACCCGGATGATCTACCGGATGAGTCGGTGGTCAGCGCGGTGACGCTCGCTGAACTGTCGGTCGGCCCTCACGTGGCCCGGACGGCAAAGGAGCGTGCTGCCCGCCAGGCCCACCTGCAGCAGGCCGAATCGGATTTCGACACCGTTCCGTTCGACGCGGCAGCGGCGCGGGCGTTCGGCCGGGTCGCCGCCGCGCTGCGTTCGGCTGGCCGTAAGCCGACTGCGCGGGCGTACGACGCGTTGATCGCTGCTACCGCCATTGCGAACGATCTTCCGCTCTACACGTGCAACCCCGCGGACTTCGCCGCGATCGGCGAGCTCACCGTCTGCCCCGTGCCTCACCCTGATCATCATCAGCCCGACCGCTAGCCGCTTCACTGGCCGGCGAGCAGGGCACCGATTATTACGCGGCGAGTGGCGATTGGCTGCTCAACCCAGGGTGCATGCCCAGCGCCGTCCAGCACAGTCTGGTCAGCGTGCGGTAGGGCGTTAAGTAACGAGTCGCTGGCCGACCAAGGGCAGCGCCGGTGCGGTGTAAGGAGCGGGCGGGGCCGCAACAGCAATGGCACCACTTGACATAATGTCGATTATCGGCGTACTGGATCACGGCGGTCCTGCGCCGGAACTTGGAGTGTCGACAAAGCGTCTGTTGACGAACGACGATTGCCGGGTCTTGGCCTGCGGCGCGCGACTCCACGTGGTCGGCGAGTTGCTGCTCGACTCTCCTGCCGCGATCGGCAGTCATGTGGGACCGGTCCGAGTCGATCACTGCGCACGATCCGACGATGAGCCCCCGTCGGCCAGCTGGTGCCCTATCCCGGCGCAGCATGCCCATACCGGCAGCTTGACATAACATGTCACCTGAGCTGGCTAATGCTCGGCACGATGTCGAAAAGCCGCCAGTCGTGACGGGTCGCGGACCATACCGTGGGGCGATGGCGCGCACCGATGATTCTGATCATTTACCCGAGACGGAGGATCTGCCCACAGAGCTCTACGCCCGGACCGCTGAGCATGCCAGGACTTATCTGGCCTCTCTGGCGACCGCCGACGTGGCCCCGATCGTGAGCCTTGACGCCCTCAGACGTCGCCTGGGTGGCCCGCTGCCCGACGACGGCGAGGCGCCTGAAGACATCATCGACGGCTTGGTCGAAGCGACGAGAGGCGGCCTTATGGGCTCAGCGGGAGGCCGCTTCTTCGGGTGGGTGATCGGAGGCAGCCTGCCCGCCGCACTCGCTGCTGATTGGCTCACGTCGACCTGGGACCAAAACGCCGCGCTCTATGCCTGCAGTCCGGCCGAGGCCGTCATCGAGGAAGTGTGCGGTCAGTGGTTGAAGAGCCTGCTGGGACTCCCGTCGGAGGCTTCATTCGGTCTGGTATCGGGTTGCCAAATGGCTCACGTCACCGCGCTCGCCAGCGCCCGATATCGACTTCTCGCACGCCGAGATTGGGATGTGGAAGCAGAAGGTTTGTTTGCTGCTCCGCCAGTTCGCGTGCTGACGTCCGAGCATCGGCATGCATCCCTCGATCGGGCCGTTCGCCTCTTGGGCGTCGGATCGCGCAGCGTGCAAACCATCGGAAGTAGGAAGGACGGCCGAATCGACGTCAGCGCGTTGAGACGCTCACTGGGACAATCAGACGCTGCCACGGTTGTCGTGCTCCAAGCGGGCGACATCAACACGGGCCTGTTCGACCCATTCGCCGAGGCGATCGCGGTGGCCCGCGAACACGACGCCTGGGTACACGTCGACGGCGCGTTCGGCCTATGGGCAGCGGCCAGCCCGAAGTATCGGCATCTCCTCGACGGCGTGGAACTGGCTGATTCGTGGGCCACGGACGCACACAAATGGCTGAATGTTCCCTACGACAGCGGCCTCGTCTTCGTGGCCGATCACGCCGCTCACCGCTGCGCCATGTCCACTCGCGCCAGTTACCTCGTGCACGCCGAGGACGGCGGGCCGCGCGATCAGATTGACTGGAATCCAGAGTGGTCTCGCCGCGGACGAGGAGTCGCGCTCTACGCCGCACTGCGAAGCCTCGGACGCACGGGGTTGGCCGAGCTCATCGAACGAACATCAGGTCACGCAGCGACCCTCGTTGACCGTATTGGCGCGTTGCCCGGCGTGGAGATTCTGTCGCGGGCTCACCTCAATCAAGGCTTGGTGCGATTCTTGGCTGCCGACGGTAATCACGACTACCGGACCGACCGGGTCGTCGACGCTATTCAGGCCGAGGGCACCTCATGGTTCGGCGGAACGACGTGGAACGGTATGCGGGCCATGCGTGTGAGCGTGTGTAACTGGCAAACCACCGACAACGACGTGGACCGGACAGTCGCCGCCGTCTCTCACCTACTCGACGCAAGCGCTCCGAAGGTGGGGTAGCGGAGCGGGGGGCCGCGTGCAGCGCGACCCCCGCTCCGAGTGATCGGTCAGACGTACACCGACGGCTGTACCGGCTCGACCTCGCCGCGCACGTGTCTAGCTGCGCGTCGCGACAGGCGCGACGGCCACCAGTTGGCCCGGCCGAGCAGCGCCATGAGCGAGGGCAGTACGACTGCACGGACCACCAGCGCGTCGATCAGGATCGCCGCCGCGAGCCCGACGCCGAGCTGCTTGAACTCGATCATGTTCAGGCTGGCGAAGATCGCGAACACCGACACCATGACCACCGCCGCGCTGGTGACGACTCCGGCCGATCTGGTGATGCCGCTGCGGACGGCGTCCCGAGTCGACTCGCCGCGCTGCACCGCCTCGCGGATCCGGCTGACGACGAACACGTGGTAGTCCATCGACAGACCGAACAGCACCACGAACAGGAACAGCGGGATCCACGAGACGATCGTGCCGTTCGAGTGGTAGTTCAGCAGCTTGTCCGCCCAGTGGTTCTGGAACGTCAGCACGAGCACGCCGAACGCCGCCGCGGCCGAGAGCATGTTCACCAGGATCGTCATCAGCGCGATGACCAGGGACCGGAACGTGAACGCCATGATCAGGAACGTCAGGGCGAGCACGAAGCCGATCACCGCGGGCAGCTTGTCCCGCTGGTGCTGGGAGTAGTCGATATTGGTCGCCACTCCCCCAGTCACCGCGAACTCCGCGGACGGGATCTTGTCGATGGCGCCCGGCAGCACGTCGTTGCGCAGCTGTTGCAACGACTGGCGCGCCTCGTGCGAGGAAACCTGGTACGGCACGTCCACGCTCAGGGTGTGTACGGTGCCGTCCGCGGACACGCGGGTCTGCGGCCGGTCGGAACCGTCGATCGCGAATAGCCGGTTAGAGGTCAATTGGTGGGTCACGCCGGAGAGCGCCGCGGACACCTGGCCGGCCTGCTGCGCAGGGGCGCGAACCACGATCTCCTGGGTCACCTGCTCGCCCGGGAACGCCGCGGCGAGCCGGTCGTAGGTCTGCACCTCGGGGATCGCCTTGGGCAGGTCGTTCTCGGTCGACTGGCCCAGCTTCATGCCGAGCGCAGGCAACGCGAGCACGAGCATGGCGGCCGCGGAGATCAGGAACGTCGCGCCCGGACGGCGCAGGGCCGGCTTGAGCAGCGCCGGCCACAGGCGAGGCTCACCACCCCGGTTCGTCAGGCGCCACACGAACGGCACGCGGGGACGGTCGATGCGCCGGCCCAACTTCGCCAGCACCGCGGGCAGCACGGTCAGCGAGCCCAATACGGCCACGCCGATGACCAGGATGGACCCCACGGCCAGCGACGAGAAGATCACGTCATGGGCCAGGAACATGCCGGCCATGGCGACGATCACGGCCAGACCCGACACGACAACGGAGTGGCCCGAAGTCTGCGCGGCGATCTCGATCGCGTCGAGGTGGCTTCGCCCGCGGGCTCGTTCCTCGCGTTCTCGCTTGAGGTAGAACAACGAGTAGTCGACGCCGACGGCCATACCCATGAGCAGGATGACGCTCGACGTGGTGCCCGAATCAGGCACGAGATGCGACGCCACGGTCGACAGGCCCACCGCGGCGAAGACCGCCGAGAGAGCCAGCAGCACCGGGACGCCGGCGGCGATGATCGCGCCGAACGCGACGAGCAGGATGATCAGCGTGACGGGCAGGCTGATGCCCGTCGCCTTACCGAACGACTTGCCGAGTTCGGTATTGACGCCCTTGCCGAGCGACGCGTCGCCGACTTCCTCCACCCGCAGTTTCGGGTAGCTGTGCTGGGTGGCCGAGGTGGCGTCTTGCAGGGGCTGCACGCGGTCCTGGGCCGTGTCCGGATCCCCGCGCATGGTGACATTCACCAGGATGGCGTCGCCGGACTTCGAGCGCTGCGGATCGTCGACGTGTACGACTCCGGGCAGCTGCTCGAGTCGCTGCGTCACGTCGGCGATGGCCCGGGTGGCCGAGGTGGCGTCGAGCGCGCCGGACCGTGAGCTGATGAGGATGCTCTCCTTGGCCGGGTCGTCCATCTTGGCGTCGTGCAGCCAGTGCTGGGCCTGTCCGGACTGGCCCACGGCCTGGTCGAGGCTGGTGGCCTTGCGGGTGCCCGCGGCCTGCCCGATCGCGAAGCAGGCCGCGACGAACGCCAGCCACAGCGCGATCGCGCGCCCGGGGTGCGTGGCGCTCCAACGGGCCACGCGCACGGTGGCGCCGCGGCGCCGCGGTCGCTGATCGGTGTCGTACATCGGATGCCTCCACGAGGTTGTCTGATCGTCACGGACAACCCTCGTGGTGCCGGCACCTGAACACATTGGGCCTGGGCCCCGAACGAAAGGGGGCCTAGCACCACCATGCGGGCCTGCGCCGTGCGTCAGGATGGAGGCCGGCAGGACGACTCGAGGCAGGTGTGGACGTGGCGAACGAAGCGAGCGAGCGGCTCAAGGCCGTGTGGTGGGCGCTGCTGCTCGCCGTGCTCAGCTACGTCGGTCTCGGCCTGTTCTGCGTGGTGGCTACCGGCGTCGCCGTGGTGCTGGTGTCGGTCGGCATCCCGGTGCTGATGGTGTCCTTCCCGCTCGTACGGTGGCTCGCGAACTTCCACCGCCGGTGGGCCGGCAACCTGCTCGGCGCTCCCATCCCGTCCTCGTACCGGACGCCACCGGACGGCAACGCGCTGGTGCGGCTGTGGGCGGTGGCGCGTGATCGGGCGACGTGGCGCGACGTGCTGTGGCTGCTCGTCAACGGCACGGTGGGGCTCGTGCTCACCGTGGTGGGTGCGTTCGAGAGCGTCCTCGGGCTGCTGTTCTGGTGGTGGCCGAAGAAGGGCGCGCTGTATCTGGACGCGCTGATCGTGCGGTGGCTGCTCTCCCCCAACGAGAACGCGCTGCTGGCCAGCCGGGTCCGCGAGCTCGCCGAATCACGGGCCGAGACGGTCGACAGCCAAGCTGCAGAAATTCGCCGGATAGAGCGTGACCTGCACGACGGCGCGCAAGCTCGGCTGGTCGCGCTGGGGATGAATCTCGGGATGGCGGCTGACGCCGTCGACACCGATCCGCAGACCGCGCGGCTGTTGCTCGCCGAAGCGCAGGCGACGAGCAGCCAGGCGCTGGCCGAGTTGCGCGGCCTGGTCCGGGGCATCCTGCCGCCGGTGCTCGCCGATCGCGGACTGGTCGGCGCGGTGCAGGCGCTCGCGCTGGCCACGCCGCTGCCGATCGACGTCGACGCCGACGTTCCGGGCCGGTTGGCGGCGCCGGTGGAGTCGGCGGCGTACTTCGCCGTGGCCGAGGCGATCGCCAACGTGATCAAGCACAGCGGCGCGCACCAGGCGAGGGTGATGTTGCGGCACAACGGCAATCTGCTCCAGATGACGGTCGAGGACGACGGCCGCGGCGGGGCGACGCCCGGCGCAGGCAGCGGTCTGCGGGGTATCGAGCGACGGCTCGCCGCCTTCGATGGCACGCTGAGGGTGACCAGCCCGCCCGGCGGGCCCACCTCGGTAACTATGGAGCTGCCGTGCGAGTCGTCCTCGCCGAAGACCTCGCCCTCCTCCGGGACGGGCTGATCCGCCTTCTCGAGGCGAACGACTTCGAGGTCGTGGAGGCCGTCGACAACGGGCCGTCGTTGCTGCGGGCGCTCACCACGCATCGTCCGGATGTGGCCGTCGTCGACGTCCGGCTGCCGCCGACGTTCACCGACGAGGGACTGCGGGCCGCCCTCGAGGCCCGGGCGCAGATCCCCGGGCTGCCGGTGCTGGTGCTCTCGCAGTACGTCGAGCAGCTCTACGCCCGCGAGCTGCTGGCCGACCGAACCGGCGGCGTGGGCTACCTGCTCAAGGATCGGGTGTTCAACGTCGGCCAGTTCGTCGACGCCGTCCGGCAGGTGGCCGGCGGGGGCACGGCGATGGACCCCGAGGTGATCTCGCAGCTGCTCACCAAGCGGGCCGGCGACGAGCCGCTCGAGGCGCTGACGCCGCGCGAGCGCGACGTGCTCGAGCTCATGGCCGAGGGACGCTCCAACGCCGCCATCGCAGCGCGGCTGTTCGTCACCGAGAAGGCGGTGAGCAAGCACACCAACAGCATCTTCATCCGGCTGGGCCTGCCCCAGTCCGAGGATGACAACCGGCGGGTGCTGGCCGTGCTCGCCTACCTCAACGGCGGCGGCGTTGAGCCCGGGTGACAAGCTCGTCGCATGACGCAGTTCAGCGAGGTGGCCGCCCGCGCTCTCGACACCTACCTGTCCGCTGATCCGGTCGCCGCGACCTACCTCGGCGACCACCGCTTCGACGGCGCCCTGCCCGACCCGTCACCGGCCGGCGCCACCGCTCGGCGCGCCCAGCTGGGCGAGCACCTCCGCGACCTGGACGCCAGCACCACGCGGGACGCGTCCGAGCAGGTCGACGCCGAGGTACTGCGGACCGTGCTGCGCGCCGAGCGCTTCGACCTGGACGAGCTGCACGAGGCGCAGTGGAATCCGATGCTGTACAACCCGGGCAGCGGGCTGCACGCGCTGCTGTCCCGCAACTTCGCGCCGCTGCCGGAGCGCCTCACCTCGCTGGCCGAGCGGCTGGAGGCGGTGCCGGACTATCTCGCGGGTGCGCGGGAGCGCCTCGGCGAGATGTCCCGGATCCACCTGGACACCTCCCTGAGTCAGCTCGACGGCACCCTGGCTCTGCTCGACGACACGATTCCGGCGGCGCTGGCCGGGGAGCCAGACGTGCGTGGCCGCGTCGAGCCCGCGGCCCGCGCCGCCCGGATCGCTGTGGCCGAGCACCGCGCCTGGCTCACCGAGCACGCCGAGAAGGCGCAGCGTCCGGCCCGCATCGGCGAGCGACTGTTCGCCGCCAAGCTGGCGTTGACGCTCGACACCGAGTTCGCGCCGGCGGACCTGCTGGCCCGCGCTCAGGCTGATCTCGACGAATCCACCCAGATGATCATCGATGAGGCCGGTCGATACGCCAACGTCGGGACGCCTGACGCCTCGACCGTGCGATCGGTACTCGATGAGCTGTCGGCCGACGCACCCACCAACGCGACCATCCTCGGCCTGTGCCGTGACGCGTTGGCCGAGGCGACCCGGTTCGTGCGCGAACGCGACCTGGTGACCGTGTACGACGACCCGGTCGTCGTGGTCGAGATGCCCGAGATCGACCGCGGGGTATCGGTGGCCTACTGCCGCCCGGCCGGCCCCCTGGAGCGGGCCGAGCTGCCCACGGAATTCGCCGTCTCCCCCACCCCGGCCGACTGGACACCGGAGCAGGAGGCGTCACTCTATCGCGAGTACAACGCGCACATGCTGCACAACCTCGCGGTGCACGAGGCGATGCCGGGGCACGCCCTTCAGCTCATGCACTCCAACCGGTACCGCGCGAGCACGCCGGTGCGCGCGGTCTGGTGGAGCGGATCGTTCGTCGAGGGATGGGCGGTCTACACCGAGGAGCTGATGGCCCGGCACGGCTACCGCGGCGACATCTCCCCCGAAGCGGCATCGGCGCTGCGCATGCAGCAGCTGAAGATGCGGCTGCGCTCGATCATCAACACGATCATGGATGTCCGCTTCCACAACGACGACCTGGACGAGGCGGCGGCCATGGCGCTGATGACCGGGCGGGGCTTTCAGGAGGTGGGCGAGGCCGCCGGTAAGTGGCGGCGGGTGCAGCTGTCCGCGACGCAGCTGTGCACCTACTACGTGGGCTACTGCGAGGTGCGCGACCTCGTTCACGACCTCGGCCAGCTCCGTCCACAGTGGTCAGACCGCCAGCTGCACGACACCGTCCTGGGCGCCGGATCACCTCCGGCCCGGCACCTGCGGACCTTGCTCCTGGGCGCCTGAGCGAATCCGGGCGGCTCAGCCTCGGCGTCTGAGCACGTCCACGGCGCCGACGAACCCGGCCAGCGCCCCCGCCGCGGCACCGACGGCGACCGTGTAACCGCGACGCCGGTCGACGCGGTGCCCGCGGGCGGCCGCAGCGACGACGGCGGCGTCGGTCGCGTCCACCAGGGCGGTGGCCAACAGGACCGGTACCCGGCCCCGGCGGGTGACCGCGGTGCCGAGGACACCGAGGCCCAGCGCGGCGTCGCGCGCGGCCGCCATCTGCGCGAGCCACACCATCCGGCCGGCCGACGCCGAGTCGACGCCGAGGAGCCGAACCGATGCGACGGGAAATGCCAGGAATGCCGTGCCGATCGCCAGCCGGCCGACGCCCAGGAGGACCGTCAGGCTGTGCGCATCCTGAGACTTACCGCCCCCGCGTGCAACGTCTTCGGTGTCTGGCACGTCTACATGGGTAGGACGGGCGCGCCGCGGCAAGGGCAAGGTGCACTCTCCTGGACTAGAGCCTCTGGTTGACGTCGGTTACAGCCGGTACCGGTTTGGGAATCCTGGCAGGGCGTTGTTCGTTGGCTAAGCGAAGTACTTACGAGAGAGTCTGGAGGTGCCCACTATGGCAGATCGAACCCTGCGGGGCAGTCGGATGGGCGCTGTCAGCTACGAGACCGAGTACGGTGCTGAGCCCGCGCCACGAAACCTCGCCGCATACCAGTGTGCGCGCGGGCACGAGTTCACGATCCCGTTCTCCGAGGAGGCCGAGGTCCCACCGACGTGGGAGTGTCGTCTCGACGGCACGGTCGGCCAGCTGGTCGACGGCCCGGCGCCGGAGGCGAAGAAGGTCAAGCCGGCCCGCACGCACTGGGACATGCTGATGGAGCGGCGCACGGTCGCCGATCTGGAGGAAGTCCTGGCCGAACGTCTCGACGTGCTGCGCGCTCGGCGGGGCCAGAAGTCGGCCTGATCCGAACAGCCAGCTAGGACGCACGACGCCGGAAGGCTCGGCGTACCTGATCAGCACGGTGGCGGGCACCCCATTGGGTGACCCGCCACAGTGCTTCCCGGACGATGCTGCCGCTCATCTTGCTCTCGCCGCGCTCGCGGTCGGCGAAGGTGATGGGCACCTCGACGACGCGGAACCCGGCCCGCGAGGCCCGCCAGGCCAGGTCGACCTGAAAGCAGTAGCCCTGCGAGGCGACGTCGCGGTAGTCGATGGCCTCGAGCACGGCGCGCCGGTAGGCCCGGTACCCGCCGGTCGCATCACGCAGGCTGATGCCGAGCGCGATACGGGTGTAGAGGTTGCCGCTGCGCGAGATCAGCTCCCGCGACTTGGGCCAATTGACCACCGTTCCGCCGCTCACCCACCGCGACCCCAGCACCAGGTCGGCGCCGCTTAGGGCGCCCAGCAGCAGCGGGAGCTGTTCGGGGGCATGTGAGCCGTCAGCGTCCATCTCGACCAGGACGTCGTAGTCGCGCTCCAGGCCCCATCCGAAGCCGGCGATGTAGGCGGCTCCGAGCCCGGCCTTCGTGGTGCGATGCAGCACGTGGACGCGGGCATCGCTCGCCGCGAGCTCGTTGGCGATCTTGCCGGTACCGTCCGGGCTGCCGTCGTCGACGATCAGCACGTTCGCGTCCGGGACCGATCCGACGATCCGCTCGATGATCGACTCGATGTTGTCGCGCTCGTTGTAGGTGGGGACGATGACGAGCACGCGGCCCAGTTCGGGGTCCAGCCGGCCAGGCTCGCTCACGCGATCACCATCTCCTCTGCGTCTGACGCGTCGTCGTCCTCGGTACCCCGCTCCCCCTCGCGGCGGGCGGCTCGCGCGACCCAGACCGACCAGCCCAGCGCGAGCAGGGCCACGGCCGTCAGGACGTACTCGGGTATCGCGCCGAGCCGAGTAGCCAGCGTAGTGGCAGTGCGCAGCGGCATCTCGCCGACCAAGATCCCGGGCTCGAACAGGGCCCCGGTGCGCTGCCGGATGTGCCCGTCCGGGCCGATCAGGGCCGAGACGCCGGTGGTCGACACCATGGCCACGGCGCGTCCGTGCTCCACCGCCCGCAGCTGGCTCATGGCCAATTGCTGGTAGGCCTCACCGGTATGTCCGAACGTGGCGTTGTTGGTCTGGATGACGAGGAACTGGGCCCCGGCCTCGACCGAGGAGCGGACGAGGCTGTCGTAGGCCACCTCGAAGCAGATGACGTCACCGATCGGGAACGGGCCGCCCTCGAGCAGGCCGTTACCGCGGCCGGCCACCATGTCGCGCTCGACCAGATTGGCCTTCTCGCTGATCGCCGTCGCGAGGCTGCGCAGCGGCATGTACTCGGCGAAGGGCACCGGATGCCGCTTGGTGTAGGTGTCACCCGGTCCGGTGGTCGGCGACCAGAGGATGCCCACGTTGCGGTCGTGCTTCGGGCCGGGGCCGTCCAGGATCGCGCCGACCAGGATCGGTACGCCGACCGCGCGAACCGCCTTGGTGATCTCGGCCGCGGCATCGGCGTTGTTGTAGGGGTCGAGGTCAGAGGAATTCTCCGGCCACACGACCAGGCTGGGCTGCGGCTGGGTGCCGGCCTTGATCTCGGCGGCCAGCTTCAGGGTCTGGGTGACGTGGTTGTCCAGCACCTGGCGGCGACGATCCATGGACTCCAGGCCGCGATCGGGGACGCTGCCCTGGACGACGGCGATGGTGGTCGTTGCGCTGTGGCTGTCGGGTCCGGGGCGCAGCACCACGCCGAGCAGGAGGGTGGCCACCGGCACGGCGGCCAGGACGGCGGCCCCGAAGGCGAGCGGGCGCCAATGACGTTCGCGAACGTTGAGCAGCACCATGGCCAGCCCGCCCCCGCCCAGCGCGACGGCGAAGCTCACCAGTGGGGCACCGCCGAGCGCGGCCAGCCAACGCAGTGGCGACTCGGCCTGGCTGAATGCCAGGCGTCCCCAGGGGAACCCGCCGAACGGCGCCCGGTCGCGGATCGCCTCCTCGAGCACCCAGGTCACGCCGACCCACAGCGGCGCGAACGGTAGCCGCTGCACCACCGACAGGACGGCCCCCATCCCGGCGAAGTAGCCGGCCTCGGCCGCCGCGAGGATCAGCCAGGGGGCGGCGCCGACGTAGACGCCCGTCCAGTGCAGCAGCGGTCCGAAGAACGCTGCGCCGTACACCAGGCCGAGCCAGGCCGCCTGCCGAGCCCGGCGCCCGTGCACCAGGACGCTGAAGGACGCCACGCTGGCGAAGGCGAGCGGCCACACCCCGAAGCGTGGGAACGCGAGCACCCCCAGTAGGCCGGCGCCGACGGCGATGAGCGCCGCCCACCGGGTGCCGATCGGTGGCTCGGCGGGACGCAGGCGGGGCAGCACCCAGCCAGTATCCCTGGTGGCGACCCGATTACAGCTGAGTAAGGGCCCAGATCATGACGTTGGTAGCGCGGCTAGCTGGTGGGCGCGTCGGACACGACTAGATCGAGAAGATCGTCTCGCCGCGAACCACGGTGCGCACGCACGTCGGTAGCGCGGCCCCCGGGGCGAGGTCGGGCAGCCCCATCCCGGTCAGCTCGCCGGTCGGCCAGACCGCAAACGTCGCCGGCGCGCCGATGTCCAGTACTCCCCCGTCCGCCCGGCCGGCGGCCCGCCAACCACCCCGGGTGTGCGCGGCGAACGCCGCCGGCACGCTGATCGCCGCCTCCGGAACGTGCGGGTACGCCGCCGCCCGGACAGCGGCCCAGGGGTTCAGTGGCGTCACCGGGGCGTCGGACCCGAAGGCGAGGGGCACACCGGCGGCGGCGAGCTGCGCGAATCGGTTCAGACCGACCGCTCGGTCGGTGCCCAGGCGCTCGGCGTACATGCCGTCCGCCCCGCCCCAGGTGGCGTCGAAGGCGGGTTGCATCGACGCGGTCAGCCCGGCGGCGGCCAGCCGCCCGGGCGAGCGCACCATCTCGACGTGCTCGACCCGGTGCCCGGACCCGGCCGCGGTGCCGAGCCGCTCGACGGCGTCGAGGATGGCATCGACCGCGGCGTCGCCGATCGCATGGAACCCGGCCTGCAGCCCGGCCTCGGCACACCGCCGGATGTGCTCGGCGATCTCGTCGACGCCCAGATGCAGCTCGCCGGACGAGTCGGGGGCGTCGGCGTAGGGCTCGCCCAGCGCAGCCGTGTGCGAGCCGAGCGAACCGTCGCAGAACAGGTCCCCCGCGGCGCCGGCCGCGCCGAGCTCGCGGGCGGTGTCGATGCCGAACAGCTCGCCCCAGTAGCCGATCACGTCCGGACCGGGCTCGGCGGACGCGAGGGTGAGCAGCCCGGCCAGGTCGTCGGCGCTGGAGACCTCCGGGCCGGCCATCTCGTGCAGGCAGCCGATGCCGAGCGTCGCGGCGTGGGCCAGCGTCGCCCGCTGCGCGTCGCGGACCTGTCCGGCCGACAGCCCGCCGAAGGCCACCCGCCGGGCGGCGTGGTGGGCCTCGCCGGTCAGCCAGCCGTCGGGTCGAAAGCCCGGCAGCGACCTGATGCCCGGCGTGGCCGCGAGCAGCGCGGACGAGACGGCCGCCGAGTGGGCGTCGACCCGGGACAGGTACACCGCGCCCCCGTAAGCGGCCCGGTCGAGTTCGGCGAGGGTGGGCGGACGGTGTTCGGGCCAGTTCGTGTCGTCCCAGCCGTGTCCCAACACCGGGCGGCCGCGCCCGGACCGGCTGTGCTGCTCCACCCGGTCCAGGGCATCGCGCAGCGACTCGGCGCCGGACAGGTCCAGCCCGGTGAGTGACAGCCCGGCCCCGGTCGCGTGGACGTGTGCGTCGACGAACGCCGGCGTTACCAGGGCGCCGTCCAGGTCGACGACGCTATCCGCCGAGCCGACGGGATCGTCGCCGAGCCACGCGATGCGGCCGTCGTCGACGATCAGGGCGGTGGCGTCGCGTGCCGCCCCGGTGTAGATCCGTCCGTTGCGGTAGAGGCTGCGCACGCATCGAGCATGCCGGGTGGTTTGCCACGGGGCGACAATGGGTTAGCGTTCCGGGCAGTCCGATCCGCCCTGAGGCGGATTCCCGCGGCGGGATCAGAGGTCTATGACTTCGAGTATCGAGGACGTCGCCAAGCTCGCGGGCGTGTCGATCGCCACCGTGTCACGCTCGCTGCGTGGCCTGCCCGACGTGGCAGCGGCCACCCGCGATCGGGTGCTCGCCGCTGCCCGGGAGCTGAACTACGTCGCGTCCCCGTTCGCCGCCCGGCTGGCCAGCGGACGCGCCGCCACGGTCGGCGTGGTCGTCCCGTTCGTGCACCGCTGGTATTTCGCCGAGGTGCTCGGCGCCGTCGAGAACGTCCTGGGCCGGGCCGGCTTCGACCTGCTGCTCTACAACCTCGGCGACCACGAGGGCCGGCAGCGCTTCTTCGACGTCATGCCGGTGCGCAAGCGCGTGGACGCGATCGTGTTCGCCAGTCTCGTCCTGTCCGACGCCGAGGCCGACGCACTGCAGAGGCTGAACGTTCCGATCGGGATGGTGGGCGTCGACCGGCCCGGCGTGCATTCGACCCGCATCGACGACGAGGAGGCGGCCCGTTCGGCGGTGCGGCACCTGGTCGATCTCGGACATCGGCGCATCGCGCTCATCGGCGGCGACACCGACGATCCGATGCGGTTCACCCCGCCGCACCACCGGCGCGTCGGGTACCTGGACGCGCTGCGCGAGGCGGGCATCGAGTACGACCCGAAGTTGGAGGCCCTCGGGTACTTCACCGTCGACGGCGGTGCGGCCGCCACGCAGATCCTGCTCGATCGCCCGGACCGGCCGACCGCGCTGTTCGCCGAGTCCGACGAGATGGCCTACGGCGCGATCCGGGCGATCCG
>Ga0137415_10002783_pt1 | contig 17329 bp, 17 predicted proteins | sample CZODoug3_1_1_16f_FD_183082 | JGI IMG/M metagenome (GOLD analysis project Ga0137415, IMG submission 183082) | Vadose zone soil fungal communities from Angelo Coast Range Reserve, California, USA - CZODoug3_1_1_16fungal (Hybrid Assembly) | ecosystem: Environmental > Terrestrial > Soil > Vadose...
GGAGACGGCCTGCCCTGCTACGACGTGCACGCGCTGGACGCGGGACGCCATTTACGCCTCGACGGCGTACAAGCCGCGCGATTGGTCCCGGACCACCTGACCGCCCGCCAGCTGGATGACACGGCGGCGGAGGATGTCCACGATCGTTTTGTTGTGTGTGGTAACAAGTACGGTCGTGCCTTGCAAGTTGATCTGAGACAGGAGCTGGATGATCTCCCACGAGGAGTTGGGGTCGAGACTGCCGGTCGGCTCATCGGCTAGCAACAGTGGAGGGTTATTCACAATCGCGCGGGCGATGCTGACGCGCTGCTGTTCCCCACCCGATAATTCGGGGGGCATGGCGTCGGCCCGAGCGCCCAGGCCGACGAGTTCTAGTACCCGCATCGCCCGCGGTCGCAGTTCTTCGGCCGGTGCTCCAATCACCCGCAACGCAAACGCGACGTTTTCGTAAGCGGTGCGGTTGGGGAGCAGTCTCCCGTCCTGAAACACAACCCCGAGGCGTCGCCGTAACAGGGCCACCCCGCGGGGCCGCAAGCGGGTGACATCGCGCTGGTACACGGTGACCCGCCCGGAGGTGGGAAGCTCGTCGCGATAGATCAGGCGCAGGAGGGTGGACTTGCCTGTCCCCGTGGGGCCGACAATAAAGACAAACTCCCCCGGCTCAATCCGGAGGGAGACGCGGCGGAGGGCGGTGACGCCGTTCGAAAAAGCTTTGGTGACGTCGTCAAACTGGACCATTCGCTGCTCCGAAGAAAGGGACGATGACTGGTATGTTGAGACGTCTTGGGTGCGGTTCGCCGCAGCACGGAGTTTCCCTTTCCGCTAAGCCGCGCCGGCGACTCTCCCCCTACTCACCCCCACCATCTGGAGCTTCCGGCAGGGAGGCTCGGCCTGCGTGCCTTAGTGCCTCTCAGGACTCCACGCGAGGTTCCAGGAGCGAAGGACCGCGAACGCGCGGTCATCGGTCATGTCCAGTGTGATGGGGGTAACGGAGATCTGGTTCGAGGCGAGCGCCCACGTGTCCGTTCCTTCAACATCCTCCTGCGTAGACGGGTCCCCCGTGAGCCAGTAGTAGGCTTGGCCGCGGGGATCCACCCGCTTTTCCAGCCGACTGATGTAGCGCCTAGCACTCTGGCGCGTGATCGCAATACCGGCAATGCGGTGTGCTGGCAGGTTTGGGACGTTCACATTGAGCAGAGTGTCCGTGGGCAGACCATGGAGCAGAATGGCACGGACTAACTCCCCGGTGAAGTGCGCGGCTGCGGGAAAGGTGGGGTCGGTGAAGGCGGCGACGGAAACCGCGATACTGGGCACGCCAAAGATCGCTCCTTCCATCGCGCCAGATACCGTCCCCGAGTACGTGAGATCACGTGCCAAGTTGGGCCCTGCGTTGATGCCGGAGAGCACGACGTCAGGCCGTTCGGGGACCAACTCGAGCATGCCGAGCGCTACACAATCGGCCGGCGTGCCATTGCTTACCCACGCCGCCGTCGCACCCGCAATGGCCGCCGCGCGTGCCCGTAGCGGTTTGTGCAGCGTGATCGCGTGGCCGGTCGCACTGCGTTCACCCTCCGGCGCCACGACGAAAGTCTGCGCGACAGGGGCGAACTCATTTACAAGGGCCTGGAGACCCGGAGATGCAATGCCATCGTCGTTCGTGATCAGAACGCGCATCTGCGGTCTCCCTCGTCCTCAGACGATGCCAGGCACTTCAAGGAAATGACCCTTCCGTTGGGACGTTCTGCTGGCTGCGTGGCCCGTTTGCCTTCCCGAATCTCGTGCCGGGTGCCGTGGGAAAGGGTGCGGGAGACTATACGGAAGTTTCCGTGTGTCAGGCGCGCTTATTCTTAATCAAGTGAATTCCCGGAGAAGTTCAGTGATCCGTGCCAGGTGGTAGTCATCGTGCTCCGCCACAAAAAAGGCGTGATCGACCAGATTCATGGGCGTGCGGAGCCTCGGATGCGGCGCCGTGTGGACGAGCACACTCTCCTCGGCCTCGTCGAGGCGGTCGAGGAGTGCTCCTCGCGCGCGGCGGAACTCCTCGAGCAAGGCGTCCAGTGAGGCGGCATTGTGGTGGGCCTCGTGTGTCTTACGGTTCTGCAGGTCGGCGGGGGTCATAACAGGACGCTTTTTCAGCAGGTCGTCGGCGCGCTGCAACCACAGGGGTTCGAGATCTAAAAGGTGCCCAGCGTTCTCTTGAATCGACCAAGTCTCGCCGAGGCGCCGCGTCAGTACAGCCACTGACCGACCGGCGAGCCGTTCCTCTAGGCGCGCCGGTGTGCCGCGCAGGCGCTCGAGGATGACGGCCAACATCGTCGGAGGCAGCCCCGTCGGAAATGTCCGTTCAAACCACGGCTGCTTCCTTACCGCCATCGCCTCAACCCGCGCGCGCAGCCCCCCGCCCTCGCTCCCGGCATCACCGTGTCCCGCCGATGTGCGTTCCTGGCGGCGGTGTCAGTCTTGCTCCCGCCACCAGTCCGGAGAGACGTCTTTGGACTTCGTGTACTTGCGCACGGCGGGGCGGGTCCCGGCGCGTTCTTTGGCCACACGGGCACGTAGTTCGTCGTACTCGCGTAGGTCGGTCAGGACCTTCAAGGTGTTCCACGCTGTCTCTTCCACTTGCTCCCCATCGTGCAGAATGAGCTGCACGAGCGGATCGATGACGCGCTTGTTGCGCATCTTCCCCATGATTTTGATCGCGAGGCGCTTCACGTCGATGTCATCGTCTTTGAGCGCCGCGACCAGCCGATCCATTGCCGAATCCCCGTGTAACGCGTACAGGGCTTTGAGCGCAAAGCGGCGCACCTTTGGGCTGGGATTCTCGAGTGCCTCAGTGAGTACTCTCGTGACGTCCTCGCGCGGTCGTCCCAGAAAGCCGTCCACCACGTCCTTGGGGAGGAAGATCTCGCGGTCGGCCGCCGGCGAGCCCGGAGACTCGAGCACGCGGCGCTCCTCCAACCGGGCTAAGGTCGTGACCACCGCCTCTTGCATCCGGGGGTCGTCTAAGAATAGGTGGACGAGTGGAGCAGCCACGCGACGATCGCCGATCCGCCCCAACACGGAGATGGCAGTCAGCCGCACGTATTGGTTCTCGTCGGTGAGCATCTGCAGCAGGGGGTCAATGGACTTTGTCCCCATGTCCACTAGGATCTTCCAGATCTGGTTGCCAATCCGGCGGCGCAATGCCCGGTCCTTGAACGCCTCCATCAGAGGGGGGACGGCATCCGCGCCAATGCGAATGAGGGCATCCGTCGCCGCCAGCTGCAGGGAGCGCTCACGGCGCGTGAGGACGCGGACCAATGGCTCTACCGCCTCGCGGTCGCGCATGTCGCGCAGTCCGTTCACCGCCTGCAATACGACCTGCTCGGAGCGATCGGCCAGGGCCCGACGGAGTCCCTCCATGGCGGCCGGTCCGCCGATCCGGCGCAGCGCGGTCACTGCGCTCTTGCGCACATACTCGTCGGAATCGGACAGCGCCTCCACCAGCGCCTCGACGGCGCGCTCGTCACCAATCTTGCCCAACTGGTGCGCCGCATCACTGCGCAAAGTCACATCGGTGCTGCGCAGTTGCGTCAGCCAGCGTTTGAGATCGGCCTCGGGAATCGGGGGTGTGGGCTCGGACACAGCTTTCTCCTTATATCCCAGTCAACTTCTCCGGTTCACCAGTGACTCCTCTGCTTGCACGACTCGGGGAGACGTAGGTATACTGAACGCAAATCGGCCCTTCTGCGGGCGCAGTTGACGCGCTTCTCCCTCTGGGGGCGGGGGCTCTTCCCCTCCCCGAGAGACCTCTAGGAGGTGAAACCCACCTGGTGGCCGACCGCAAAAGCCTGGGCGACGCCTCGCCGACCCGCCCCCGCTTCGCGCACGAGAGTGAAGCCGAATTCGCCCGACTCCTCGACTTTTACGGTATCCGGTGGGAGTACGAACCGCGGAGCTTCCCTCTGCAACGGGACGCGCAGGGGCGAGTGATAGAAAGCTTCAACCCCGATTTCTTCCTCCCGGAGTTGAATCTGTACATCGAGTTAACCACCCTCAAACAGAGCCTCGTAACCAAGAAGAACCGCAAGCTGCGCCGCTTGCGGGAACTGTACCCCAACGTGCGCGTCAAGATCTTCTACGGCCGGGACTACCGGAGTCTCCTCTTTAAGTACGGCCTCGCGAAATCCGTTGCCCGCACATCGTCCTAATGCCTCTGGCTGACGACATCGCGCGGGTCCTGATCACGGAAGCCCAAATCCAGGATCGCATCCGGGCTCTGGGCGCGCAGATTTCCCGCGACTATGCCACCAGCACCCCGCTGCTCGTGAGCGTGCTCAAGGGTGCCCTGTACTTCATGGCCGACCTCACCCGGGCTATCACGGTTCCGATGACGATCGACTTCATGGCGATCACCTCGTATGGGGACACCACCACGCCCTCGGGGGCGGTCCGCCTCATCAAAGACCTCGACGAACAGATCGCGACACGGCATGTCGTGCTGGTCGAAGACATCATCGACACGGGCTTGACCGCCGCCTACCTGCTTCGCACACTGCGCGCGCGCGACCCCGCCAGCTTGCGTGTTTGCACGTTGCTGGACAAAACCGCACGCCGCATCGTGGATACCCTACCGATTGCGTACCGCGGATTCGAGATTCCCGATGAGTTCGTGGTCGGCTACGGGCTGGATTACCGCCAGCTGTACCGGAATCTCCCGTTCATTGGGGTGCTGAAGCCCGACGTCGTTGCCGCAAAGCGGTAAACAGACCCGGAGGTCGTGGTCGACACCGCGGGCAAGATACCGGAGAAGAGCGGGTTACTTTTTGCCTGCCGGCCGCTTTTGCGCGAGTTCGAGGCGGAACACAAACCGCACGAGACGTTGACGATCTTCTTCGGCGATCGTCGAGAACTGACCGCCGACCAACCATCGTGATCCGCGCAGGAGTTCTCGAATGTACTTCACTTGACACTGGGCCCGGATCGGCTCGCGACCATCGGGAACATTGAGCACGACTTCGAACGACTCGCCTTCAACTAGGGACGGGATCTCGCCAAAGAGCACGCTCACGCCGCCCCCACTGACATCCTTGGTCACGCAGTGATGCGCATGCCCTTGGACAATGAGATCGGCATTGAGACTGGCATCGCGGCGCATGAAGTCGCGTCGCTGCGTCCGGGAAACGTCGCCATCTAGCTGCACCGTCACCAACACCTCGGGCTCCCTCAAGGTGGCGGCAACAGCGCCGTGGCCTTCGTAGAGACCATCTTTGCGGACAAAAGTAATACGGATGGCAGTGCCGAGTTCCGGCGGCACTACCCACCGCATCGCGGGGGCGATTCCCACACCTGTGTGGTCGAGGAACACGACCTCGCCCGGGTACGACTCCCCGGACGGCAAGACCTCGACGATGACACGTTCGCCCACCTTCGGGCCGAACATATCTCACTCCCTGGAGGCCCACCCAGCGGTTGGATGCGTCGGAGTCTGTGACGTGCGCCGCGCGGGCGCACGCGTACAATCGGCGGATCGTCGGGGGGGACGACTGGGGATGAAGTGCCTCCGCGTGAAACCTGCCCGTTGCGGATGGCCGTTAGACACCGCCGTGAGGTTGCCAACAACGGTCTCTTCCCGAGCGCACGCGCTTCAATGAGAAACCGCACTCGCCAGGCGTGAATGCGCTGCCTCAGATAGATCCGAGACACCCTGACTAGAGCTGCGGCTCCACAGGAACTACTTCAAGCCGGTCCGTCGGGGCTACACTGGCCCCATGAACGTCCAAGAGACGATCCTGCCGCAGGCCCGACACCTGCGCGTGACCCCCGAGCTCTCCCCCGAGGCACGGCGCCGGCTTCACTGGATCGACTATTATCATCAGCACGGGCGCAACATCGCCCAGACCTGCCGGCACTTCGATATCAGCCGGCAGACCTTCTACCGGTGGTGGCAGCGGTACGATCCTCGTCGGCCGCTGAGTCTAGAAGATGACCGCCGGACCCGCCGCCCGCAGCGCGTGCGACAGCCTCAGACGCCTCCCGCCCTCGAGGCGCGGATCCGCACGCTGCGGGAGACCTATCCCCGCTGGGGCGATCGCAAGCTCGCCGTGCTCCTCCACCGAGAAGGATGGCGCGTCGCGCATGCGACCGTGGGCCGCGTCCTCGCCCGGCTGCGGGCGAAGGGGCAGCTGCAGGAACCGCCGCTCGTCCGCGCGGCGCTGCATAAACGGCGTCGGCGGGCGCGGCTGCAGCGGCGATACGCGCAGCGCATGCCGTGGGGCTTTCTTCCGCAGCACCCGGGCGATTTGGTGCAGATCGATACGACACCCATCACCCTCTACCCCGGGTGTCAGCGCGTGCACATCACGGCACGCGACGTCGTGAGCCGCACGGATGTGGTGGCGGCCTACAAGCGGGGGAACAGCGCTGCGGCCGAGCACTTCCTGCGCCATGCGTTGCCGCGGATGGGCTTCCCCATCCGGGCGATCCAGATCGACGGGGGCTCCGAGTTCAAGGCGAAGTTTGAGCGGGCTTGTGAGGCGCTGGGCATCATACTGTACGTCCTCCCCCCGCGCAGCCCCCGCTTGAACGGCAAGGTCGAGCGGGCGCACCGGACCCATCAGGAGGAGTTCTATGATCTGGTCGAGGTTCCCGATGACCTGGTCGTGCACAACACGCTGCTGCGGGAGCACGAGGCCGTGTACAATGGCCTTCGCCCCCACCAGGCCCTGGGTTATCTCACCCCGAATGAGTTCGTCGCACGCTGGCAGGCCGAGCACCGCTGAAGGAGGAAAGTGTCTCGCATCTACTGAGGCAGTACACGCGCTTGACGCCACCAGGGGGATGGGCTATACTCCGACCCACTGAGGGCGAGCAAGAGCCCTCAGTTTTGTTGCAGATCGAGTACAGAGAGGCGGGGGCGCTGTAGGTCGAAATCGGCCTACGGTGTTTTGTCTTCAAGCCCCTTCATGTGGGAGTCTGACGATGGCGAAGGCCGAGAAGGCGACAATCCTCACACCGGAGGGGTTGCGCCGGCTGGTAGAAGAGCTTGAACACCTCAAGACGGTGCGCCGCAAGGAAGTCGCGGCGCGGATTAAACAGGCTAAAGAGTTTGGCGACCTCATGGAAAACTCCGAGTACGAGGATGCGAAGAACGAGCAGGCGTTCGTGGAAGGGCGCATCTTGCAGCTGGAAGCGATGTTGCGCAACCCCCAGGTCATTGATAACCAGAACACTCACTCCGACCGGATCACGGTTGGCTGCACCGTCCGGGTGAAGGAGCTCGCCTCCGGAGATGAAATCACCTACATGATTGTCGGGTCCGCGGAAGCCGACCCGGCCAAAGATAAGATCAGCGACGAGTCTCCTGTAGGCCGCGCACTATTGGGCAAGCGCAAGGGCGAGGCTGTGGAAGTTTCCGCTCCGGCGGGCAAGATGCGGTATACTGTCCTGCACATCAAGTAGCTCGGGGGTACCTCGCTCCTCCCAGAGCGGGGTCGTTCGTCGCGTGAAGGTCCCCTGTCTTGTTTTCTCCCTCCCGGGTACAATGGAGGCAGGAGATGGTCGCGGGTGGGAATGCCACTCGCAAGCCCGTGCGTTCACCTAGGTACTTCATTCTTTCGTTTTGGGGAAGCAGGAGGCCCGAGCAGGAGGGACCTCCGCCGGAGCAGAACTCGTAGGGCAACTTAAGCCTCTACCGCCTGACACCTTCGCCCCGCGAAGTGGTCGGGAACTACGACAAACCAACATACGCTCTGGCGGAGAGGGGGACGTTATCGCGATGTTTGAGCGGTTTACAGAACGAGCCCGGCGCGTCATCATCCTCGCCCAGGAAGAAGCCAAGCGCCTCAACCACAGCGCCGTCGGCACCGAGCACATCCTGCTGGGGATCATCCGCGAAGGTGAGGGTGTCGCGAGCAAAGTCCTCGAGAGTCTGAACATCTCTCCCGACCGCGTCCGCGCTGAGATCGAGAGCGCGATTGGCCGCGGCGAGCGGACCCCGTACGAGGAAGTCGCCTTTACACCCCGCGCGAAGAAAGTCTTAGAACTCGCCTTAGACGAGGCCCGCCGGCTCGGCCACAACTACATCGGGACCGAGCACCTGTTGCTGGGCCTGATCCGCGAAGGCGAAGGCGTTGCCGCGCGGGTGCTCGAGGCGATGGGGGCCGACCTGGAGCGCGTTCGAGCCCAGGTAGTCTACCTGCTGGGGGAAGAAGGCACGACCGGCTACACAAAGCAGTCGAGCAAGACCCCCACGCTGGATGAGTTTGGCCGGGACCTCACCAAACTGGCGCGCGAAAACAAGCTCGACCCGGTAGTCGGCCGGGAGCGCGAGATCGAGCGGGTCATTCAGGTTCTCTCCCGCCGCACCAAGAATAACCCCGCCCTCATTGGCGAACCTGGCGTAGGCAAGACCGCGATCACCGAGGGGCTCGCCCAGCGCATCGTGCGCGGCGACGTCCCCGAGATCCTGCGCAACAAGCGCGTCGTGCAGCTGGATCTGGCCGCGCTGGTGGCCGGGACCAAGTACCGCGGTGAGTTTGAAGAGCGCATGAAGAAGGTGATGGACGAGATTCGCAAGGCGCAGAGCGAGGTAGTGCTGTTCGTGGACGAGCTGCACACCCTCGTCGGCGCCGGGGCGGCCGAAGGCGCCATCGACGCGAGTAACATCCTCAAGCCCGCGCTGGCTCGCGGAGAGTTGCAGTGCATCGGAGCCACGACGCTGGACGAGTACCGCAAGTACGTGGAACGTGACGCCGCTTTGGAACGCCGCTTCCAGCCCATTCTGGTGAGCGAGCCCTCGGTCGAACAGACCATCGAAATCCTGAAAGGGCTGCGGGAGCGCTACGAAGCGCACCACGGCGTCACCATCAGCGATGAAGCCCTCGCGGCCGCGTCGACGCTGGCCGAGAAGTACATCGCCGACCGGTTCCTACCTGATAAGGCCATCGACCTGATGGACGAAGCCTCCAGCAAGATCCGGCTCGCGGCGTCGTTCCTGCCTCAGGAGGTCCGTCAGGCTGTCGAGAAAGTCGATCGCGTCCGCCGAGAGAAGGAAGAATCGATCAAGAACCAGGACTTCGAGAAGGCGGCGCAACTGCGCGACAAAGAGCGCGTGCTGCGCCAGAAACTGGAAGAGCTGGAGTCCTCCTGGAAGCGCGAAAAAGGTCGCGACATCAGCACCGTCACTGCGGAAGACATTGCCGATGTCGTCTCGTCGTGGACCGGAATCCCCGTCACGCGGCTGGTCGAAGAGGAGACCCAGCGGCTGCTCAAGATGGAGGACTCCATTCACGAGCGCATCATTGGCCAGGAAGAGGCGGTCAGCGCCGTCGCCAAGGCCGTGCGGCGCGCCCGCACCGGCCTGAAGGATCCTCGACGGCCGGTTGGCTCGTTCATCTTCTTGGGGCCCACCGGAGTCGGGAAGACCGAGCTTGCCCGCGCGCTCGCCGAATTCTTGTTCGGTGATGAGAACGCCCTGATTCGTATCGACATGTCAGAGTACAGCGAGCGTCACACCATCAGCCGGCTGGTCGGCTCTCCGCCGGGCTACGTCGGCTACGAGGAGGGGGGCCAGCTCACCGAGCAGGTGCGCCGGCGGCCCTTTTCGGTGGTGCTCTTTGACGAGATCGAAAAGGCGCATCCGGAGATCTTCAACGCGCTGTTGCAGATTCTCGATGACGGCCGTCTGACGGATGCCCAAGGCCGCACTGTGGACTTCAAGAACACCGTCATCATCATGACGAGCAACGTCGGCGCACCGCTGTTGGAGAGGGAAGTCGCCATCGGCTTCAAGCCGACCCCGGATGAGCGGCAGGCCGTCGAGGGCGCCTACGCGCGCATGAAAGAGCACATCACCGAGGAACTGCGGCGCACGTTCCGGCCGGAATTTCTCAACCGGATCGATGAGGTGATAATCTTCCGCCCCCTGACTAGCGACCAGCTCAAGGCGATCGTGGACATCCTGATCGCCCGCGTGCAACGCGAGCTGCGCGGACAGAGCATGTCCCTCGAGCTGACAGCGGCGGCCAAGGACTTGCTGGCCAAGGAGGGGTTCGATCCTACGTTCGGCGCGCGGCCGCTGCGGCGAACGATTCAGCGCTTCATTGAGGATCAACTATCCGATGAGTTGCTGCGGGGGAACTTCACCACCGGGGACACGGTCGTCGTCGACGCCCGAGACGGACGGATCGTCTTTGAGCGGAAGCGACAACCCGAACCGGCATTGAAGGGAGACTAGCCAGCGCGGACGTGGAGGAGAGTAGTCGCTCAGATGCGGACGCATACGATCGGCCCGGTGGAGAGCCGGGCTTTTCTGTTGGCTAGACGGGTGCGATGACCAAAGCGCGACTCCAATATGTGTGCCAAGCCTGCGGGTATGCCTCCCCGAAATGGTTGGGGCGGTGCCCTGCCTGTGAGGCGTGGAATTCCCTCGTGGAGGAAGCGGCGGGTGACGTCAGCTCACCACCGCCTGCCCCGCCCGCGGTGCCGGTCGCGATGACGGAGGTTGTGTCGACCTCACAGCCGCGCATGGCGACCGGGTCGGCAGAACTGGATCGGGTGTTGGGGGGCGGGCTGGTGCCCGGGTCGCTGGTGCTCATCGGCGGCGATCCCGGGATCGGGAAAACCACTTTGCTCACGCAGGCCTGCCGGAACCTGGCAGAGGCCGGGCACCTAGTGCTGTACGTCAGTGGCGAGGAATCCGCCGCCCAGGTCAAACTCCGCGCCGATCGGTTGGGTGTGGCCACACCGAACCTGTTGCTCCTGGCAGAGGCCAACCTGGAGGCGATTCTCGGAGCCTGCAAGCAGGAACATCCGCAGGTCGTCGTCGTGGACTCCATCCAGACCGTCGTCAAGCCAGGGCTGTCGTCGGCGCCGGGCAGTGTCGGGCAAGTACGCGAGTGCACCGCTGACCTCATGCGGATGGCGAAGGACCAGACGATCTGCGTGCTCATCGTGGGGCATGTGACCAAAGAGGGTCAACTGGCAGGTCCGCGGGTCCTCGAACACATCGTGGACACCGTTTTGTACTTCGAAGGCGATCGTCACCACGCGTACCGTATCATCCGCGCGACCAAGAACCGCTTTGGATCCACGAACGAGATTGGAGTCTTTGAGATGCGCGAGACGGGCCTGCGCGATGTCCTCAACCCGTCGGCGGCCTTTCTCTCCGAACGCGCCGCCGAGGCGCCGGGATCCGCCGTCGTGTGTGCCATGGAAGGGACGCGGCCGCTGTTGGTTGAGGTGCAGGCGCTGGTGACGCCCACGGTCTTCGGCATGCCGCGGCGCACTGTCGCAGGCGTGGACTACAATCGCACCGTTGTCTTGTTGGCGGTTTTAGAAAAGCGAGCGGGCACGGCGCTCGCGAGTCACGACGTGTATGTCAGCGTGGCAGGGGGGGTCAACGTGGACGAGCCCGCGATCGACTTGGGCGTGGCCGCGGCGGTGGCCAGCAGCCTGCGCGGCCGGCCGGTCGATCCGACGGCAGTAGCGATTGGCGAGATCGGGCTCGGTGGCGAACTCCGCATGGTCCCGCAACTGGAGAAACGAGCGCTCGAAGCGGCGCGGCTGGGGTTTCGTCGCTGTATCGTCCCGGCACAAGCGGCCGAACTGCAAGTAGCTGGGATCGAACTAATCCCGGTTTCGCAGGTCGCTTCTGCCCTCCAGCACCTGATCCCCTGAGCCCGCGTAGTTTGGAAAACCTGCGGTTAGGTGAGGTTGAAGACGCCCAAGGCACTGACCCGGGCGTGTTCTTTCTGGAGGACGTCCTTGAGGTTGAGGTCCAGCAGGCTGCACATCGCGGCAAGATAGAAAAGCGTGGTGCCGATTTCAGTTTCCAAGACCTCGCGGCACTTCTCGCACATCTGCCCCGCGAGGTGTGTGGCCATGAACTGCTTCAGTTCCCGCAGGCCGATATCGATGGGGAACGTCTGCTTCGCCGCGCTGATGGAGATGCACCCACAGGTGGTTACGGATTTGGCGATGGCGCGATTGACGCGCGCGGTTGCTTCGCTGAGTTTGGACTGGACATCAAGGATACTGCGGTGTCGGAGCAGGAATTCGGAAACCGTGGTCTGGAATTGCGCTTCGTCGGTGTCCTTCATGGTTTCCCCCCGGACCTTCTGGCGACTTCCTTCACGCTCGCCCTCGACGGAACACCGCACGGACCGATCATCAGTAGGCCGCCACAACGAGGGGCTGAGTCGCGATCATTATAGGGAGCGCCGCGAATCATTGTCAAGGAACGTGATGTCGGTGACGTATCGAGAGACCGAGCGGGTATAGATGAGATGTGACCTGCCTAGAGTGAATCGGCTATAGTAGGGGTAGGCTCCTCGAAGGTGTGAACGCGTATGACAATCATCGTCCGAATCGCCGGGTTCATCCTCGGTGCTGCGGTTGGTTATCAGGTCACGGCATGGGTCGCAACGCAACTCGAGCCGTTGCGTCACGTCCGCATCGAAGCAGTCGTAGGCGGCTTGCTGGTCGGGGCCCTCCTAGGATTGGTCTTCGCAGGGTGGATCTGGCGCTGGTTTGAACGGGTGATGGGGTGGGTGCTGAATCGCTTGGCGAATGTATCGCTCCGCGATGTGGCGCTCGGCGTGTTGGGCTTGGGGTCCGGATTGGTCTTGGCGTTTCTTGTCGGCTACCCCCTGGCGCGGATCCCCGGCGTCGGCAACTACTTGGCCCTGGCAGCCGCGATTGCCCTTGCCTATCTCGGCTATCACCTGGTGATGCAGCGGCGCGACGAGGTCACCAGCACCCTCTCCCGCGTGGACCGCTCCAGTCGGGGCGGGGTCAAGGGACGCGGTGTGCCGAAGGTCCTCGATACCAGCGTCATCATCGACGGCCGCGTCGCCGACGTGGTCACCTCCGGCTTCTTGGAAGGACCGCTACTGGTCACGCGCGCGGTGTTGTCCGAGTTGCAGCGCATTGCTGATTCCTCCGACACGCTCCGCCGCAATCGCGGGCGGCGGGGGTTGGATGTGTTGCGCAGGTTGCAACAGGAGTTGCAGGCAGTCCAAATTGTCGAGGATGCCAAAGACAGTGGTCCCGAGGTCGACGGTTCCCTGGTGGCGTTGGCGAAGAACGTGCGAGGCTGGATTGTGACCAACGACTTCAACCTCAACAAGGTCGCCGAACTGCAAGGCATCCGCGTCCTCAACATCAACGAGCTGTCGCAGGCCCTGCGACCAGTGGTCCTGCCCGGCGAAGAGTTGACGGTGCAGGTAATCAAAGACGGTAAAGAGGCGGGCCAAGGTGTGGGGTACCTCGACGACGGCACGATGGTCGTCGTCGAGGGTGGCAAGAAGTACATCGGCGATACCCCCGACGTCGTAGTGACCAGCGTCCTCCAAACGGTGGCCGGCCGGATGATCTTCGGGCGGCCGAAGGAAGCCCAAGGCGTCTCCTCGGAGCGGCGATGAGCTCGGCCGCGTCGGCGGCTGCCGTTATCGTCGCGGCAGGGCGGGGGGAGCGTCTGGGGGGAACGCTTCCCAAAGCCTTCATCCCCCTAGCCGGTGTGCCAATGGTTGTCCACGCCGCGCAACGTGTGGCGCAGTCCCCCGCCGTCGACCACATCATCGTGGTCGTCCGCGGGGAGGATATCGACCTCGCACGCACCCTGCTGACGACGTACGCGACTCCCAAAGTGAGCTCGGTTGTGGCAGGAGGAGACCACCGGCAGGCGTCCGTGTTGGCAGGACTCGCCCACGTGGGCCCCGCCCCCGTCGCCGTCATCCATGACGGCGCACGCCCCCTGGTCAGTCCGGAGGTTGTCACCGCTGTGATCATGACCGCATCACAGACCGGCGCCGCAACCGCGGCGGTGCCTCTCCGCGAAACGGTCAAGCGCGTCGAGGGCGCGACCGTCGCGGAGACGTTGGACCGGGATCGACTCTGGATCGCCCGCACGCCGCAGGCCTTTCGAACGGATCTCTTGGTACAGGCGCACAACCAGGCAAATGCGGAGGGCTTCGTCGGCACCGACGACGCTGTGTTGGTGGAGCGTCTGGGCCAGGGGGTGCGCATCGTCGAAGATACCCCTCAGAACCTGAAGGTGACTGTGCCCTCGGACCGTGATCTCGCCGAGATGTATTTACGCCCCAGCCCGCTGCGCGTCATGCGGACAGGCCTCGGATACGATGCCCACCGACTCGTGCCTGGTCGGACTTTGCGGTTAGGCGGCGTGTCGATCCCGTCCCCGCGCGGACTGCTGGGTCATTCGGATGCGGACGTGCTGGCGCACGCCGTGATGGACGCGTTACTCGGCGCTGCCGGATTGGGCGATATCGGACAGCACTTCCCCTCCACGGATATCGCGTGGAAGGATGCGGACAGCGTCGAGCTGCTGCGCCGCGTGACTGCCATGGTCAGCGCAGCGGGGTGGCGGATCGTCCACGTGGATTCGGTGGTGCTCGCCGAGGCTCCCCAGCTGGCACCATTCTTTGCCTCAATGCGCGAGCGGTTGGCTGCGGCGATGGGCGTCGATCCATCATCGATCAGCATCAAAGCCACCACCACCGAGGGGCTGGGTGCGATTGGACGCCACGAAGGGATTGCGGCGCACGCCGTGGCAACGCTGGCGGCGACGTCCTGATGTTGTCGAGAGTACGAAGCCCTGTCCCACCCCCCTCGCGTTGGCGGCGACGAACCTGCCTTCAATGAGAGGTAGCAGTTTGGACCATAGAACAAAGCCGCTGCCGGAGCTGCTCTTCGTCGAGCGCGCGGTCGTGGCGGACCCCGTCTCTGTAGAAGTTGATCGACCTGCCGCGGTGCACCCGCGGGTGACGGGGTTTTGGCGGAACGGGGACTACGTGCGCGTCGTGAAGATCGTCGAGACGCGTTACGAGGCCGGGGAACGATTCTACCGCATCGTCACCGACCACGGCTGCTTTGACTTGCGCCGCTATCGGCGCGCCGACCCGCGCAGCCTCCGTTCCTTCGCGGCGTGGGAGGTCTGTGCCGAGCTCGATGCGATCGAGGCCCTGCGGTCGACCTAAGCCGACGCCCGCCCCACGAATTGTCGCGCCCCGCGCCGCCCGCCACGCCCGAGGTGGCTCAAGGCCGGGGCGATGTGTTTTTGATACACTCGGGGCATGAGCTTTCGGCTTCATAACACCGCGAGGCGGACTGTCGAAGAATTTGTCCCGCTCGAGCGGGGAGTCGTGCGGATGTACGTGTGCGGGCCCAACCTCTACGGCCCCGCCCACGTGGGGCACGGATTCAGTTACGCGTTCTTCGACGTCTTACGGCGCTACCTCGAATACCGGGGCTATCGAGTCCTCCACGTCCAGAACTTCACCGATATCGAGGACCGGATTATCGAGCGCGCCACGCGGGAAGGCCGCGGAGTCGCCGAGATTGCCCAAGAGTATGTCGATCGGTTCTTGCGCGAGATCGATGCCCTGGGGGTCCGGCGGGCCGACCGTTACCCTCGGGCCTCAGAAACCATCCCGAAGATCGTCGAGGTCATTGCGGGCCTCATCGCGCGGGGGAACGCGTATCGTGTGAACGGGGATGTCTACTTCCGAGTGTCGTCGTTTCCCCGCTACCTGCAGCTGTCGGGGCGATCGCTAGAAGAGATGCAGGCCGGGGCGCGGATCGACCCTGATCCGCGCAAGGAACATCCCATGGACTTTGCCCTCTGGAAGGCCGCCAAGGCGGGCGAGCCGTCCTGGCCCAGTCCATGGGGGCCGGGGCGTCCCGGCTGGCACATCGAGTGCTCGGCGATGATTCTGCAGGACTTGGGGGAGCAGATCGATATCCACGGGGGCGGTGAGGACCTCGTCTTTCCTCACCACGAAAACGAAATCGCGCAGAGTGAGGCATTCACCGGCCGAATGCCGTTTGTCCGCTACTGGCTGCACCATGCCCTGATGAAGCCACCGGTGGGCGAAGAGATGCACCGGCACCTCGGAAACTTTGTCTCGCTCCAAGATGCGCTGACGCAGTACTCCGCCGACGCGATTCGGCTCTTCTACCTCAGCGCGCACTACCGCACCCCGGTGCGGTGGACAGATGAGGCCGTCCGCGCCTCGACCCGCGGGTTAGAACGGCTCCGCACCGCTCTCACGAACGCGGAGGAAGCGATCGCCCGCACAAGCGACCGAGAGGACGCCGGGCTAACTGAGGCCGCGCGGCGGGCCCGCGGGGCGTTTGAGGCAGCTATGGATGACGACGTGAACACCCCCCAGGCGGTCGCTGCACTCTTCATGCTGGCGGCGGAGATCAACCGGGTGGCCGATGGGGCTATCAAGGGCTCGGGGCAGGGGCGGGCTGGGCTGTGGGTGGCCTCCGACACCCTGCGGGACTTGGCGCAGGTACTGGGGCTGTCCTTGCAGCGTCCGGGTGTGACGGCACGATTGGTCCCCGCCCTGCAGGCCGTGCTGGCCGATGTCCGCATGCACTCAGCTGAGCTCTTCCCTGAGCCTGTGTTAACCGCGGATCCCGAGCATTTGATCCGCACCCTGCTGGCCGGACGCGAACGGGCGCGCGCACAGCGTGCCTATGATGTGGCCGACCGCGTTCGGACCCGGCTGGGAGAGCTAGGGATCCTCGTCGAGGATTTGCCCACCGGTCCCCGGTGGCGCGTGGCGCCGTCTGACGGGCGCCAGCCCCCTCCTGATGCCCGACAGCCGCGACCATAGCGAAGCCGAAGGGGACCAGGACATCCTGCCCGGGCGGCGGGCGGTGCTGGAAGCGCTGCGAGCCGACCGGCCCTTGCGCAAGATTCTCCTAACCCGGGCGGCCCACGGCGGCACGATTCGGGCCATCCTGCAAGAAGCCAAGCACCACGACATTTTTGTGCAGTTTGTCGACGAGCGCCGTCTCGACCACCTGGCGCAGGGCGCGTCCCATCAGGGTGTCATCGCGCTGACATCGGCGAAATCACTGGTGAGCGTGGACGAGGTCCTCGCCAGCGCGCGCCACCGCAACCAAGCCCCCTTTGTCCTCGTGGTCGAGGGCGTGGAAGATCCGGCGAACCTCGGCGCCCTCATCCGGACCGCGGAGGGGGCCGGGGTGCACGGCATCATTATCTCCCGCCACCGGGCCGTCGGGTTGACGCCCACCGTCGCGCGGACGTCCGCGGGGGCGTTAGAGCACCTGCCCGTCGCCCAAGTGACTAACATCTCGCGCGCGTTGGACGCACTGAAGGACGCCAGACTATGGGTGGTGGGCGCTGATCCTGCCGAGCGGCTGCGAACAGGCGGTCGAGCTCTATATAGCCCTGACGGGCGCGATCGATCGAGACGCCGCGCTCCCGTGCCTTGCGCTCGCAATAGCCACAGAAACACGTAATCGAAGGATTGCTCCAATTGCCGCCGATCATATTCATGAGCGGGCCCATGCG
>Ga0137415_10002784_pt1 | contig 17325 bp, 16 predicted proteins | sample CZODoug3_1_1_16f_FD_183082 | JGI IMG/M metagenome (GOLD analysis project Ga0137415, IMG submission 183082) | Vadose zone soil fungal communities from Angelo Coast Range Reserve, California, USA - CZODoug3_1_1_16fungal (Hybrid Assembly) | ecosystem: Environmental > Terrestrial > Soil > Vadose...
CCACTGTGTACGCACACGGTCGGTGTGCTCGCCCGTACGTTCGAAGCGGCCGGTCTGGCCACGGTCTCGATCAGCCTTGTCCTGGAGCACAGTGCGCTGCTGAAGCCGCCGAGGGCGTTGTACGTGCCGTTCCCGTTCGGCCTCCCACTGGGCAATCCGGGCGACGCCGCGCAGCAACGCAGGGTGCTCGACGCGGCCTTCCGGCTGTTCGACGGCCAGCCACCGGTGCTGCGTGAGCTGACCGGCGAGGTGGACGAGGCCCCCGCCGCGCCCGTGCAGGCCTCGGCACTGGGCGCCCGGCCCGGCCAGGACGCCAGCGTGGCCGACGAGGTCACCCAGATGAGGCACTACCAGGAGCGCTGGGTGGCCCGGACCGGCCGCAGCTCGGTAGGGCTCACCGGGGTGCCACCGACCCGGTTCCGTGGCCTGGTGCGTTTCCTGGAGGCGGTGGCCGGCGGCGACCTCACCAGCCGCCCCCGGGAATGCCCGCCGGATGCGGAGCTCGCCTATTTCATCCGCTGGTGCTGCGACGACCTCAAGGCCTTCTACGCCGAGGCGCGGTTCGTCATGCGACCGGAGGACTCTGGGGACGCGGTGCAGCGCTGGTTGTGGGGCGAGACGGCAGTGGGGGAGTTGATCCGCCGGGTGGGCGAGCGGATGACCGCCTCGGACGACCCGCAGATGCGGCAGGTCGCCTACGGTGTCGCCCGCTGAAGGCGCGATCACCCGCGAAGTGCCTGCACCGCCTGGCGGTGCTCGCGCATGGTCTGTTCGCCGTCCTGACCGGGTTGCCGGCCGAAGCCGCAGTACATGGCCACGCCGAAGTCGGCGAGATGCTGTGACGCGGTGGCGTGGCGCCGTTTCAATCCCGGTATCCCGTCCACCGGCAGCACGATGCCGAGGTAGATCCGCGTGTCACCGACCTCGAGATCCGATAGGGGGCGGAAGAAGCTGTCGTCCTCGCTGCGCAGGTAGCGGGGTCCCGCCAGATGCAGCCAGTCGACCTGACGGCCCGAGTGGGCGAGCGCATAGTTGGCCATCTGCACCAACAGGCTCATGTCGCGGGCCTCGTACATGGGCCACTCGGGGAACGTTCCGTAGCACAGGTGGTAGCCGACCAGCACGTCCTCGGGAATCAGCCGGGTCAGACGTTCCACCGGCCCGGTGAAGCGCTCCCACGCGCCGGGCGCGGTCCAGGCGAGCACCCCCTCCAAGTCGAGCACCTCGTAGGCGAGGTCCCACTGGATGGCGAGGTCGGTAGCGGGGATGTGCGTGGTCAGCCGTTCGATCTCCCGCGCCACGAGGTTCTCGTAGCCGCGCTCGGCGACGGGGTAATCGGCGGCGTAGTCGTATTTGAACGCATGGAGGCCACTCGCCGGGAACGGCAACCCCACCTGGAACCGCAGGTGCTCAGGGATCACTCCCGCCTCGCGTAGCGCCCGGAACTGGCCGTAGGACGCGAGCGCCTCATCAATGCGTGGCCAAGAATCCCAGCGCAGCTCCTTGACCCCCTCGCGAATCCGGAAGATCGGGGTGTCGTAGGCGTGGCGGGGCACTCCGGTCCCCGACTCGGTCTCGCGCACGGTCTCCACGTCAGGGTGTGGCCGCATCAACCGCTCACGCTCGAAACCTACCCACGCCCCACGGAGTCCGGTCTCTCCGTCGGGTAGGGCAAAGACCATATCGCCGAACAGCGTGGCGGAACGACGCAACGCGGTCTCCGTCGACTCCGCCGGCAAGCTCCCCACCAACAGCAGCTCGCTCGTCGCTCGCCGCGTCATCGCAGCCTCCCTTTCACATTCTCTGTCGTCCGGCCACGCGCTGAACGGCCTCGATGACATCATCAGGATTAGCGCGCCGGGTAAAGTCAGCTGACACAAAAGCGAAGAACACGATACCAGACGGCTCTACGACGTAAGTGGCCGGAAGTGGCACTTCCGCCGCTTCAACACCATTATATGCGGCCACGTCGTGCCCATTTCGCTGCTGATAAGAGACGACCAATGGATCAATTCGATGCACTAGCCCGAATGCGCGGGCGACAGCGTTGTCGTGATCCGAGAGAACGGTGAAGTCGAGACTGTTCTTCGCTACGGTCGACAGGGACAGGTCCGGAGTTTCCGGGCTGATGGCCACTAGCGATCCGCCGGCGGCGTGTACCTCGGCAAGTCGACTCTGCAACGCACGAAGTTCGAGGTTGCAGAACGGACACCACCCCCCACGGTAGAAGGAGATGATCGCCGGGCCATGAGCCAACACGTCACTGATCGTGACCGCCTGTCCGGCCGCGTCAGGCAGAGTAAACTGCGGCACCGATTCCCCGACGCCCAGCGCTTTCTCGGCCAGCCCAGACTTGTCAACCGCCGCAATCGCCGCGGCTCGGACCTCTCGCTCTACCGAATCTTGCTTGCTCCACGCGCGTTCGCGCTGCTGTTGGAGGTCATCTTCGAGGCCCATCCACGACTCCCTGTCTGTTTCGCCTGTTCCACCCGGGACTACCTCGTATCGCGTCTCCGTCTTGGCCCTGCCGGAGGATCTACCCCAAGATCGGACGAACGACCTAGGATTCCCGCCCTGGGTTAGAGAATATATCGAAATGGCGTCCGGCGGGATGCGCACATAGATGTTCGGTGCCGACATGAATGTGCCATCTTCCGGCGCGCTCACGTTCTCCTACACACTCATTCATAGCACTTGAGCGACCGTAACAGCTGGTCCAACTACTCCTCGGAGAGCGGATGGATTCCGAAACAAAGATCGACTTCGCCTCGCGGCTTGTGTTGGCGGCTGAGGCTCCTGCCTGTCGAGGTCACCACTGTGGACGGTCTTCTTGCCTCGTGGGCTCCGTCGGCGGTTGAGGAGACTGGGAAGGATCAGGCACGTGTCTAGCGGGAATATTGAAGATCCTGCCGGTGGCGTCACCGACTTCGGTGCGGTAGTTGTCGGGGCCGGGTTCGCAGGACTCTATGCGCTGCACAAACTCCGGGACCAACTCGGGCTCTCGGTGTGCGTGTGTGAGGCGGGCGGCGAGGTGGGCGGGACCTGGTATTGGAACCGCTATCCAGGTGCCCGCTGCGATATAGAAAGCTACAACTACTCTTACTCGTTCTCGGACGAACTGCAACAAGAGTGGGAATGGAGTGAGAGATTCGCCGGGCAGCCTGAGCTCCGTCGGTATCTCAACTATGTTGCGGATAAGTTCGATCTGCGGCGGGACATCCGATTCGATACGCGCGTAGTATCCGCGAAATACAACGAGGAACGATCAGCGTGGGAGCTGGGCACCGAGCAAGGCAACCGAGTTCGCGCGCCATTTCTGGTGTGCGGCACAGGTAACCTATCGGCTCCCAAGGATCCGGAGTTCCACGGGCTCGATACCTTTTCCGGTCACCTTTACTATACGTCGAGATGGCCTGATGAAGAAGTTGATTTCACGGGTCAACGTGTGGGTGTCATAGGTACCGGAGCGAGCGGCGTCCAGTTGATCCCGCAGTTAGCTCAGCAGGCCGCTCACCTCACGGTTTTCCAGCGTACACCCAATTACGCGACACCCCTCGGAAATGGTCCAATGGACCCCGAGTTTCGCCGGTACATCAAAGCCAACTACGGAATGATCCGCGCCCGGTCGCGGGCATGTAGAGGGACTCCCCTACGAGAACGTCCAGCCGTCAGCGCTCGAGGTCGACCCCGAGGATCGCCGGCGAACGTATGAGGCAAGATGGACGGAGGGCGGCTTCCGCTTCATGTCCGACTCCTACTCGGACATTCGGTTCGACAAGGATGCTAACGAGACGGCGGCGGAGTTCATCCGCGATAAGATCCGTCAGCAGGTCAAAGACCCACAGGTCGCCGAGCTGCTGGTGCCGGACTCGCACCCCTACGCTACGAAACGCCCGCCGCTAGAAACCAACTACTACAAAACTTTCAATCGCGACAACGTCGCACTTGTCGACCTCAGGAGCACGCCGCTGCTGAGAATCGTGACGTCCGGCGTCGAGACTTCAACGACCGTATACGACCTCGACAGCATCGTCTTAGCGACCGGATTCGACGCCATGACCGGCCCCTTGCTGCGAATGGGGGTGCGCGGCCGGAACGGCCTGAGCCTAGGAGAATGCTGGCAACACGGTCCGCGTACCCATCTAGGTTTGATGTCCGCCGGTTTTCCCAACCTCTTCATCGTCACGGGCCCGCAAAGTCCGTCCGTGCTCTACAACATGCCACTGGCGATCGAGGATCACGTGAACTGGATCACCGACTGCATCAGATACATGCAAGAGCGGAATATCAAGACGATCGAACCTACCGCGGAGAGTGTCGCCGAGTGGGTCTCGCATACCAACGAGATCGCCGACTCAACTTTACTGGCCAAGGGCCATTCGTGGTATACGGGCGACAACATACCTGGAAAGCCCCGCGCGTTCATGGTCTACCTCGGCGGCGCGCCGCGGTATCGCGAAATCTGCGACGACATTGCGGCTAATGGATACAAAGGGTTCATCCTAGACCGCGAATCACAGCCCCCTTTGCCTGCCTGACGGCGCTCGGGAGACGTGCAAGGTGTTACCGCTGTGGTCAGAGCGCTCGACGGACATGGCTGCACTTGTGGCACGACGTCACCTGCACACGCTGCCGGACAAGGTGTTCTGCTCGGTGCTGCCTTCGCGATCTGACGTACTGAAAACGCCCGCACAGGTCGGGGCGCTCATCCCGCGATGGTGACCGTGTTGCGAGCCCGGTTGGGGCTGTTTCGGGGAACCGACCGCCGACCAGGTGGCAGTCGTTAGCGATAGCGAATGGTCGTGTCTGAAGGGCTCGACCAGCGACTGCGCGTTCGTCAAGATCACCTCACGTCATCGGCGAAGGGTCGGTAACACATTAGTGAATAATTGCAAGATAGGAAAACGATTGTTAGGGCACGTGGTTTGGCTCAGCGAATGACCCGCAGGAGACGCCAGCCTGTCTCGCTATGCACCACGGTGAACTCCATGCGGGTGTCATGACCGGAGACAGTGGCTGAGTTGTCCCGCACGCAGGGCAAGTTTGGCAGCGGTCCGTAGATGCATGCGTAGTGGTGGCCGCCCGCTTTTTGCAGCTCGGTGCACTCACAGGGCGTGCGCGCGTCGTCGAGCGGGATAGGTGGCTCGGACTTCGAGCTCGGGCTAGGCATCATGGCTAGGTGCTGCCGGCACCGTTGGCATGGACCGTTCGACTGTCGCTCACGTACGGCACCTGCTGTTTCACACTATCCACGTACAATGCGACAGCCTGCCGGGTGCCCAGCTCGTCGATAACGAACCGCGTGATGCCGGCTGCGAGGACGCCAGGATCGGTGCTCAAGGCAGCGGCATAGGTCTCCGCCGTGGCGAGGCGCTGACAGATCAGCTCAGTGGGTCGCACCTCCGATGCGCGGACGGCGTGCACGGCAAAGACCTCGCTCATCCGGCAACCCGAAGCAGTTCGAGTGCTTCTTCCCCGACTCGGCGCATGTTGCACGGCCAGGACCGCCTGCAGGTCAGGCAGTTGCCCGATGAGGTCCGCACGTGCTCGGTCAGAAGCTCCTCAACATGGCCCTGAGCGGCGATGAAGTGGATGAACTCGGACACGGGTCGCATGTGTCTGCCCCAGGAGACCATGACAAGCAGTGAATCTCGGTGCACGCAGGGTGAACCAGCGCATGCCTGTGGCGCCGATGCCGCATCCTTGTTGCATCCGGCCTTCTGACCAGCACTGATCCGCAGCTGCAAGTCTGTGACCTGCGGAATCGACCTGGCTGATCAGCTTTCTTCGCTAGACTGCCCTTCCTTGGCTGTCGATCCTGGTGAGGTTTTGGTCCTTCATGCCCCCAAAGCGGGTAGGTCTGAGCCGAGCGCGGAAGAACGCCGGTCTCACCCAGGAGGAACTTGCCTACCGCCTGGGTATCGACCGCTCAACAGTTGGCCGGTGGGAGATCGGTGCAACGGAGCCGTCTGTGTGGCTCCGGCCGAAACTGGCCAAGCTTCTTGGGGTTACCCGCACTGAGCTGACCTCCTTGCTTGAACATGAGCACCTTGCGTCACCAGAGTCCGACGCTGTCTTCGACTTCCAGCCTGACGAACGACTTCACCTGCGCATGGCACTTGCCGACGTCAGTCGGTATCTCGACAGCTCGATCGTCGGGTCCTTCAACCAGCAGCTTGACGCTTCCATGGCTGATGACGGCACCAATGGCCCAACCAGAACGCTTCCAGCCGTGCTTGGAGTTGTCGGCCTTGTTGAGCAGTACAGCCGTGAGGTGCGGCCAGACGTACGGCGCGAGTTGCTTCGTGTCGGTGCCCGGGGAGCCGAGTTCGCAGGTTTCCTCTACCGGGATATCTATAGGCCTGATCTGGCCTTGTACTGGCGGGACCGAGCGACCGAGTGGGCACTTGAAGCCGGCGACTGGGCGATGCAGGGCTACATCCTTCTGAAGAAGAGCCAGTCCGCCTGGGATGACCGCGACGCCCTGCGCATGTTGACCCTGGCTCAGGCTGCCCAGAACGGGCCGTGGTCCTTGCCGCCGCTGGTCCGTGCCGAGGCGTCCCAACAAGAAGCCCGTGGCCTTGCCATGACGAGTGAGCCGGGTGACGCAGTGAGCCGCAAGCTCGATGAAGCACACGAGTTGTTCGCCTCGGTGAGCGAGGAAGACCGGCAGCCTGAGAAGCTCGGCAGCCACTACAGCGCCAACCTACTGACGATGCAGAGTGCCATCTGCTACTGCGAGGCCGGTCAACCTGCCCGGGCAGCTGAGCTGTACGCGTCGTGTCTGGAGCGCGAGCACTTCTCCTATCGTGACCGTGGGTACTTCCTGTCCTTGCAGGCAGGAGCCCTGGCGCTTGCCGGCGACCCGGACGACGCCACCGTGACCGCAACCAAGGCCCTCACCGTCGCTCGCAAGACGAACTCCAAGCGCACGACTCAGGAGCTCATGCGTGTCCGGACGTTGCTCACGCCGTGGCAGTCCCGCCCGGCCGTCCGTGACTTCGCCGGTTTCCTTACTGCCTAGTGGCCTGTCAGCCACTCGCCAACAGAGCCGATCACGAAGGCTTGCCATTCCTGCGTTTGTGGCTCCGCATAGGCCGGGTCGTCATGCACAGCAAACCCGTGTTGTGCGCCGTCGAGCTCGATCAGCTTGGTTTCGCCGTTGAGTTGCGTACTTGCCTGCCGAGATGACTCCACCGGGATGAAGGTGTCCTTGGTGCCGTGCACGATCAGTGTCGGGGTAGTGATCCTGCCGAGGGCCCGCTCAGGGCGCAGGTAGAAGACCTCATTGAGAAGCGGCCGACTCAGTTTGAACGTGGGGGAGTGCGCGAGGTATCCCTGCGCAAGGAGTTCCTCACCTGCGTCTTCGCTGAGTTGCTCGTCATGCCAGTAGGGTTTGTCATCGATAAAGCGCTTCTTGTAGTTGAGGAGTGGGTTGAAGAGAACCAGGCTCGCGAGCGTGCCTTGATGTTCGGCCGCGTAGTAGGCGCAGATACCGCCGCTAAAGCTCGCCCCGAGGAGCGACACCCGTCCGGCACCGGTCTCTTGCCGTGCGACAGTGAGCGCCGCTTCGATATCGGCCAGAATGCCTGCGAGCGTGAGGTCTTCCTGTCGCCCCTGGCTCTCGCCATGGCCGCGAAGGTCAAACCGCAGCGATGCAACGCCGGATGTTGCCAGGCCGGACGCAAGCCTGGCGAAGAAGCCGCCCTCTTCCCGCGTCACGCCGCCACCGTGGACGAAGACGACAGCACGATCACTGGCCCCCGCTGGTTGGACGAGCGTGCCCCGGAGCTGCAGGCCATCGCGGGTGCGGAGTGTCAGGTTCCGTGCTGGCATGCGGCCGTACTCCCTACGTCAGGCTCTGTCTGGCCACATCGTTCCACCTGGTAGGGCTCCCTGCTGGCGCTGGCCAGCGGATCTGCTACTGCGCTGATTCACTGTGCGGACCTGTTTGTCTTCGCACTGCGCGGGCATGAGCGGGTGAGGGAACCTAGCCCTGGGCCAACCGGGCGAACCTATGTGCAACTGACCTGTATTCGTCGTTACGCCTGGTGCACTCGGTGTCTCTGCTAAACACCGACTTCCTGGCTTGGCAACTGCGCATCACCAGGATTGAGGAGTGCCTGCCGGGGGCTTGTGGTCCAGGTCCCAGCTGGGTACACAACTTCCTGGAAAATCCGGTCCAGGATTTCCGCCCTGAGGTAAAGAATCTGCCGAAATGACGTACAGCGGGCACGCACATAGATGTTCGATACCGACATAAATGTGCCCTCTTCCGGCATGCCCACGTTCTCCTACACACTCAGCCGGAACGCTAGCAACTTACTCGAACTTACTCGTCGGAGAGTAGATGAATTCGGAAACAAAGATCGACTTCGCCGCGCGGCTTGCCTTGGCGGCCGAGGCTCAGGATCTGCTCTTTCGGGAAGCTCGGACGCCGAACAGTTTCACCGACGAGCCGGTGGATGACGAACAGCTCGAGGCGATCTATGACCTGTTCCGCTTCGCGCCGACCTCGATGAACCAACAGCCACTTCGAATCTTGGTCGTTCGATCGGACGACGCGCGCGCTCGCCTCATCCCGCACATGCGGGGCAGGAACGTAGCGAAGACGGCCGCGGCTCCGCTGATCGTCGTCCTGGCGGCCGACCTCGACTTCCACGAGCATCTGCACAAGATCTTTCCGCACGTGCCGAATGCGCGCGATACCTTCGCGGACCCGGTGTCGAGGGAGGAGTCCGCCCGATTCAACGCCACCTTGCAGGTCGGCTACTTCATCCTGGCGGTCCGCGCCGCCGGCCTGGCCGCCGGCCCAATGATCGGGTTTGACGCCGCCGCTGTGGATCGGGAGTTCTTCCCAGACGGCCGCCACGCATCGCTGGTCGTGGTCAACATCGGGAGGCCCGGCCGCGACGCTTGGTTCCACCGGCTGCCCCGACTGAGCTATGCCGAGGTGACCACAGTGGTCTGACCTTACCCACATTGTTGTGCGTTCCGAACTTTGAAGTGCCGTCTTCTGTGGCGGACCGAATTTGGCGACGATGGCAGTGCACCAACTAAAGGTCCGACCTACTGAGGAGCGTGTCGTGGCGCGTCCAACGAAACTCTCACACGTCGTCATGCAGACGAACCGACTGGCCGAGATGCGCGACTGGTACTGCACCGTCCTCTCCGCGAAACCTGCATTCGAAAACAAAAATATGGCGTTCCTGGCCTACGATGAAGAACACCACCGAGTCGGGTTCTTATCGCTGGAGGACTACGCCGTTCCAGAGCGCGCGACCGTCGGGTTACAGCATGTCTCCTTCACCTACGACACGCTGTGGACGCTGCTCGAGAACTACGAGCGACTGAAGGCGGAGAACATCCTGCCAGCCTGGACGGTGAACCATGGGCCGACGATCTCGATGTATTACGCGGACCCCGACGGGAACCAGGTCGAGCTTCAGTGGGACGTTTTCGAGACCAATGAAGAGGTGGATGCCTTCATCAACGGTCCGATCTATCAGACCAACCCGAGGGGTGTTGATTTCGACCCCGAGGAGATGTTCGCGCAGGTGCGCGCGGGCACGTCGTTCGAGGTACTTACCCGGCGGACGCACTAGGCGGACGTCCCACCGAATCGATCGCAGGAGGAATCGTGTCCGCTGACGGCCCTGTTGATGTCGACGTCCCAGTACTCATCATCGGTGCGGGACCGGCCGGGTTGAGCACCGCGCTGTTGCTCGGGCGTCTGGGGACTCCGTGCATTCTGGCCGAGCGCCGGCCGTCGGTTGGGACGCACCCGCGTGCCACCGGTGTACGGATCCGCACGATGGAGCTGTTCCGGGCCTGGGGCATCGATGCCGAAGTCGCCCGGCACGCATTGCCCGTCAAGAGCGCTGGCGACATGGCCTGGGTGCACACCGTGGCGGGCGAGGAGTTCGGCAGGTTCGACATCGGCGCGGCGCGCGACGACGGACTGCAGCAGAGCGCGACGCCGATGACCGAGGTGTTCTGCCCGCAGGACCGGGTCGAACCGGTCCTGCTGGACGCCGTGCGCCAGTACCCGTCGGTGGACGTACGGCTGGCCACCGAGGTCCGGGATCTCCGTCCGGGTGACTCGGGAGCCAACGCGTTACTGGTGGACGCCGCCGGTTCGACGCGGGTGCGGGCCAAGTTCGTGGTGGCCTGCGACGGTGGGAGCAGCCCGACCCGCCAGGCGCTGGGCATCAACGTCGCCGGCCCGGGTCCCAGCATCCCCTCTGTCAACGTCGACTTCCGGGCCGATCTGGGCCCGTACGTGGGTGACTACTCGGCGGTGATCCACTGGGTGATCAACTCCCGCTCCTGCGGCATGCTGGCCGCGCGGGACGGGCGGTCCTACTGGTACTACAGCGTGATGGGCGGCGACGCGACCGCCGCTGACCCGTCGGACTCGAACGATTGGGTACGGATCATCCGCGAGGCCGTCGGCGTGCCGGACCTGCCGGTCGAGATCGAGGCTGTCCGGCATTGGGTGATGGACGCGAAGGTCGCCGAGAGCTTCCGTCGGGGGAGTGTCTTCCTGGTGGGCGACGCCGCGCACCGGTTCCCGCCCGCGGGTGGGTTCGGGATGAACTCGAGCATTCAGGATGCGCACAACCTGGTCTGGAAGTTGCACGCGGTGCTGTCGGGTTGGGCGGGGCCCGAGCTGCTGGACACCTACCAGGAGGAGCGGCGGCCCATTGCGGAGTTCAACGCCGGGCAGTCCTGGCGGAACATGGCGCTGATGGCCGAGACCGGCATCGGCCGGGACATCGTGGAGTTCGGCCGTGGGCTGGAGGCCGAGCGGGATGCCGGCGGCGACCAGCCCCTGCGCGCGAAGATCCGCCGGGGCATCCCGGTGCAGTCCCCTCAGTTCGACGCCTTGGGGCAGGACATCGGGTTCAGTTACCCGTCCGGCGCGCTGATCTCCGACGGTAGCGAACCCCCGATGACCGAGGACCCCCAGTTCGTGCACTCAGGGGCACCGGGCCGCCGCGCACCACATCACTACCTGCACCGCGACGGCACGGAGATCTCCACGCTCGATCTGTTCGGCACGTCTCTGACCCTGCTCGCCGGCGAGCAGGGCGAGGCGTGGGTGACCGCGGCCCGCGCCGCCGCCAACGGGCGGGGAATCCCACTGCGGGCCTTCCGCGTCGGCACCGATGCCGACCTGCACGATCCCACTGGAACCTGGGCCAAGTCAGCCGGCGTTGGCGACGGCGGTGCGTGTCTGGTCAGGCCGGACGGGCACGTCGCCTGGCGTACCGGCGAGCCCGCCGACGGCGACGCCCGCACCGCGATCGGCACGGTGCTGGACTCCGTGCTGTCCCGCCGGCCCGACTGATCTGGAGGACACGGTGACTATCAACGCCGCTCGTACCGCCGTTCTCGCGCTGCATCTTCAACGGGACATCGTCGCCCCCGACGGCGCGCTCGCGGCCGTTTTCTATCCGGAGGTGGAGAGGACCGGGGTGATTCACGCCGTCGGTCGTGTGCTCGGCTCCGCACGAGAGGCCGGGGCGAAGGTGGTCTACGCGCGCGTGGCGTACCAGGCGGGATATTCCGACCTGATCGCCAACTCCCCCTTGACCGAAATGGTGCGGGCGCACGAATGCATGATTGATGGGACGCCTGGAACGGAAATCGTGGAAAAGTTGACACCGCGGCGTACCGATCTGGTGCTGTGCCAGCAGCGGGTGTCCGCGTTTCAGTCGACGCAGCTTGATCTTTTGTTGCGCTCGGCGGCTATTGACACACTCGTGCTGTGTGGGGTGGCCACGAACGTTTCGGTCGAGAGCACCGCGCGAGCTGCTTCCGATCTGGGATACCGCACCATCGTGGTCGCCGATGCCTGCTCGGCGGGCTCGGCGGCCGCGCACGGTGCCGCGCTGGAGTCGCTGAGCCTTCTTGCCGAGGTCACCACTGTGGACGGTCTCCTTGCCTCGTGGACCGCGGCCGAGGTCGAGGCGACCGGGAAGGACCAGGCCCGTGTCTAGCGCGAACATCGAAGATCGTGCCGGCGTCTCCGTCGACTTCGACGTGGTGGTGGTCGGGGCCGGTTTCGCCGGGCTCTACGCGCTGCACAAGCTCCGGGACCAACTCGGGCTCTCGGTGTGTGTGTATGAAGCGGGCGACGAGGTAGGCGGGACCTGGTACTGGAATCGCTATCCAGGAGCGCGCTGCGATATAGAGAGCTACTGCTACTCATACTCGTTTTCGGACGAATTGCAACAAGAGTGGGAGTGGACTGAGCGGTTCGCCGGGCAGCCGGAGATCCGCCGATATCTGAACCATGTGGCGGACAAGTTCGACCTGCGGCGTGACATCCGGTTCGGCACACGTGTCGTTTCCGCGATATACCGTGAAGAACGATCAGCGTGGGAAATAGCAACCGATCAGGGCACTCGAGTTAGCGCCCAGTTTCTGGTGGCCGGCACGGGCAACCTCTCCGCTCCTAAGGTGCCGGATTTCGAAGGGCTGGACGACTTTTCTGGTCAGGTGTACGCCACCTCGAGGTGGCCGCGGGAGGAGGTTGATTTCACCGGTCAGCGGGTGGGGGTCATCGGTACCGGATCGAGCGGGATTCAGGTGATCCCGGAGTTAGCTCAGCGGGCGGCGCACCTGACGGTCTTCCAACGGACTCCCAACTACGTGACGCCGCTGGGCAACGGCCCGATGGACCCCGAGTTCCAGAGGTACATCAAGCAGAACTACGGGACGATTCGGACCCGGTCACGCCAGCACAACACAGGCGTTCCCTACGACAGGGTCCAACCGTCGGCGCTGGACGCCGGCCCCGAGGAGCGTCGGCGGACGTACGAGGCGAGATGGCGGGAGGGCGGTTTCCGGTTCCTCAAGGACGCCTATTCCGATCTCATGGTCGACAAAGATGCCAACGAAACCGCCGCGGAGTTCATCCGCGAAAAGATCCGTGAGCAGGTCGTGGATCCGGCGGTCGCCGAGCTGCTGATGCCGTACAACTACCCGTACGGCGCGAAGCGGCCGCCCTTGGAGACCAACTACTTCCGCACTTTCAACCGCGATAACGTCACGCTCGTCGACCTGCGGAGGACACCCCTGCACGGGATCGTGCCGTCCGGGGTCGAGACCTCGGCAATGGTGTACGAGCTCGACAGTATCGTGCTGGCCACCGGGTTTGACGCTATGACCGGGCCGTTACTGCGAATGGGCGTGTGCGGCCGGGCCGGCCGGAGCCTGGCGCAATGCTGGGAGAATGGCCCGCGCACTCAGCTGGGCCTGATGGTGGACGGATTCCCTAACCTCTTCACGATTACCGGTCCGCAGAGTCCATCCGTGCTCTATAACATGCCTCTTGCGATCGAGGATCATGTGAACTGGATCGCCGACTGCATCAGGTACCTGCGCGAGCGGAATATCAAGACAATCGAGCCCAGTGTCGAGAGTGTTTCCGAGTGGGGCTCGCATACCAACGAGATAGCCAACTCCACTTTGCTGCCCACCGGCCATTCGTGGTATACCGGGGACAACATACCTGGAAAGCCTCGCGCATTCATGATCTACCTCGGCGGCGCACCTCGGTACCGCAAAATCTGCGACGACATAGCGGCTAATGGATACGAGGGATTCATTCTTGGCCGCGAACTAACCACGGGATAAGGAGACGAGCAATGGGTACGGCGTTGACCTATCTGTCCGGGTTCGGTAACGAGCACGTGAGCGAGGCGATCCCGGGGGCATTGCCGCAGGGGCAGAACTCCCCGCAGCGCGCGCCGCTCGGGCTCTACGCCGAGGTTTTCAGTGGAACCGCATTCACTCAGCCTCGGGCGGTCAGCCGGCGTACCTGGGTCTACCGGATCCGGCCCTCGGCGCTGCATCCCGAATTCCGCCGCATGGAAAACGGCTTGCTGCGCAGTGCCCCGTTCACCGAGACCGAGCCGAACCCGAACCGGATGCGCTGGGACCCGCCGCCCCCGCCCACAGAGCCGACTGACTTCGTGGCTGGGCTGAACACGGTTGGCGGGAACGGGGACACGCTCACTCAGGCGGGTATCGGCATCCACCTCTACGCGGCGAACACGTCCATGACCGACCGGTACTTCATGAATGCGGACGGCGAGCTGTTGTTCGTGCCGAGGGAGGGATCGGTGCTGCTGCACACCGAGCTGGGCCGGCTCGAGGTGGCGCCCGGGGAGATCGCGGTGGTCCCTCGGGGCCTCCGGTTCCGGGTCGAGCTGTTGGACGCCACGGCCAGCGGCTATCTGTGCGAGAACTACGGTGCCGCGTTCACGTTGCCCGAGCGGGGGCTGATCGGTGCCAGTGGCCTGGCCAACGAGCGGGACTTCCTCGCCCCCACGGCCGCGTTCGAGGACCGCGAAGAGCCGGTTCAGGTGGTGCAGAAGTTCGGCGGCAACCTATGGGTGGCCGACTACGACCACTCCCCGCTGGACGTGGTCGGGTGGCACGGGAGCCTCTATCCGTACAAGTACGACCTGGCGCGCTTTATGGTGATCAGCTCGGTCAGCTTCGACCACTCGGACCCGTCGATCTACACCGTGCTGACCGCACCCACCGACACCCCGGGCCTGGCCAACGTGGACTTCGTGGCCTTCCCCTCGCGCTGGCTGGTCGCCGAGGACACTTACCGACCGCCGTACTTCCACCGCAACATCATGTCCGAGTTCATGGGCCTGATCCGGGGCTCGTTCGAGGCCAAGGCGGAAGGGTTCGTGCCGGGTGGAGTCAGCCTGCACAACACCTTCGCCTCGCACGGCAGCGATGCGGAGACCTTCGAGCAGGCCATCACGGCGCAGCTGGGGCCGCGGAAGTTGCCCGACACGCTGGCGTTCATGCTCGAGACCCGGTGGACGGTGCGGCTGACTCGGCACGCCTTGCACGCCGACTACCGCCAGCCCGACTACGACCACGCGTGGGCCGGGCTGGGGCGAGCCTTCCACGCCGGTGACCCGGTCACACGGTGACCAAGCAGGACTGCAGAAGGAGTGCGCAATGGCTGCGAGCCAGCTGTGTGGATCATTTCCGGCTGATACGCCTGAGGAGGTGTTTCGCACTCTCGCGGAAGCTCTCGGTGGCGAGCTGAAGCGGATTCCGGACGGCGAGACGGGTGATCGTCGTGGTTGGTTCAGCAGCCAGTTACGAGCCCTGTGCGCGGTTGACGGGGTCGAAATGAGCGAAGCGTCGACCGCCTCTGGTGGCCGGAGGTTCCCACAGCTCCGTTTCACGCGCCCCGTCGGTGAGCTCGACCTCTCCAACCTCGGCTATCGCAGCCACGCCAGCGAGTCGTGGGCGATTTTCAAGAGACTTCGCGCCGAAGGTGTCATAGCTGAGAACATTCGGTTCCAAGTGTGCTTCCCGACTCCGGCCGCCGTCGTCGGGGCGTTTGTGCCCCCGGAGCATCAGGCTGTTTTCGAGCCTGTCTACGAAGCGGCGGTTACCAAAGAAGTAATGGCAATCTGTGCGGAGGTGCCGCACGACCAACTGGCGATTCAATGGGATGTCGCGATCGAGACGGCCATCCTGGAGACGTCGATGCCGCACTGGTTCGACCCGGATTCGGACCCGTTCGACGAGGTCGTGTCCAGACTTGTGAGGCTTGGTGACCTCGTTCCGCCTGAGGCAGAGCTGGGCTACCACCTGTGCTACGGGTACTACGAGCGCAAGCACTTCAAAGAGCCCGACGATCTCCGCCTGCTCGTGCGGAAAGCCAACGCCATCGAGGCGCGGCTCGGTCGCCCCATCACCTGGGTGCATATGCCCGTTCCTATCAGCCGGTCCGACAGCGAGTACTTTGGTGCGCTCAAAGAGATTCAGCTCGCGGACGTCGAACTTTATCTCGGAGTTGTCCATGGTGAGGACGGCGTGGCCGGAACTCAGAAGCGGATCAATGCCGCGCGCGGCGTACTCGGCGAAGAACGCTTCTTGGGTGTCGCCACCGAATGTGGAATGAGTCAGCATTCACCCGCCGCGATCGGAGAGCTGCTGGCGATTCATGTCGCCGTTCATACCTGATCACTCTCATTCCGTCGCTGGTCAGTCCAATTTCCGGAGGGAGTGCTCATGCTGGTTGACTTCCGGCCGCACACCCGGTTGCGCGGCAATGATCCGGTCGACCTGGCCGCGGCGGTGACTCCGGTGGTGGCCGCGTTGAGCGAGGGCAGCGCCGACCTGGCCAGGGCTCGGGTGGTCTGCGACTGGGTGCAGTACCGGGAGAACTTCCGGGATGTGGTGGATGTGCGCCCGATCCTGGCGCACCCGGACCGGAGCGCCGAGGGTGCGCGAGGGGCCATCCCGCGCAGTGTTCCCGAGGACGAGGTGGAGATTGCGGTCGACGTCCGGCGCAGCGGGGGAGTGGCGCTCAAGGAGCTCACCGGGGCGCGGCTGCGCCGGGACGGCAGAGACCGGATTTATCTGGAGGATTGGGGCGCGGGTAGTGCGAGCTCCATCTGGGCGTTCAACGCGCTGTACTGGTCGGCTTTGGAGCTGTGGGAGAGGGTGACCGGGCAGGCCTACGCGCAGGCGCCGCCCGGTGGCGGCAGCGATGTCCGCAACCGGGCCGCGGCCCGAGAGCTGATCCGTGAGCTGTTCGCGGTGTGGGACCGGCTGGACCGATCCGGCGCGCTGCCCGAGCAGCTGTACGTGGTCGAGTTGGGTGTGGGCAACGGCGGCCGGGCGAAGGTGTTCCTGGACGAGTTCCGCAGGCTGGATCGGGCGCACGGTCGGGGGTACTACCGCCGGCTGCATTACGTGATGTGTGGCTGTTCCCAGCACGTACTGGATCTCGCCAGTGCGATGATCGCCGGGCACAGCGCACAGGTCAGCTCGTTCGCCATGGACGCCACGCAGCCGAGGCGGTTACTGGGTTTCCTGCGCTACAAGGTGTTCCTGGTCCACGTCTCGAACGTCTACGGCAACCTGCCCAGTGACGAGGTCGCTCAGCTCGGCGGGTGCACCTACCGGGTGCAGACCAGGGCGTACCTGCCGGCGTCCGGCGCGACGGCACTGGCCGAGCACGTGTCGGCGCGGGTGGACCAGCTTCCGACGCTGGCCGATCAGCTGCCGGGGCTGGGGCCGACGATGCTCGCCGATGCGTTCCCGGAGCATTTCGGCAGCGTGGACGCCGCCGTTGAGTTCTGGCGCCGGATCTGGTCGCTGGTCCGGCTGGAGGAGCGCTATGTGCCGCTCACCAGCCTGGATCTGTACGAGGTGGCCCCTTCGGTGAATGGGGAGACGCTGCGGCCGTTGTTGGAGTCCGGGGCGGATGTGCGGATGCATGTCAACAACGGTGCGTTGGCCAGTTTCACTGACAGCCTGACGCTG
>Ga0137415_10002786_pt1 | contig 17324 bp, 17 predicted proteins | sample CZODoug3_1_1_16f_FD_183082 | JGI IMG/M metagenome (GOLD analysis project Ga0137415, IMG submission 183082) | Vadose zone soil fungal communities from Angelo Coast Range Reserve, California, USA - CZODoug3_1_1_16fungal (Hybrid Assembly) | ecosystem: Environmental > Terrestrial > Soil > Vadose...
GAGGACGACCGGGGTGCTCGGGTCGGTGACCGCGGTGCCGACCCTGAACTCGAGGAACCCGCGGCTGATGTTGGTCGCCGCCTCGAGGTGGCCGTCGCGGTACTCGTCGGGGTCCCGAACGTCGATCACCACGACCTTTTCGCCCGACTTCAGGCGCCGCGCGAGGTCCGCCGGCCCCTCCTCGGGAACGACCTGCCGGGCCTCGGCCAGCATCTCCTTGAGCGTCTTCATGCTTCGATATTACCCCTAATTCCGATCGATTCAACGAGGGCGGCTGCTATACTCTCAAAAATTCATGGCGAATTCTATCAAAGGCGTCCTCCTCGCCGGAGGCTCCGGCACCCGCCTCTACCCGCTGACCCTCGCGATGAGCAAGCAGCTCGTCCCCATCTACAACAAGCCGATGATCTACTACCCGCTCTCCTCTTTGATGCTCGCGGGGATCCGGACGATCCTCGTCATCACGAGCCCGCAGGATCAGACCGTGTTTCAGCGCCTCCTCGGCGACGGGGGCCACCTGGGTCTCCGCATCGAGTACGAGATCCAGCCGCGGCCCGAGGGCATCGCGCAAGCCTTCATCATCGGGCGGCGTTTCATCGGCGGCGACCGCGTCGCGCTGGCGCTCGGAGACAACGTGTTCTACGGCCACGGGCTCCCCGAGTCTCTGAAGCGTGCCGCCGAGCGGAGCCGGGGCGCGACGGTGTTCGCGTACTGGGTACGCGATCCGGAGCGCTACGGCGTCGTCGAGTTCGACGCGACGGGCAAGGCGGTCGGCCTCGAAGAGAAGCCCGCGAAGCCGCGCTCGTCGTACGCGGTCACGGGCCTCTACTTCTACGACAACGAGGTCGTGGAGATCGCCGCGGGGCTCCGGCCCTCGGCGCGCGGCGAGCTCGAGATCACCGACGTGAACGGCGCCTACCTCCGGCGCGGCCAGCTCCAGGTCGAGAAGCTCGGCCGCGGCATCGCGTGGCTCGACACGGGCACACACGAGGCGCTGCTGCAAGCCGCGACGTTCATCCAGACGATCGAGGAACGGCAGGGGCTGATGGTCGCGTGCCTCGAGGAGATCGCGTACCGCATGGGGTACATCACGGCGCCCGACATCGCGCGTCTCGCGCGGTCGATGAAGGACAACTCGTACGGGCAGTATCTGTTGCGCCTGATCGAGTCCGAGCCGTAAGATCGGCTGATGGACCTCACGCCCGACGCGAAGCGCGCCTTCCAGGTCCAGTCGTATGGCCCAGCGCCGTCCATCGACGGCGTCGAGGTCGTCGAGCTCAAGCGATTTTCAGACGACGGCGGGACGATGATGGAGCTCGCGCGGCTCGCCGACAGTCGTCCGCAAGCGTTCGCGGGCTTCACGCTGCGGCAGGTCAACTACAGCGAGGTGGAGCCGGGCGCGATCAAGGCGTTCCACCTCCACCTCAGACAGACCGACATCTGGTTCGTGCCCCCCGGCGACCGCATGCTGGTGGTCCTGGTCGACGTGCGGCAGGGCGGCAAGACGGAGGGGACGAAGCTCCGGCTGGTGCTCGGCGCCGGCGCCTCGCGGATGCTGCGCATCCCGCCGGGCGTCGCCCACGGCGTGCGCAATGTGGGGCCGGCGTCCGGGCGCATCATCTACTTCACCGACGTCCACTTCTCGCCGGAGCCCGCCGCGTGCGACGAGGGCCGCCTGCCGTGGGACTACGCGGGCCCGGAAATCTGGGACGTAGTCCGCGGATAGGCGGATAGTCGGGTGAAGCTGCTCGTCACCGGCGGCGCGGGCTTCATCGGCTCGAACTTCGTCAGGCACGTCCTCGCGGCCCACCCCGAGGACTCGGTCATCAACCTCGACAAGCTGACGTACGCGGGCAACCCGGCGAACCTCGAGGACGTCGCGCGCGATCCGCGCTACCGGTTCGTCCGGGGCGACATCTGCGACCCGACGGTCGTGCGCGACGTGATGAAGGACGTGGACGCGGTCGTCAACATGGCGGCGTGCACTCACGTCGATCGCTCGCTGATAGAGCCGGACGAATTCCTCCGGACCGACGTCTTCGGCGTCTTCACGCTCCTGGAGGCCGTGCGGGAGCTCAAGATCCCGCGGCTCCTCCACATCTCGACCGACGAGGTCTACGGCAGCGTCGCCCACGGCTCGTCGCGCGAGAGCGACCCGATGCGCCCGTCCAATCCCTACTCGGCGTCGAAGGCGGGCGGCGACCTCCTGGCGCTCGCCTACTGGCAGACCCACAAGACGCCGGTCGTCATCACGCGCTCGTCCAACAACTTCGGACCCTGCCAGTACCCGGAGAAGGTGATCCCACTCTTCATCACGAACGCGCTCGACGACCAGCCGCTCCCGCTCTACGGCGACGGCAAGAACGTGCGCGACTGGCTCTACGTCCTCGACAACTGCGCGGCGATCGATCTCGTCCTCCGCAGGGGAAAGGACGGCGAGGTCTACAACATCGGCGGCGGCCACGAGGTCGAGAACATCGTGCTCACGCGGCAGATCCTGAAGCTCGCGCGCAAGCCGGAGACGCTGATCACGCCGGTGAAGGACCGGCCGGGCCACGACCGGCGCTATTCGCTCGACTCGAAGAAGGTCCAGCAGCTCGGCTGGGCGCCGCGCCACAAGTTCGGCGACGCGCTCGCCACGACCGTCGAGTGGTATCGCGCGCGCGAGGCGTGGTGGCGGCCGCTGAAGTCGGGCGAGTTTCGCGCGTATTACGCGAAGCAGTACGGCGCGCGATGAAGCCACGGGCACCTTTCGCAGGCCACTCGCGGTCGCCGCGGGCTCACGGTCCCCGCTCCAATGAAGCCACGGGCACCTTTCGTAGGCCACTCGCGGTCGCCGCGGGCTCACGGTCCCCGCTCCAGATGACGGCGCGCGTGTGCGCAGTGGTGGTGCTGCTCGTGCCGGCCCTCGCCGCGGCGGCGCCCACGCACGACGTGCGCCGTCCGCACCCGCGCGACCTCTCGGCGCTCCCATCGTACGTGCAGCGGGTCGAGCCGACGATCGTCGGGCTCGACGTGCGGAACGCCGAGGGCGCTTCCTCCTCCGCGCGCCTCGGGACCCAGCGGTTCGGCAGCGGCGTGATCTTCGACGCGCGCGGCTACGCGGTCACGGTGAGCTACCTCCTCCTCGACGCCGTCGCCATCGAGGCGCGGCTGCGCGACGGACGGAAGGTGCCGGCGCGGGTCGTCGGACTCGACCTCGACGCGGGCCTGGGCGTGGTGAGGCTCGAGGGCGCGGGACCCTGGCCGGCGGCGGCGCTGGGCCGGTCCACGGACGCGGTCGTGGGTGTTCGCACCGCGACCGTCGGCGTGGACGAGGACGGGGACCTGGTGCAGGTGCCCGGCGCGGTCCACGCGATCCGACGCTTCGCCGCCTCCTGGGAGTACATGCTCGATCGCGCGCTCATCGTGGCGCCCGCGAGCCCACAGTGGGGTGGCAGCGCGGTCGTCAACGACCGCGGCGAGGTGATCGGCATCGCCTCACTCCGGCTCGGCGAGGCGCCGCACGTGAACCTCGCGATCCCGGCGGAGAAATTCCTTCCGGTGAAGGACGAGCTGATCACCGCGGGTCGCGTCGCGAGCCGGCCCCCCCGGCCGTGGCTCGGCATCTACACGGCGGACATGCAGGACGGCCTCGTCGTCAGCGATCTCTCGCCCGTCGGTCCCGCGTCGCGCGCGGGCGTCCTCAAGGGTGACCGCGTCCTGCGCGTCAACGGCGTCGCCGTCGGCTCGCAGGCGGAGTTCTACCTGCAGCTCTGGGCGAGGCGCGCGGGCGACGTCATCGAGGTCACGGTCCGCCGTGACGGCCGGGTACGCGTCATCCGCGTGACCTCGATCGACCGCCACATGCTGTACCGCGTCGGGGAGTGAGCGGGTGAAGGGTGCGGTCGACACCTACGAGGGCCGCGGACTGATCGCGGACCCGATCCACCGGTACATCCTCTACACCCGCCCACGCGGGATCCCGGGCGAGGCGACCGAGCAGGATCTGATCGACACCCCGTGGGTCCAGCGCCTGCGCCGTGTGCCGCAGCTCCAGTCGGCGCGCTGGGTGTTTCCGGCGGCCGAGCACAGCCGCTTCCAGCACTCGCTGGGCGCGATGCACTTGGCCGGGCGCTTCGCGCAGCAGCTCTATCCCTCGTTCCGCGCGGTCTTCCGCGCCGCGCCCTCGGGCCCACTGATCGAGGAGCTCCTGCGCGTGGCGGGCCTGCTCCATGACGTGGGCCACGGCCCCTTCGGGCACTTCTTCGACGACAACTTCCTCGTCGACTACGACCTGACGCACGAGCTCGTGGGCCAGCGCATCATCCGCGAGGAGCTGGCGGACATCATCCGGAGCCTCCGCCGCGGCCCGAGCGGCGCGTTCAGCGCGGGCGAGGTGATCGACCCGGAGTGGATCTGCTACTTGATGGGGAAGGCCTATACGCAGCCGCTCGAGTCGCACCCCCGGTGGCTCGCGTTCCTGAAGCCGCTCCTCTCGGGCGTCTTCACCGCCGACAACATGGACTACGTTCTCCGCGACTCGTACATGTGCGGCGTCGCCATCGGCCCGATCGACATCGAGCGGATCATCTATTACTCGTTCTTCTCGGAGAAGGGGCTCACGCTCGACCGGAGCGGGCTCCAGGCCTTCACGATGTTCCTGAACGCCCGTTTCTACATGTACACGAACGTCTACTACCACCGCACGACGCGGGGGATCGACCTCCATCTGAAGGAGATCTTCCGCGACACGATGCGCATCGCATTTCCGTATGATCTCCGGAAGGAGCTGCACCCGTACCTCCACCTCACGGAGTGGACGCTCCTCGAGGACGTCGGCAAGTGGCACGATGCGGACGAGGCGGACCGGAAGCGTCTGGGTCTGGAGTGGCGGTACATCCTCGACCGGAAGCTCAAGTGGCGGATGTCGAGCGAGGAGGTCCTCGACCAGTTCGAGGCCCGCAAGGGGCAGGGGTTTCTCGACGTCGAGACGGTGAAGCGGCGCGTACGGAGCTTCCTGCCAGGCGGGCTCAGGGACGTCCCCTTCGAGATCGACATGGCGCTCCAGGACCCACGCCCGCTCAACCCGCTCAAGATGGGCGACCGCCAGATCTACGTCTACGACTCGTCGACGAAGCGCGTGTCCGAGGAGCCGCTGACCGAGATCCTGAAGTACCTGCCGGGGAAGGTCGCGCAGTGTAGGATCTTCGCGATGACGCACGAGCACGACGCCGATCTCGCGGTCGCGCTGCGGCGCGCGCTGAACGAAGAGCCGCCGTCGATCGTGACGAACGTCTAGCGGTAGCGGATCGGGTCCCTCACGCCGGCCTCGCCGAAGCCCTTCAGCCGGAGCGCGCAGGCGTCGCAGCGCCCGCACGCGCCCTCCGGCGCCGGATCGTAGCAGGAGAGGGTGAGCCCGTAGTCCAGGCCGAGTCCGAGACCCGTCCGGATGATCTCGGCCTTCGTCATGTGGATGAGCGGCGTGTGGATCGTGAGACGCTGACGGCCCTCGACACCGGCCTTCGTCGCGAGGTCGGCCATCCGCTGGTAGGCCCCGATGTACTCCGGGCGACAGTCTGGGTACCCGGAATAGTCGTAGTGATTCACGCCGATGAAGATGTCGCTCGCGCCGAGCGTCTCGGCCCAGGCGAGCGCGAACGAGAGGAAGATCGTGTTTCGGGCCGGCACGTAGGTGGCGGGGATCTCCCGCGTCATCTCCTCGAGCGCGCGGCCCTTGGGCAGGGTGAGGTCGCCGGTGAGCGCGGAGCCGCCGAAGCGGCGCAGGTCGAAGGCGACGATCTCGTGCCCGGCGACACCGACGGCGGCGGCCACGCGCCGCGCGGCCTCGATCTCGGCCTCGTGACGCTGGCCGTAGCGGAAGCTGAGCGCGTAGACCGCGAAGCCGAGCGACTTCGCGACGGCGAGCGTGGTCGTGGAGTCCACGCCGCCGCTCAGGAGGACGACGGCGTTCGGGGCCTCGGGCATGGTTCGCCTCCATAGTATGATCGAACGGCCATGAGCTGGCGATTCATCGCGTGCACCGTGCTGTTCGTGACGTGCCTCCTGACGGCCAACACGATCGCGACCAAGTTGATCACGGTCGGCGGGATCATCCTCACGGCGGGCGTCGTGATCTTCCCCCTGTCGTACGTCCTCGGCGACGTCCTCACGGAGGTGTGGGGCTACGCGGCGTCGCGGCGCGTGATTTGGCTCGGCTTCGCCTGCAACGGGCTCATGGTGGCGGCGATCTGGCTCGGTGGGGCGATCCCGGCGGCGCCCTTCTGGAAGGGCCAGGGCGCCTACGACGAGATCCTCGGCCAGACGCCCCGGATCCTGGCCGCGTCGTTCGTCGCCTATCTCGCGGGCGAGTTCGCGAACGCGTTCGTGCTCGCGAGGATGAAGATCCTGACGCGGGGGCGCTGGCTCTGGACGCGGACGATCGGCTCCACGGTCGTCGGCCAGGCGCTCGACACCGCGGTCTTCGTCACGCTCGCGTTTGCCGGCAGCGTGCCCGGCGGCGTGCTGGCGGGGCTCGTCGCGGGCCAGTGGGCCGTGAAGGTGGCGTACGAGGCGGCGGCGACGCCGCTCACCTACGCGGCCGTCGCCTACCTCAAGGCGAGCGAACGTGTGGACACGTACGACCACGACACCGACTTCAACCCGATCAGATTCTAGGATGGCCGCGCTCGCCGACCGTCTCTACTGGCCGTGCTGGCTGGCTGCCTGCGTCCTCACGGGCGTGGTCGCCGGCTTCATGCTGGGCCACGCGCTCGTCCTGGGGCGGTTCGTCGAGTGGCTCGCGAGGTCGGGGTCGGCGGAGCTCGCGCTGGCGTACCCGGGCTTCCAGGCGGACGCGGGGCGCGCGTCGCTCACGGCCTTTTACGCTCTCTGTGGGCTCGAAGTGATCGCCGTCGTCGCGTTCCTGGCTGCGGCGCTCGTGACGCGACGGCAGCAGGCGGGGCTGGCGACGCTCGCCGCGGCGGCCGGCGCGCTGTGGCTCGTCGTGCACTACGCGTCGGGATTCGGGGCGTTGGAGTCCCGCGTCCTGGGGGCCACCGTGCAGCCGCCACGCCTCGTCGTGGCCCGGTTCGCCCAGCTGAACACGCCGATCCATCTCTTTCACGCGGCGATGCTCGTGACGGCGCTCGGCGCGCTCCTCGCCGTGACGTTCGCGACTCGGCGTCAGAAGGGGTAGGGCCATGGAGAAGTTCCGCGGCGTCGACTATTACGGCATCGAGAACCTCCTGTCCGAGGAAGAACGGATGATCCGCGACGCGGTCCGCGACTGGGTGGAGACCGAGTTCCTCCCGCTCGTCACGGAGCACCACCGCGCGGGCACGTTCCCGGTGCAGCTCATTCCGAAGCTCGGCGAGCTCGGCGTGTTCGGCGCGACGCTCAAGGGCTATGGGTGCGCCGGGCTCAACAACGTCGCCTACGGCCTCGGCATGCAGGAGCTCGAGCGGGGCGACTCCGGTCTGCGATCCGCCGCGTCGGTCCAGAGCGGGCTCGTGATGTACCCGATCGACGCCTATGGCTCCGAGGCTCAGAAGGAGGCGTGGCTCCCGCGCCTCGCCAGGGGCGAGAAGGTGGGCTGCTTCGGTCTCACCGAGCCGGACCACGGCTCGGACCCGGGTTCGATGAAGACGCGCGCCCGGCGCCAGGGCGACGGCTATGTCCTCAACGGCACGAAGCTCTGGATCACGAACGGCTCCATCGCCGATGTCGCAGTGGTCTGGGCGAAAGGGGATGACGGCGAGATTCACGGGTACCTCGTCGAACGAGGGACGCCGGGATTCTCGACGCTCGATATCCATGGCAAGTTCTCGATGCGCGCCTCGATCACCTCCGAGCTCTCCTTCCAGGACTGTCGCATCCCGCTCGAGAACGAGCTGCCGCACGTGAAGGGCCTGCGCGGTCCGCTCGGCTGTCTCAACCAGGCGCGCTACGGCATCGCCTGGGGGGCGATCGGCGCGGCGATGGCGTGCTACGACTGGGCGCTCCAGTACGCGCAGCAGCGCGTCCAGTTCGCCAAGCCGATCGCCTCGTTCCAGCTGGTCCAGCAGAAGCTCGTCTGGATGATCACCGAGATCACCAAGGCGCAGCTCCTGTGCCTGCAGCTCGGCCGATTGAAAGACCTCGGCACGGCGCGGCCGCAGCAGGTGTCGATGGCCAAGATGAACAACGTGCAGATGGCGCTCGAGACGGCGCGGCTGGCGCGTGACATCCTGGGCGCGGCCGGGATCGTGGACGAGCACCCGATCATCCGGCACATGCTGAATCTCGAGACCGTGAACACCTACGAGGGCACCCACGACATCCATACGCTGATCATCGGCCGCGACATCACCGGCCTCGACGCGTTCGGGGTCTGAGGCCGTGGCGGTGAGCAAGGTGCTCGTCGTGGACGACGACGCGGACGTCCGCGAGGTGATCGGGGACTTCCTCCGCACGGCGGGCTTCGAGGTCGAGGATGCGGCGAACGGCCTCGAGGCGCTCATGCAGATCAAGCGTCTGCGGCCCGCGGCCGTGCTGCTGGACCTCATGATGCCGAGGCTCGGCGGGCTCGACGCGATCAAGCGGATCCGCGCGTTCGACCAGACGATCCGGGTTCTCGTGATGACGGGAGCCCAGGACGCGGAGCTCCACCGGCAGGCCCGGGCCCTCGGCGCGGCCGCGGTGTTCACGAAGCCGTTCTCGCCCTCGGAGGTCGTCGCGGCGCTCCGCGGGGAGGCACCGCCCGCGCCGAGGCCCGAGGAGCCCGCGCCGCGGCGCGCCGACCCCGTCTCGATCCTCCTCGTGGTGGGCGACGCGCGGGAGCGCACGCACGTCGAGCCGCTGCTCGCCCAGAAGGGGTACGAGGTGCGCTTCGCGCCCGATGCCGCCACGGGCGTGCGCGCCGTCGTCGCGCGTGCCCCCGACATCGTCCTGCTCGATATCGAGATGCCCGGCCTCTCGGGCGTCGGCGTGCTCCCGACGATCGTCGCGCTCGCGCCCGACGCCAAGGTCATCATGATCTGCGAGAGCGGGAACGTCGAGCTCGCGAAGCGGACGCTCGCCTTCGGCGCTTTCGACTACGTGAAGAAGCCCGTCGACGCGGCACTGCTCGGGCAGGCGATCGAGTCGGCGCTGGCGATGCGGCGCATCGACCTCGCCGAATAGCGGCGGGTTCGAAGGGGGACTATCTCCCCGCGCTCGGCGCGGCGGCGGTGTCGACGTAGAGCTCGATCTCGTGACCGTCGGGATCGCGCACGCTGAACGAGCTTGGCGTCTCACCGAACGGCGGTAGGCCGTGCGACTCTACCCAGCGGCGCGCGTCCCGGAGCTCCTCGAGCGACGAGCCGATCGAGAAGGCGACGTGGTAGAGGCCGGGTACACCCTTCGGCTGTGGTCCAGGCCCTTCGGCCCTGGCAAGCTCGCACGAGACGTCGTGGTGGTGGACACCCGCGGAGAAGAAGACGATGCGTCCGTCCTTGGCGGTGCCCGTTTCCGCGAGGCCCAGGACGTCGCGATAGAAGTGGCGCGTGGCGTCGAGGTCACGGACGAAGAACGAGACGTGACCGAGCTCGCGGATCTTGAGCCGAGAGGGTGCACCCATCGTGACGAGTAGTGTACCATTGCCGATTGATGGCTGATTCGTCGGCCGCCACCGCATTCCTCGAGAACGTCGATCGTGTCCGGCCTCACACGCGGCTCATCGCGCTCCTGGCGCTCGGGCACCTCGTGATCGATCTCAACCAGGGCTCGATCCCCGCGGTGCTGCCGTTCCTGAAGAAGGCGCACGACTGGAGCTACGCGCAGGCGGCGACGATCGTGCTCGTCGGAAACGTGACCTCGTCGCTGATCCAGCCGCTCTTCGGGTATTTCTCCGACCAGCTGGCGCGGCGCTGGATCCTGCCGACGTCGGTGTTTCTCTCGGGCGTCGGGCTGGCGTTCATCGGCGTCGCCCCCGACTACGTCTCGGTGCTCGGCCTCGTGCTGATCATGGGGCTCGGCGTCGCCTCGTGGCACCCGGAGGGCTACAAGACCGCGACGGGCGTGGCCGGCGAGCGGAAGGCCACCGCGCTCTCGTGGTTCTCGCTCGGCGGAAACGTCGGCCTCGCCCTCGGCCCGCCGCTCGCCACGGGCCTCGTCACCGGGTTCGCGCTCGCCGGCACGCTCGGGATGCTCGTGCCGACGCTGATTGTCGGCGGGTTGATCCTCGCGATGCTCCCGCGCATCAATCGCGCCGCGGCGCCCCCGCGCGCGGCGGCGACCGCGGCGGTCCGCGGAGCCAACATGCCCACGGCGATGGCGCTCCTGATCTTCCTCGTGGCGGTCCGCTCGTGGGCGACACTCGGCTTCACGACGTTCGTGCCCTTCTACTACGTGGACCACCTCAAGGCGGATCCGCGGCTCGTCGGCACGGTGCTCTTCGTCTTCCTCGGCGCGGGCGCGCTCGGCACCGTGGTCGCGGGTCCGCTCGCCGACCGCTGGGGAGCGCGTCCCTTCATGCAGTGGGTATTCCTTGCGGCGATCCCGTTCGGGCTGCTGTTCCTCCACACGGGCGGCGTACTCGCCTTCGTCATGCTGGGCCTCTACGGCGCCGTGCTCACATCGAGCTTCTCCGTCTCGGTCGTCCTCGGCCAGGCGTACCTGCCGCGGAACGCCGGCATGGCATCGGGGCTCATCGTCGGCTTCGCCATCGGCGCGGGCGGGCTCGGTGTGACGGCGCTCGGCTGGATCGCCGACCGCTGGGGGCTGCCGGCGGCGCTGACGCTCAGTGCATTCATGCCGCTCGCCGGGTTTGTGACCGCGCGCTTCCTGCCGGCACCGCGCGACAAAGAAGCGCAATGACGCCCCGCGTGTCTCGCTCGGGCCACCCACGGTTGACCGCGACCCCGCGGAGCCCGCTACAATGACGCCCCGCGTGTCTCGCTCAGGCCACCCACGGTCGACCGCGACCCCGCGGAGCCCGTTACAGTGAACGAGGGTAGCGCGTTCCAGGACGCTGAGCAGGTCTTGCTCATCGATCAGCGCGGCAAGCGCCACCTGATCTTCCTGCGGAAGTCGGAGACGTTTCACTCCGACCGCGGCTGGATCGCGCACGACGCCATTATCGGCCAGCCCGAAGGGACGTGGGTGCGGTCCTCGCTGGGCCTGCGCTATCTCGCGTTCCGGCCCACACTCGCCGAGTACGTGCTCGACATGCCCCGCGGCGCACAGGTCATCTATCCGAAAGACCTCGCGATGATCCTGTTCTGGGCCGACATCTACCCGGGCTGCCGCGTCATCGAGGCGGGCACGGGCTCGGGCGCGCTCACGCTCGCCCTCCTTCGCGCGGTCGGGCCCGACGGGCGCGTCATCACCTACGAGCAGCGCGACGAGTTCGCGCGGCGGGCGGTGGCCAACATCCACATGCGTCTCGGAGAGGTGACGAACCTCGCCGTGCGGCTCCGACCCGTCGAGGACGGCCTCCCGGAGGAATCGACGGCCGACCGTGTTCTGCTCGACCTGCCCGAGCCGTGGAAGCTCGTGAAGCCGGTCGCCACCGTGCTCCGCCCGGGTGGGATCTTCCTCTGCTACGTGCCGACGATCATCCAATCCCATCAGATCGCGGAGGCGCTCCTGCACGACAGGCACTGGGCGCTCGTGGAGACGTTCGAGACGCTCTACCGGCCCTGGAACATCGAGGGTCAGTCGGTCCGGCCATTCCACCGGATGGTCGCGCACACGGGCTTCATCACGACCGCCCGCCGCGTGGTCCCAGAGGAGGGCGGGCCGGAGCCCGGCCTGCGTCGCCTCGATCCCGAAGAGTAGCGCGCGCCGGTGATCACCATGATGCGCCGCTACCGGAAGGTCCTGCAGGTCGGCCTGCTCCTGGTGGTCGCGTCCTTCATCGCCTCGCTCTTCATCTTCGGCACCCGGGGCATGGGCGGCGACGGGCCCGCGGCCGACGCGGTCGCCACGGTCAACGGCGAGTCCATCCCGTTCGACCGCTTCCAGCGCCGCTACCAAGCGTACGTGGACGCCTACGCGCAGGCGTACAAGGACCGTTTCTCGCCGGAGCTCGCCGAACGGCTCGGGCTCCCGCAGCAGGTCGTCGGTGATCTCGTCCAGGAGGTGCTCATCGTCCAGCGCGCCCAGCGCGAGGGGCTCGACGTCTCGGATGAGGAGCTCAACGCGCAGATCCACGCGGTGCCGGCCTTCCAGGAGAGCGGCCGCTTCGCCCTCCGTCGTTACCAGGACTTCTTGCGCCGGCGTGGCATGAGCGCTGCGAGCTTCGAGGCCGAGGTGCGCCGCGACCTGACGCGGACGAAGGTGGAGGGCGTCGTCCGGAGCGGCGTGAAGGTCGCGCCGGCCGAGGTCGAGCAGGCGTACGCGCTCCGCCACGAGGCGGTCCGCGTGGCCTGGGCGCTCGTCGAGCTGGGCTCCATCCTCGCGGCGACGCCGGTGAGCGAGCAGGAGTTGACGGCCTACCTCACCGCGCATCCCGACGAGTTCCGCCAGCCGGAGCGACGGCGCACCCACTACGTGACGCTCCCCCAGAAGGAGTTCTTACAGCCCGTGCCCGATACCGAGGTGCAGAAGTACTACACCGAGCACACGAAGGAATTCGAGGCGCCCCGGCAGGCGCGCGTCGCGCACGTGCTGGTCCGCGTGGCCGAGACGGGTGGAAGCGCGGCGGAGGACCAGGCGCGCGCGAAGGTGGCCGACGTGATCCGTCGCGCGAAGGCGGGTGAGGACTTCGCCAAGCTCGCCAGAGAGGTCTCCGAGGATCCGGGCTCGGCGCCCAAGGGCGGCGACCTCGGACTCGTGAGCCGGGGCGAGATGGTGCCGGAGTTCGAGCGCGTGGCCCTCGCGCTGAAGAAGGACGAGATCTCGCCCGAACCGGTGCGGACGCCGTTCGGTTATCACGCGATCAAGGTGTTCGACGTCAAGGAGGGCGGTCGCAAGCCTCTCAAGGACGTCGCCGGGACGATCCGCGATCGGCTCCAGGCGGAGGCCGCCGATAAGGCGATGACCAAGAGGGCCGAGGAGGTCCGCCCGCAGCTCCAGGCCGCGAAGGACTTCATGGCCGAGGCGACGAAGCTCGGGCTCACGGTGGCCCAGTCGACGCTCGCGCGTGCGGACCTGGCCGGCTCGGCAGGCGGCTCGAGCCCGCTCGTGGAGGCCGCGTTCGCGCTGGCGCTCGGCGGCGTCTCGCCCCCGGTACGGACGCCCGCGGGCCTCGTGATTTTGAAATCCACCGAGGCGATTCCGGCGGGTGTGCCGCCGCTCGGTGAGATCCGCGACACGGTTGCGGCGTCCGTGAAGCGCCAGAAGGCGGACGCTATGGGGCTCGAGCGTGCCCGGCAGCTCGCGACCGAGGCGAAGGCGGACTTCGCTGCCGCGGCGAAGAAGGCCGGCGCCCAGACCGGCGAGACGCCGCGCTTCTCGCGCGCGAAGCCTGCGGACAAGCTGCCCGGGGACGCGATGGTGGAGGCCCTCCAGACGGCCGCGGGCGGGATGACGGCGCCGGTGAAGACGGCGCAAGGCTACTACGTGCTGAAGGTGCTCGAGCGGGCGGCGCCGGACATGAGCGGGTTCCAGACCGAGCGCGACAAGCTCGCCGGCGAGGTGCTCGCGCAGAAGCAGAGCCAGGCGTGGGAGTCGTGGCTCGCCGGCGCCCGCGCCGGGGCGAAAGTCGATGTCTCGAGCCGCATCCGGCCGCGCCTGGGGTGAGACGTCACGTTCGCGAACCCGCCTGGGGGTTCGGGGATGAGCCGCCGGAGGATCCTCCGTTCAACCGCTCGATCGTCACCGTCGTCGTCACCGGACTTGCGGACCCCGAGACGCACCGGCGCGCGAAAGCCATTCCCACGAGACGAACGAGCCGTCGCCGCGTGTTAACGTAGAGGGGCCATGTCCGTCCCGCGGACGCCGATGACCCGTCCCGGCTACGAGAAGCTCAAGGACGAGCTCGATCGCCTGAAGCGCGTCGACCGCCACGCGATCACGAAGGCGATCGCCGAGGCGCGGGCGCACGGGGACCTCTCCGAGAACGCGGAGTACCACGCGGCACGCGAGAAGCAGAGCTTCATCGAGGGCCGCATCGCTGACCTCGAGACGAAGGTCGGCGCCGCGGAGGTCATCGACCCGCCGACCTCGGGCGACCGCGTGACCTTCGGGTCCACCGTCCTGCTCGAGGACGAGGCCGGCAAGGGAGTGCGCTACCAGATCGTCGGTTCCGACGAGACCGATCCCACCCGGGGCCGCATCTCGATCCTGGCCCCGCTCGCTCGCACGCTGATCGGCAGGAAGGTCGGCGACACCGTGACCGCGCAGCTGCCGGGCGGGAAGAAGACGTTCGTGATCCTGAAGGCGAATTTTCCCTGGGAGTGATACAGGAGGCTTGCCGATGCCCTTTCCGCTCGAGCACCTGACCGTCATCGACCTCACGCGCGCCCGCTCGGGCCCGACCGCCGTGCGCCGACTCGCTGACATGGGCGCCAACGTCATCAAGGTGGAGGCGCGCGAGGAGATCGAGGGGGACTCCACGTCACTCGGATTCGACTTCCTCAACCTGCAACGCAACAAGCGCGCGATGACGCTTGATCTCAAGCACCCGCGCGGCATCGAGATTCTGAAGAAGCTCGTGGCTCGCGCCGACGTCCTCGTCGAGAACTTCCGACCGGACGTGAAGAAGCGTCTCGGCATCGACTACGAGGCGCTCAGCCGGATCAACCCGCGGCTCGTCTACGGCTCCATCTCGGGTTTCGGCCAGACGGGCCCGTACGCCGACCGGCCCGGCTACGACCAGATCGCGCAGGGAATGGGCGGCCTCATGTCCATCACCGGCCTGCCGGGCCAGGGCCCGGTGCGCGTCGGCATTCCCGTCGCGGACCTCACGGCCGGGATGTACCTCGCCGAGGGCATCCTTGTGGCGCTGCTCGAGCGCGAGAGGTCGGGCAAGGGCCAGTGGGTGCACACCTCGCTGCTGCAGGCCATGGTGACGATGCTCGACTTCCAGGCGGCGCGCTGGCTGATCGACGGCGAGATCCCGCCCCAGGCGGGGAACGATCATCCGACCGGCATCCCCACCGGCGTCTTCACGACCGCCGACGGCCACATCAACATCGCCGCCTCGGGCCAGACCATGTACCGCCGGCTCTGCACGGCGATCGGCGCGCCCGAGCTGGTCGACGATCCGCGGTTCAAGACGATCCACGACCGCTCGAAGAATCGCAAGCACCTCAACGCGGAGCTCGACAAGGTCTTGGTGAAGAGGACGAGCGCCGAGTGGATCGACGCCCTCAACAGGGCGGGCGTGCCTTCGGGGCCGATCTACAACGTGAAGCAGGTCTTCGAGGACCCGCAGATCCGGCACCTGGGGATGGCGCAGCCCGTGCGCCATGCGGAGCGCGGGGAGATCAAGGTACAGGGCCTTCCCGCGACGCTCTCGCGCACGCCCGGCGCGATCCGCCGCCCCGCGCCGACGCACGGGCAGCACACGGACGAGATCCTGCGCGAGCTGGGCTACACGCCGGAGGAGATCGGGGGACTGAAGAAGGACGGCGCCGTCTAGGCTCGCAGCTACCGCAGCGCTTCGCGCAGCTCGCGCGTGAGGATCTCGACCGTCCCGCGCGTGCCGCCGGCGAGCTTCAGCTTCCACTCGCCTTCGGTCTCGAACCGGCGGTCGCGCAGGCGCTCACCCCAGGGCTTGATGGCCTCGCGGATCGCGTTGAGGTCGAAGGGGTCGCGCCGGAGCTCGCGCGCGCGCGCCATGACGTCGGGCGCCGCGCGGATGAACGCGCGGAGCGCCGCGCCCGTCTTGATCGAGTACTTCCGGCCGGCCCACGCGGTCGGGAACGTGGTCGAGAGCGCCTTGACGTAGTTGAGGAAGAAGCGCTTGGCGCCCTGGCGGATCTCCTGGATCTTGCCGCCGCTCCCGAGCTTCTCCACGGTCTCGAGGAAGTCCACGATCTCCTCGGCGAGCGGCGCCTGGCTCACGCGTCCGCGCCCGGTGCCGAGCATCTTGATCTCGCCGTGGAGCGGGGAGGTGTCGTCCTCGTTGAGCGAGCGGATCACGTCGTGCGCGAGCGCCTGGTTCGGGTCCGGGTAGAGCTTGCGCCCCGCCAGGCTGATGATGTGCGACGGGTTGAGGCGCGTGTGCTTGGCGTTGATGGTCACGAACAGCTCGACGATCTGGCGCGCGTCGAGAGAGTCGAAGAGGACCGCCGGCACGTCGATGGCGAACTGCTCCCCCTGCTGCGAGAGCGCGTGGAGGGCGAGAAGGCGGTGCTGGCCGTCGAGTACGCGCAGGACGCCGTGCTCCTCTGGGATCTGGAGGAGTCCGAGGTCGTGGTGGCCGGCGACCGGAGTGAAGGTGAAGCGCTTCTCGGAGGTGATGATCACCGCGCCCGGGATGGCCGGCAGCGTTGCCGCGTCCTTGCACTCCCGGTAGTAGGCGACGAGCTCGTCGATCTTCCGTCGGATGACCGGCCGCTGGTAGGCGGCCTCGCTCTCGCCGATCCGCCTCTCGAGCATGTCCCAGTTCACGCGCGAGCGGGAACTCATGCGAGTCTTCTTCTTGGGCTCCTCGCTCCTCGGACCGCCTGAGTAACCGAGGACCTCGAACTTCACGAGGCGGTCGATGTCCTTGGCCGAGAGGCCGGCCTCATAGAACTCGACGCCGAACTGCTTCACACGGCGCGCCGGGACCGTAATCATAGGCGCGGCAGTGTACCCTGATCGGCAAACCCCTGTCAACAGAGGCATTTTCGGACTTCAACCACCGGAAGTTCCGTTAAGATAGCCGCGTGACCGGCCCCGCCCTCGCCCTGGTCGTCGTCGCCGCGATGCTCCACGCGGTCTGGAACGCCCTGGCCAAGCGCGCGCAGGACCAGCTCGTCTTCCTCTGGTCATCGGTGGCGGTCGCTTCGGTCGTCCTCCTGCCCGTCGGGCTCCTCCGCCTACCCCCCGCGGGCCCGCCGGCAGCTGTGCTGCCCTTCGTCCTCGCGACGGTCGTGATCCACGCGGTCTACTTCTTCGCCCTCGGGCGGGCCTACCGTCACGGCGACTTCTCGCGCGTCTACCCGATCGCCCGCGGTCTCGGCGTCGCCCTCGTGCCGCTGATCGCGCTCGCCGTCTTCGACGAGTGGCTCTCGCCCCTCGGGACGGCCGGCGTGACGCTCGTCGTGGCGGGAGTCGTGAGCCTGAGCCTCCTGGCGCGGCAAGCGGATGCCCCGCCTCAGGCGCGCGGCCACGCCACCGCCTGGGCGCTCCTGACCTCTGTGACCATCGCGGCCTACTCGCTCGTGGACAAGGCCGGTGTGAGACACCTCGACCCCGTCCCGTACATCGCGCTGCTGGGGCTCGGGATG
>Ga0137415_10002788_pt1 | contig 17322 bp, 22 predicted proteins | sample CZODoug3_1_1_16f_FD_183082 | JGI IMG/M metagenome (GOLD analysis project Ga0137415, IMG submission 183082) | Vadose zone soil fungal communities from Angelo Coast Range Reserve, California, USA - CZODoug3_1_1_16fungal (Hybrid Assembly) | ecosystem: Environmental > Terrestrial > Soil > Vadose...
CGAAACTGCCATCGCCTGGCCCTTTTCATTGCGCACCTTGGCGCCCCGTGAGCCGGCGATGATGAGCGCCTCGTTTGCGCCCGCCACCTTGTAACGACTGGCGACGAACGCGATCAGCAGAACGAGGATGATCACCCCCACCACCGTTAGGAATGGCGTGGACGTCGCAAAACTAGGCATCGGACCTTGCTCCTTCTTTGGTCGCCGTGGGGACGGCTTCCACCACGAGGTTGGTGCCGGCGACGGCGATCACCTTTACGTCGTGCCCTGCGGGAATTTCGACGTCCGCGGTGGCGGTGAGGTTGTGAGAGGCGCCGGCGAAGCTGATCAAAACCGAACCGAACTTGTTGGCTGGGATGCCGACCGAAACGCGGGCCGTCGACCCGATCATGTCCTGGAGGCTGAAGGTCTCTGTCGACTCCGCCTGGCGTAGCGCCTTGAAGGCGCCGAAAACCACGCCGGCGCCGAGCAGCCCGGAGATCACCCCGACGATCGTCGCGCCGCCCGGCCCGGCGTTGAGGCTGTGCAGCCCGAACAAACCACCGACTCCGAACATGGCGATGAAGCCGAGCAGCATGGGCGTGGGCGACACGCCGGCGACGTCGAAACCGATGTGGATGGCGCCGAGGAGGCCGCCGAAGATGTCGTCGACGATCAGGGTGAGCAGGAGGAGTCCGCCCCCGAAGAGGAGGCAGGCGCCGAATACGAGGTCGGCAGCGTTCACGCCCTTTCCACCAGCGATTGCAGTTTAGGACGGCGGTCGGGAGGTTAGTAAACGCTTAGCGCCGCCGAGCGGTTAGCCTTCTTCGGAGCCATGAGCCGGTCCTTCCGAATCGGCACCGATTCCGCCGAGCACCTTGCCGTCGAGGTGCTGGCGCGGGAGCATCCCGACAAGTCGGATTACTGGGATGGGAACTGGCTCACGGCCATGATCGATGTCGCCAGCGGGCCCTGGCACGGCAGCTACCGCGCGGCCTTGCGCGCGGAGGAGTTCGTCCACTTTCGCGACCAGCTGCACAGGTTGAGCGAGGACCATGAATCGCCACCGGCCGAGTTCGAATCGATGGAGCCATGGCTCCGGTTCTCGGTTCATCGATCGGATCGGCACGGGCACATGCGCGTCAGTGGCCGTGCCCAGACCGAGCCGTTCTTCGACAGCCACAACGTCTTCTATTTCGTGCTGGAGCTCGAGCAGGACTTCCTTGGGACGACCCTGGATGAGCTCGGGAAAGTGATCGAAGAGTTCCCGGTGGTGGGCTCCCGCTAAGGGGTTACGCCTACCAGATGCCCGGCTCGATCATGCCGTGCCAGTTGCAATTGCCACAAACAACATCAACGCCTTGGGTGACGCCGGCCATGTATGGACCGGTGACGAGGTTGGTCGACCCGCATCGCGGACACCGCTTCAACCCCTCTTCGTGCTCTGGGGATTCTCCAGACACCCCGTGGGGCTTATGGCTTTCACGTTCAGCAGCCCGCTTACGCGCATTCCGGCCCATGGCTCGTGCCTAGGCTAATGCAGCACCGCGAGTTTTCAGCAGTCAGGCTTTGGCGAGAAGATCGACGCGTTGGCTCCGGTTCCGGAGGCTAGGTCACTGGCGAGCCACTTGCCACTTTCGACGGTCATGACAGCGGTCAAGTTGGGGCTGCGAGGATTTGCGGTGGATCGCTGGATGACGACTCCTACGGCGCCGCTGTCTCCTGGCGCAGCCGACAGCACCTGTGGGGCGTTGTTGAATCCGTTCTGGGTGCCGCTGATGTATTCCTCGGCGCACCCCCCGACGTCACCAAAGTAACCCTTGCCGGTGAGATCGGCGAGACGTGCTTTGACGGTCGGGGACAGCGGACACGCGGCCCAGTTGTCAACGTTTGAACATGCGATCCAATGGTTCGTGGTCGACGGATCGACCACGAACAACCCGAGTGCAGCCTGCTTCGCGCCCGCGATGTCGCCTGGAGTCGGGGTGGGACTTGACATACTGGTCGTCCCGGTTGTCGCTCCGCAGCCGACAAGAGCCGCGACAGCCGCAATGGCGAGCACGAATCGGAGAGGGCCGATCGGACCGGAACCGGTGAGCGCCATGGTGGTGGAACACCGGCCCCACCAATTAGTTACGACCAGGCCGTGTCTTGACTCGACCGAGACCGCTTAAGGGCCTACCGCCTCGATTTTGGTGCTCGTGAACGTACCCGCCCTGTTGAACCTGCGCGTAGCTACGTAATGCACGGGCCGAGGACCTCGCCGACGGACGCTGATGAGACCCGTTCGACGCTGCCGCTGGCAAATAGATAGACGCCACTGTCGTTTCCGAACCACGTACCGTGACCGTCGCTAAAGGTCCGGCTGAACTGCTGTCCGGCAAGGATCAGATCCGAGTGCCCGGGTCCGCTGACTCTCCAGATTCCGATTTCGAATGCCTGAGAGGCATAGACCCACGTCACAACCCACGGGTCGCCATCCTTGTCCACGCCCAAATACCTGACAAGCGTCCCGTCGCGACGAAACCAATCCTCGACTGCGCCCGATGCCGGATCGAGGCGCGCCAGTGTGTCACCGCTCTGCTCGGCTCCGACCGTCGCACTCCCGCGTAACGGCTCCAACCACAGAGCACCGGCCCCGTAGCCTCGTGCCGCCGGCTCGCCACTCACCTTGGCCAGCAACCCGCTGGCCGGGTCGAGCCGCCACACGCCATAAGTCCCCTCCCAGCCGTAAGTAAGCAAGATTCCGCCTGGGGTTATGGCCAAAGGTACTGGCAGCATGGGACCGTGACCCCGGAAGATCGGGTCGTTCGGCGGCGGCACCGCCCAGCTCTTGTCGCTGCCATCAGCCACCTTGGTTAAGTGAAGACGGTTTGACGTCGTGGATGGGTTGCGTTCCGTCCACGCATAGTCGGAGCCGTCCGCTGAAAACACCTCATGACTGGCTGGAACCCATCGCGACATGGGGGCGTCGTAGCTAAGTCCCTCGGTTCCCTTAAGCACCGGCTGCCGCGTCGTCTGGTAGCTCCAGCGTTGGTCGGTCGCGTTCTCCAACGCCGCCGTGTGGTCGGGCTGGAACGCACCGTTGGGAACAGTCACCAAACCGCCGACCAGAGGGCTTTCTCCCGAACTGGTGTCGGTTGGGAGTCGGCATGTGAATCCGGGCTCGGTTACCGGCAGCAGGGCAGCTGGCGACGGCGAAGCAGGCGGCGAAGACGGCGATGGCGATTCGAGCCCTGGTCCGCTAGCTGGGCTCGACACCGTCGGTGACGTCGAGTCATTTAAGGAAGGGGTGCGGAGCGCTCCCTGTGGGTTGGTATTTCGGCCGCAGCCGCCGAGTAAAACAATGGCCGCTAGGCACACTAGCCAAGGCTTTTGGGCCGCACGATTCATGCCCGTCATCGTGGTGTAACGCGAGCTCAGTTTGGCTGGTTACTGCACTCCGATTGCCTGAATCTCGCCACTTGGTTTCGCGATCAGAAGTATTTGGTCTGGCGAGCGAGATTCGAACCTCATGAGCGGGTTCGGTGTATGGGAGTCGATGGTCGCCTGGCGAAGACCGACCGCGACGAAGGGCAGCGTTTGCATCCTGATCCTGATCGACCTGTCGCTAGCCTCGTGCGGTCCCCGGCCGACATCGCAGACGACCGTGGCATCGCCCCAGTCGACGCCTTCCTCATGCCCAGCAACCCGCCCCTCGCAGCCGCCCTTCGTTCCGCCCACGCCCTACCCGAGCGAGCCGGCAGGCGCCGCTTTCTGGTTCGGGACGCCGCAGCTTTGGACCAGTCTGCCGACGACTGGGAGCTGGCCCGACCTGCCCTATGAGAGAGGCGTCTACGTGCAGAAGGTCTTCTGGTGGCGCGACGGTTATGACTGGCGCAGCGAGACTGCTCCGCAGCTAGTGGTTGCCGGCGCGCACGTCGCTGGAACCGGCAAGACACTGGTTGCATCACGCGCTACGAACGCCTTCAGCCCTGACATTGGCTCAGCAATGCTGGTTCTAATCCAGATGCCAGCTCCTGGCTGCTGGAAGATAACTGGGGATTACAAGGAGTCTCAACTGACCTTCGTAGTGAGCGTTCCCGCCTCAGCAAGCCTCGGTAGGCGACTCCTGCCTTAACAGCCGGGAGTGTCGGCTCCTGGCATCCGTCTGAGGCTCAGGTCGACCAATGCCCCGGTGACCAAACCAGCCATCACGGTGAACCGAGCGATCCTGCGCCGTTCGTGCAGCCATCCACCCGCTAGGTCGCTAGTCTGTAGCGAGAAAGCTTCCGTATGCGCACAGCTCACTGAGATGGCCTTCACAGGATCAGCAACCCGCGGGAACCGCTGGCCGTCGACAGTCACGGCCCTTATAGGCGGATTGTGCGCCGTCATCCTTCTGTCCGTCTCAGCTGTTGCCGCGATCTACTTGTGGCCGCGCACTCCTTCGAAATTCGAGGTCGTGGTGTATCTAACCGCCCCGATCTCGAGCTTGGCCTCGGGCCAGGCGCTTCGATTCGTCGCGCCTCCCAGGCAGGCATTCGTGATGATCGACGGCGGTGGACTCAACGCGGCCGGCAAGCCGACCGGGATGGGCTGGCTGGTCAATACCGGCAGCCGATTCGAGGCGCTCGCCGCGGATAGCTCGGACGACGGTTGCGCCGTGACGTTCGATGCGATATCCCAGCGTTTTGACGATCCCTGCCATGGGGCAGCGTATGCGATAGATGGACATGTCCTGCGTGGACCGGCCACAACGTCGCTCGCACATCTCCGCTGGCGCGTAGTGGCTGCTGACCGGATTGCAGTTGAAGGCCTTGTGCTATGGGCGGCCGTTTAGCTCTGCACTTGAGGCGACGTGCACGCGCAACCGCGACGGCTCGAAAACGTGGTGGTCGGGCGGGCGAGATTTGGCCTCGCGGTCTCCTGGTCCCAAACCGAACTCAAATGCCTACCGAATTGGAGCCCGATGTTAAAGCCTGGGGGGCAATCGGCCGCAAGTCTCTTGACCCGTCACCGGCGTAACGATCGACGGCCGACACCGTTGCAAATATATGGCCGAGAAGCCACAGGGTGGTCGTAAGCTCCCGGTCACCTGATGCCGGAGGAGGCAACCAAAGCGATAGGTGCGACTTCTCACTGTCCTTCTTTGCTTCGTTGCGTTGAGCGCCTGTGGCAGCCCAGTAGTCACGTCTGGCATTCCCAGCCCAACCCCACCAAGCTCGAGCGCCCCGGCCAGCACTAGTCGCACCGGCTCCCCAAGCCCGACCCCTGCGTCTGCATCACCGAGTGCGGTGGCCGGTCAGACAATTCCGCTCCTCGTGAACTTCGGGTGTCGGTTGCCTGCCCGAGTCGCCCCGGGTACCATCCCGGGCTTCCTGGATCTCAGCAACGGGCAATTCGCTGCCGATCCCTCCGCTGGCTCGCAGGACTGGGTGACTTATTCGTGGCCCGCTCACCGCTGGCTACCAGTCCGGTACAGCCAGGTTGCACCCGACCAAACGCGCTACGCCTATGTCGGAGACACTGGGTCCCAGTTTCCGCCTCAGTCCCAGGGGAACCTACACGTTGTCGATGTCGCTGCCGGAACCGATCGCATAGTGCTGAAAGGAGGTCCTTGGACCAGCCAAGCCAGCGGGGTCTGGGGCATCATCTTGTATAGCTCGGATGGCATCTACCTCCAGAAGGAGGCGGCCGCTTCTGAGGGTAACTGGGGAGTGTGGTTGGTTGACCCACTCACCGGCGCGATGCGACAGATCTTTTCCGAGTCGATAAGAAACACGTCGTTCGGCAGCGGCGCTGCTTGGACCGGGAATTCAGCGGATGTCCTTTCGTCATCAGGGGTCTATCGAATCGATCCGTCCACTGGCGATCGGGTCCAGTGGTTTAGCAAGCCCAACCCCTGGCTGTGGTATGCAGGCAGTGATGCATCGGGCAAGCCACTGATCCAATGGATCCAACAAGCGCCGTCGCCGTCAGAGTTGTGGGTGCTCTCGGGTCCATCCCAAGGGACGCTGCTTTACTCCGGTTCGCAAAACGGCATTCCATTTCCGTCCCAGACCGCGACGGACCATCGTGGCGTGTGGGCCGGATCCTTGAGCGGCGGCAGCGCTTTGTGGTTGCTGACACCTGACGACAGGCTGATCAAAGTGGCCAACACTCCGGTCGAAGTTCTCGGAACATGTCAGTGACGGGCCTCGGAACTGCTCCGGCTCGATTTCGTGAAACGCGACAAACCTGAGAGAGCGAACTCGCCAAATCGTGAGCACTGTCTGCGGAAGCAAGCACAAAGACGGCGGCCGGCTGCCATTAGACGCGAAGGGCTCTTTCATTCGGGTGGTTCAGTTGGCGACCTCACGGTTTGTCGCGTTACAGCCAAGCCCACGCAAGGCGCGCCTTGAGCCAATCGGCCGTAGAACGTGTTGCCGTACTGCGGATTCGATGGATCATGAGCAGTCAGGATGAGATAGCAACGGTTCGTCCGAACCGAGTAGGCCGCGGCGCCCCATGTGTACTGATCGATAGGGTTGACCGACACCATGTCAGGTCGCGTGGATGGCACATCGGCCGGCACGTAAGTAATCGGCCCCCATTCATGGCCCTGATGCATCCGATTCAACTCGTCGGCAGTCCACTGCATCTCCCCCAGCGACGGATTCGTGCCCGTGCGTGGATCGGGGTGCGACCACGACAGTGCGCCCTCCGCATAGGGCGGGCCTGGAAAGTAGACGTGGGTCAGAACCGGAACCGTCAATGCAGCGCCTCCAAAAATGAGGACGAATGTGGGAATCGCGATCCCAAGGAATCGTCGTGATAGCGGCCTGGTCATCAGGGCGCGAAGATCAACCCGGGCGCCAGAATCCACATGAACGTGAAGTTGATGACGGCGGCTCCCCACGCTAAGACAATTGGGCTACGACCCAGCGCCGGGCGGCCCGCGAGATAACGCCGAATCAGCGCGCCCACGATGATCCCAATTTCAATCCACAGGACGACGATTGGAAACCAGATGATCTGGTCGGCTCCTGGCGGCCACAAGAACGCCTGGACATCAACCCCCCAGAGCAGCCCCGCCAAGAGAACGCCGATGCCAAAGGCTGACCATTGGATAATCGAGGCGGAAATGGGTCTCATCGCACATCCGGGATTCTAGGTCTCGTGTTTCAGGGTCTCAAAACGTGGTGGTCGGGCGGGCGAGATTCGAACTCGCGGTCTCCTGGTCCCAAACCAGGCGCTTTACCGAGCTAAGCTACCGCCCGCTTTTTCGAATTGGGCCGTCTCGCCTGTCACATAAACCGCGATACAAGGTCGCGGTTATTCAAAGCGCGTTTAGGCCACGCACATTCTAGTCGTGGAGGTCCGCAGCCCAGTCGGCCGAGAAACCTCGCGTCACGACGATTGAGTCGATCGGGCCCGATGGGACAACGCGCACAGCCTCTCGAAGACGCGGGGTAAGGTATCCGCGGCGATGATCAGTCGTCCGATCACGCGCCTCTCGGTGCCGCCGGCAGGATCAATCCAGCTGATGGTGCAAATGTCGACGGCGCCTCAATGCACCAGTACCTCGCCGAGTATTACGTCGCCCTCCGCGCGTACTCGTCGTGCCGGCGCAGCCAGAAGGGCGAGTCGGCTTCGTTGCGACCCTTGGGGGCACGGTCGAGGATTGGGTAATACCCCATCAGAAACTCCAGTCCACGGGCCGTGGTGGAGTAGGCGTGGAATACGGCACCCTCGTCGCGGACGAAGCTGCTAAAGCCCGGGCCCTCAGACAAGTAGCCGACAACGTCCGTTCCGGAGGCGGTCGCGAGGTGGTCTAGGATCGGCGGTATCCCCGCCTCGATCATGGGCTTGAACGCTTCGCGCGTCTGTTCCTCCGTTCGTGACATCCCGAAGTCGAAGTTGAAGTCGCTGTCGGCCGATGAGACCCATGGAAAGGTCCAGCCCATCCGGCGCTTATATGCCCGCAGCTTCTCCAGTGGCGCGCGTGAGACGTAAACCATCGTCACGTCCCGGGCGTTGAGATGAGAAAGAACGCCATTGACGGCATCGGCGCTCGAGGAGCAGGTCGGGCAGCCCGCCTCATAGCTGGGGCCGAACATGAAGTGATAGATGAGGAGCTGCGACCTGCCGTCGAACAGCTCGGCTAGGGTCCTGATGCCGTCGTCGGTCTCGAAGCTGTACTCCTTCTCGACCCGGACCCACGGCAGCTCGCGCCGTTGCCGCGCCAGGTCGTCGCCCATCCGCGTGTGTTCCTTTTCGCGCACGAGGAGCGCCTCGCGAGCGGCCAGCCACTCATCCCGGCTTGCTACCTTGTGGTCGGTCATGCTTTCCTCCGCTGAATGAACTCACCATCGGCCGACATAGGCCCAATCCCAAACCAGGCGCTTTAGCGAGCTAAGCTACCGCCCGCCGTAAAACCGATTCCCTCCCCTCTTCCTAACCTCTCCCCGATGCGGAGAGGGGAGTATTCAAACAGACAAACGCTCAAGGGTGCCTGAGGCGATCATCGCCCTGACCGCTCGAGCCCGATGACTGTACCGAGCCTTCTCCTCCGGGCTCATCTCCCCGAACGTCCGCCCCGCCTCGGGTACCAGAAAGATCGGGTCGTAGCCGAACCCCGCCTCTCCCCTCCACTCCGGGACGATCTCACCGCGGCACTCACCGTCGAAGAACTCCGTCGCGCGCCCGGGCACCGCGAGCGCGATCGTGCATATGAAGCGCGCCAGCCACGGACGTGGATGACCCCGAAGTCGGTCCAGCAGAGCCTGGGTGCGCTCCTTCTGAGTGGGGCCGATGCGGGCGGAATGGATGCCCGGGAAACCACGCAACACGTCGACCTCGACGCCGGAATCGTCGCCGATCGCCGGCAGACCGAGCGCTTCGCGCGCCGCCTCGGCCTTCAGCTGGGCGTTCACCGCGTAGGTCGTCCCCACCTCCGCCACCCCCGGATCCACACCCATCAGCGTCAGCCCCGTGCCGGCGAGCAATTCCCGGTATTCGCCCAGCTTGCCCGCATTGCCCGTGGCAATGACCAGCCGGCGCTCAGCCAAGGGCTGCGATGGCCCGCTTCTGACCGACGATCAGCTCCTTGATTCCCTTGCCGGCGAGCCCTAGCATCGCGTCCAGCTGCGACCGGTCGTACGGCTCGCCTTCGGCAGTCGCCTGAAGCTCGACCAACCGTCCGTCCTCGACCATCACGCAGTTGAGGTCGGTCGACGCATGGAAGTCCTCGGTGTAGTCGAGGTCCAGCATCGCCGTGCCCTCGACGATCCCGCAGCTAACGGCGGCCAGATACTGCCGCACTGCGATCTCGCTGATCATCCGCGCATCCTTCATGCGCTTGATCGCCATGTACAGCGCGCAGAACGCGCCGGTGATCGAGGCCGTCCGCGTGCCGCCGTCGGCCTGCAGCACATCACAGTCGAGCGTGATCGTTCGCTCGCCGATCTTGCTCATGTCGACCGCGGCGCGCAGCGAGCGGCCGATCAACCGCTGGATCTCATGCGTGCGCCCGCCCAGGCGGCCCTGCACCGCTTCACGCATCCCACGGTCATGTGTCGAGCGCGGGAGCATCGAGTACTCGGCCGTGATCCATCCCTGCCCGCTTCCGCGCCGGTGGGCGGGCACGCGGTCCTCAACGCTCGCGGTGATCCACACACGCGTGCGCCCCATCTCGATCAGGCACGAGCCCTCGGCGTGCACGTTGACGCCAAGCTCGATCTTCAGCGGGCGCAGCTGATCAGGCTGCCGGCCGTCCGGTCGTGAAGTTGCGCTCATCGACCGCTAATTTTGAGGATCAGCGCACTCGCTTCGAAAAAGAAATACAGCGGGATGAACACGATCAGCGGTGTGAGTGGGTCGACGCCGGGAGTGAGGAAGTTTGAGGCGAGCCCAAGGCCCAGGAACCACCACACGCGATTCTTGTAAAGCCAGCGCGAGCTGATGATTCGGAGGGTGCCGAGCACGATCAGCACCACCGGCAGCTCGAACACGATCCCAAAGCCGATGACCATGATGAGAATGAATCCGACGAGCTCGGATACGTCGGCGAGGTAGGTCACGTTCGAGGGCGCGAAAGAGTTGAGAACGCGGATGTACAGAGGTAGCGCGTACACGGCCGCGGCCACACCCAAAGCGAAGAAGACGATCGAGGCGACGATGAGCGGCAACGTCAGCCTGCGTTCGTGCCGATGAAGGCCTGGGCTGACGAACCACCAGATCTGCTGGATCACGATCGGCGCGGCCGCGATCAAACCGATGTACAGCGCGACCTGCAGGCGCGTCAACACGAAGCTGCCCGGACCCAGGTAGACGGCGTGGCCCAGCCCCGCCCTACTTACAAGCCAGCTGACGACTTGGCCCGAGACGAAGAATGCCGCGACGGTTGTGATCGCCCACGCAACGAGGATCACGATGAGCATGCGGCGCAGAGCCTCGAGGTGCTCCATCACCGACATGCGCTGCTCCTCGACCGGGATCTCGGCACGAGGCGCGCGCCGAAGGACCCTGTCTAGGATCGCCAAGGGACTCGCCTCAGCGGTTGGACGGAGAGGCTGACTCCGAGCCGTGCGCGGGGGCGCTCTCGCCGGGCGCCGCCGGGGGAGGCGGTGTGGCGGCCGGCGGCGGAGACGTCACCGCCTGGGTCGTGTGCGTCACCTCGCTGGTCAGCTCCGAGGTGGCCTTCCGGAACTCGCGCATGGCCTTGCCGATCCCCGCACCGAGCTCAGGCAGCCGGCCTGGCCCGAAGATGATGAGCACGACGACGATGATCGCGATGATCCAGAAGGGGTGTATGGGCATCAGCCGGATTATAGTCCGCCGCCTGTAAACGGAAGATCAGGCTTTTTCAGGTCACCGAGATCGAGATCGAGTTGATCTTGTCGGTCGTCGTGACCACCTGCAGCTTGTCCATGCCGCTTGTCACCGTCCCGAACCGGTTGTAGGTGGCGGTCGGCCCGGCTCCCGGCCAGGCGGCCTTCTCGATGAAGAACTGGCTGCCGTTGACGGGACCCCCTGGGATGCGTGCCATTCCTACCGCTCCCAGCTCCCAGTTGAGGAAGGAGCTTGGCTCCTCAGGCAGGTTGTAGCCTGGACCGCCGGTGCCGTTCCCGTTCGGATCACCCGCCTGCACCACCCAGTCTTCGCTCTTCCAGAACTGGCTGCCGTTGTAGTAGCCGTTGAGCGCCAGGACGATGAAGTTGTTGACCGTCACCGGCGCCGAATCCGGCAGAAGCTCGATCACGACCTGACCTTGTGTCGTGCTCAGGGTCGCCTGGTACTTGTGGTTGGGGAGGATGCAGATCGGCTGCGCCGCGATGAACGCCTCCGGGCTGGTCGCCGTCGAGGTCTTGCAGTTGGCCAGTGCGAGCGGTCTCGGTTGGTTGACGGCCTGCTGCACCGCCAGGCCTGACCCCAACACCGCGGCGATGACGATCGCCATGATCAGGTAAGGCAGCCAGGGCCGCTTCTTCCATGATTCTGGAAGTTCGACTGACTCGGCCTCCGGGGCCGGCACGGAGTCGGCCCGGCGTTTTGACTTGCTCATCGCCTGGCGGCCGCCTCGACGATCGCCTGCACAAGGCCGTGCGTCGTGTACTCGCGAGCCACGATGTCGACCCGAAGGCCGAGCTTGCGCGCGGTGTCAGCCGTCACGGGTCCCATGCAAGCGATCTCCGCCTCGCCCAGCACGGCAGGCAGCCGGTCATCGGGAAACGCGCGGACGAAATTCGCCACAGTAGAAGAGCTCGTGAATGTGATGACGTCGGCGCCCTCAGAGCTGAACAGCTTGAGCAGCGCGGGACCCGCCTCAGCGGGGCAAATCGCCTGGTAAACCGGGAGGATCTCCACCTCGGCGCCTCGCATCGCGAGCAGAGATGGTAGTGCGTCGCGCGCGACCTCCGCTCGGGGCACCAGCACACGCATGCCCTCCATCTCCCAACCCTCGAGCGCCTTCGCGAGCCCCTCGGCGGTGTACTCGGAGGTCACCAGCTCCGGACGCAGGCCATGGTTCTCGAGCATCTCGGCCGTTTCCTGCCCGATCGCGCACAGCTTGGAGGCGTGAAGCGCGCGAGCGTCGGCGCCGGTCTGGACCAGCATGTTGAAGAAGATCGAGACGGCGTTCGCCGACGCGAATATGACCAGTGCCGTCCGGCCAAGGCTGTCGATCGCCTTTTGCACGCGCTCGTCGGTGGGCATGGAGCGCACTTCGAGCGTGGGGATCTCGATCACAGAGGCGCCCAGGTCGACGAGCTCTCGTCGAAACGATTCGACCTGGTGACGCGCCCGCGTGATGAGGATTCGCCGGCCGTGGAGCGGACGCTTGGCGAGGGTGTCGAGCTGCTCGGACATCTCCACGCCAGGTCCCAGGACGAGTAGCGCGTCTCCCCGCAGTCCGTAGGTGGCCGCTTTCCGTGCCAGCTCGCCGAGCGGCGCGCCCACTCGATGCTGGCCGGGCAGCCCAGGGTTGAGGATCAGGGCCGCCGGTGTCTGCGGATTCCGTCCGTCCGCCAGCAGGGCGGTGATTCCCGATTCCCACCATCCGGACGCCAAACGCAGGACCACAGTCTCGGCTCCCTTCACGAGCCCGAAGCCGATCGATGCCGAACGTCCTTCAATGGTGAGCGGGATGCCGCTCATCACCGGCGCCGCGAGCTCGACGATCAGACCCGGCACGGCATCGAAATCGACGCCTGCACGTTGCAGTCGCTCCGCCACCTCACTGCCGTTGGAGAACGCATAGGGATTTCCAGGAAACAGAACGGTGACCTTGCGTCCGGTTTTCGCGAGCCTCACCACCTCGTCGGCGGAATCGAACGCGCCGATGTCGGTGCCGGCACGCGCGTAGTGAAGGAGTCCCGCGCCGCAACCATCGCTGCGGCGGATGATGTCGGCCTCTTTGATCGCTTCGACCGCCTGCACAGTGGCCAGGCCAGGGTGCCCGGGACCGACACCCACGAGCCTGACCGTGCTCCCCGGACCCACGAGAAAGAGGTTAGAGCTTTCGCGATACCACGTAGTTGGTCAGCGCCGACAGCGCCTGCACCGCCTCGCCACCGCCGATCGCCTCGAGCTCGCGCCGCGCATCGGACGCCAACGATTGCGCTCGTTCGATTGCACGCTGCGGTCCCCGGCTCTCGCGCACGAGAGTGACGACCTGCTGCGCTTCCGCGACACTCAATGCATGCTCCGAGCGGAGCAAAGGCGACAACCGGCCCGCCACCGGCGCCTCTTCCATGGCGAGCATCAATGGAAGAGTCGCAAATCCCTCCGCGACGTCATGGCCGATAGGCTTGCCAACCTCGTCCTCGGTGCCCGTGTAGTCGAGAACATCGTCGGCGATTTGAAAGGCGAGGCCTAGCAAGCGACCGTAATCGCGCAGATGTGCGCGAGTGCCGGGCTCCAGTCCACCCAGCAGCGCGCCGATGTCACAGCAAGCCGCAAGCAAGGTCGCTGTCTTGGCCTCGATGCGAGGCATGTACTCATCGAGGGTCGCCTCATAGTGGTGACGGATCGCCTGCTGGTTCACCTCGCCGGCGCAAATCTTCATGACCGCGTCGGCGAGGATGGTCACGACCTCTGGCGACTGCGTTCTCGCCGCCTGCTCGTAGGCCTTCGCGAAGTAGTAGTCGCCAACGACGATCGCCGGCTCATCGCCGAGACGAGCCGCAACCGTGGGGCGACCGCGCCTGACTGTCGCGCGATCGATGACGTCGTCGTGCACGAGTGTCGCGGCGTGGGTCAGCTCCACCGCCATCGCCGCTGGCAGAAGACGGTCGAGGTCGTAATTCCCGATCCTCGCCCCAAGCAGCACGAGCGCGGGCCTGATCCGCTTGCCCCCCGCAGCGAACAGGTCGGCCATCGGGACGGAAACAACATCGGGGTCGGCCGCGATCAGACCTCGAAGGCCCGCCTCTATGAGGGCCAGGTCGCCGGCGACAGGTCCGAAGAGGCCTGCCTGCTCGTCTACGTCGTTTGCTTCTCCCAGATCTGCACCTCCTGCGCGCGGACCGGGTCACCGAACAAATTGGCCGCGATCCGGTCGAAATGCATCGGGGTCGCGGTGACCAGGATCTGGTGCTTGGGCGCATCGCCGTCCGCCCGCAGGCGCGAGTGATCGAGGTGACGCTCGACCTTGGCTGCGGTCGTCGTGGCCGAATCGACGAGCTGGAATCGACCCGGATGGACCCGACCGATCGCGGGCTTCAGCAGCGGATAGTGCGTGCAGCCCAGGACCAGCGTGTCCGCGCCGAGCTGGACGATTTCTTCGAGGTCGCGGCGCAGGACCTGCTCAGCACGAGGCGAATCTGCTTCGCCCGATTCCACGATGTCCACGAGCTCAGGACAAGCCTTCTGAAATACGCCGACCATTGGATCGATCTCCTTGATGGCGTGGAGATACTCCTGGCTGCGCATCGTGCCTTCCGTCGAGATCACGCCGACACGGTTGTTCTTCGTCATCTCCACCGCGGCCTGAGCGCCGGGGCTGATCACACCGACGATCGGCACCTCGAACAGCTCTCGCGCGTGGTTGAGCGCGGCGGCGGTGGCGGTGTTGCACGCGATGACGACGAGCTTCACGTCGCGACTCTCGAGATAGCGAATGATGTCGATCGCGAATCCGCGCACCTCGTCCTGGAACCGTGGGCCGTACGGGAAGTGCAGAAGGTCGGCCACGTAAATCGTGGGCTCCATGGGGAGGGCCTCGCGGATGGCCCGCACCACGGTGAGGCCGCCGACACCAGAGTCGAAGATGCCGATCGGTCGCGGGTCGCCGACCCCTTTCCTTGGCTCCACCTAGTCTTGAACGGGTCTGACCGACAGTCGGTAACCCAGGCCGGGCACTGCCTCCAGGTTGACACCGGTGTTCGTGTACTCGGACAGCTTGCGGCGCAGGCGCTGGACGTGCGGATCGACCGAATGATCGTCGAGGTCGTGGGGATAGCCCCAAACCTTGTCCCGCAGCTGCGCGCGCGTCAGCACCCGCTCCGGGTTGGCGGCCAGCACCGCCAGGAGGTTGAACTCCGTCATCGTCAAAGGAATCTCGTCCTCGCCCAGCTTCAGCCGGCGGGCGGCGTTGTCGATCTGCAAAGCACCGACCTGGAGCAATCCTTCACGCCCACCGCCTGCTTCAGCCAGCGCGGCGCGGCGGAGGTGGGCGTTGATCCGCGCGGCGAGGATCCGCGAGTCGAAGGGCTTTGTGATGTAGTCATCCGCGCCGACCTCGAGCCCGACCACCTCGTCCATCTTTGCGGAGCGGGCGGTGAGCATGACGACCGGCCCGGTCAGGCCCTGCCTGCGCAGCTCGAGGATCACCTCGGTGCCGCTGATGTCGGGCAGGACCCAGTCGACCAGGACGAGGTCCGGCTGCCCGCTGCTGGCTAGCTCGATCGCCTGAGCCCCGTTGGCTGCTTCGAGCACGTCATGCCCTTGCAGCCGGCACACCTCCGCGATGAGGGTGCGTATTGGCGCATCGTCCTCGACGACCAGCACGCGCCGCTTCCTGCGCGGCGCCGACGTGGTCAGTTGTGTGTGGGAGGCGCGAACCCGACGCGTCGTGCTTCTTGCGACGAACGCTTCGGTCTCCTCATAAGGAGCACTCGCTTCTCCCCCCCGTCGACAACCTCGGCCAGCTCCCAGCCATCCGCGCCGGCCTCCTTGAGCACCTTCACCAGGCTGTTTCCATCGACGACCTGGGCCACGGTCAGGACGCGGGTTGCGTACTCCCACTCACGGACGGGCAAACCGACTGATGGAATGTGGCTTGCCGGCGCCGCGGCGCCATCGCCCGGAGCCGGCTGGTCCGGTTCGTCGGGCTCGTCCGGGTCCTCCTCGAGTTGGGGCGGCACGTCATAACGATTCTAGTTACCCGGGATTGAGTCGGTACCCCCGGCGGGGGTCGAACCCGCGCTGTACCGGGTTTAAGCCGGCTGCCTCTGCCATTGGGCTACGGGGGCAAGGACATTTTGCCCCTCTACGTGCTCTTTCCTATTTCTCGTAGTCGAAGAAGCCTTTGCCGGTCTTGCGCCCGAGGTGGCCCGCCTCGACGAGCTTACGGAGCACCTCCGGGGCGTCCTTGCCCTCGCCCTGGCGATGCCGGTCCTTCATCGCCCCGTAGAAGATGTCGAGGCCGCTGAAGTCGAGCAGGTGGAACGGGCCCATCGGCCAGTTGAGCCCCTTCTGCACGGCGGTGTCGATGTCCTCGGCGCTCGCGTAGCCGCCCTCCAGGAGGTACATCGCCTCTTCCGACGCCGCGAAGAGGATGCGGTTGACGATGAAGCCCCAGATCTCCTTGTTGAGCAGGACCGGTGTCCGGCCGATGCCGCGCACGAACTCCATCGCCGTCTCGATGGTTGCGTCGGAAGTCTTCGGCCCTCTCACGACCTCGCACAGCTGCATGACCGTCACCGGGTGGAAGAAATGCATGTTGCAGCACCGGGCGGGGTTGCCTGTCAGGTCGGCGAGGCGGCTGATGGCGATGGTGCTCGAGTTGCTGGCCAGGATCGCGTCCTTCTTCGCGGCCTTACCGAGCGCGGTGAAAACGGACTTCTTGGTGTCGTAGTCCTCGATCACGGCTTCGATGACGAGGTCTGCTCCGGCTGCAGCATCTGCCAGGTTCTCGCTGTCGTAGATCCTGCCCACTGCCTGGTCCGCTTGCTCCCTGGTCAGCCTTCCCTTCTCAACGGCCCGGTCGAGGAGCTTGCGGTTCTGCTCACGAGCGCGCTCGAGCTGGCCCGGCAAGGCATCGACGAGAGTGACCTTGTACGGACCCGCGATCGCCGTCTGGAGGGCGATCTGCGAGCCCATCGTGCCCGCGCCGACCACGGTCACGTTCTTGATCTCAGCCACTGAGTGTTTCCCCGATCATCTAAATATGCAGGTGAGCATGGCGCAGTTCGAAGCCGCGGCGCAGGCCGCGGTGGATTCGATCCCAGACGAGTTCAAGCCATATCTCGAGAACACGATCTTCATCATCGAGGAGAGTTCGCCTGAGGGTTTGATGGGCCTTTACGAAGGCGCGACTGCGCTTGGCGCCGGCGAGGGGATGCCGGAGCGGGTGACGCTCTACAAGCGGTCGCATGAGCGCGCGGCGGATTCCATGCCAGAGCTGATCGAGGAGGTGCGGAGAACCATCCTCCACGAGGTCGGCCACCACTTCGGCATGGAAGAGGACGAGCTTCCGTATTGACCGCGCGGTCAGCGCAGGCTCCAGAAGGAGCGGTCTCAAAGGATTAGCGGTTCTCCAGTGCCTTTGACCGCGCTCTCGACTTCGGCGACGCAGATGTCGTGATCCCCTGCTTCGTGGACCTGGGTGAGCCTGCACTCGAGCCAAGCCACGCAGCCGTCGATGAGGGGTATCCCGTT
>Ga0137415_10002791_pt1 | contig 17312 bp, 16 predicted proteins | sample CZODoug3_1_1_16f_FD_183082 | JGI IMG/M metagenome (GOLD analysis project Ga0137415, IMG submission 183082) | Vadose zone soil fungal communities from Angelo Coast Range Reserve, California, USA - CZODoug3_1_1_16fungal (Hybrid Assembly) | ecosystem: Environmental > Terrestrial > Soil > Vadose...
CTGGTGGAACTGGCTGCGCTGGGCGAGCAGCGTCGTGACCACGGCGATGCCCACGCTGCCGCCGACGTTGCGCATCATGCCGTACACGGCGGTGGCGTTGACGAGCTTGTCGCGCCGCACGGTGGCCAGGGTCAGGGTGGACAGCGGCACGAAGATGAAGCCCACCGCGAACCCCTGGATGAAGCGCGGCAGGGCCAGGGCCCAGTAGTCCATCCCCAGCGTGAGCGAGGTCATCATGTAGAGGCTGACGGCGTTGAGCAGGCAGCCGAACCCCAGCATGAAGCGTTGGTCGACCCGCGTCACGATTCCCGAGGCGAAGAGCGAGCAGATGTTGCCGAGGCCGCCCGGCGCCAGCACCAGGCCCGAGGTCCACGCGTCGTAGCCGAGGAGCTGCTGCGTGAAGACGGCGACCAGCAGCATGCCCGAAAACATGCCGAAGCCCACCACGGAGATCAGCGTGACGCCGGTGGCGAAGTTGCGGTCGGAGAACGCGGTGAGGTCGACGACCGGATCGCTGGTCGTCAGCTCGCGGATCAGGAAGCCGGCGAGCGCGCAGACGGCGACGATGGTCATCGCGACGATCGTCGGCGAGTCGAACCACTCCTCGCGCTCGCCGCGGTCCAGCACGAGCTGCAGGCACGCGAAGCCCACGACCATCAGGCCCAGGCCCCACCAGTCGATCCGCGCCGCGCGGCGCAGATACGGCGGGTCGAACAGGAACGCGCTGGCCATGAGGAAGCCGAGGATCCCGACGGGCAGGTTGATGTAGAAGATCCAGCGCCACGACCACTCGTCGGCCAGGTAGCCGCCGACCGTCGGTCCCAGGATCGGTCCGAGGATGAAGCCGAGGCCCCAGATGGCCATCGCGAGACCGCGCTGGTGGAAGGGGAAGATCTCCCAGAGGATCGCCTGGGAGAGCGGGATGATCGGCCCGCCGCCGAGGCCCTGGAAGATGCGGGCCACGATCAGCGTGGTGAGATTCGGCGCGATCCCGGAGAGAAACGAGCTGACCACGAAGAGCGTGGCGCAGATCAGGAAGAACCGCTTGCGCCCGAACAATCCCGCCAGCCACCCCGTGGCGGGGATGACCACGGCGTTGGCCGCCAGGTACGACGTGATCACCCACGAGACCTCGTCCAGGCCCGCCGACATCGATCCCTGCAGGTGCGGCAGGATGACGTTGGTGACGCTGGTGTCGAGGATCTGCATGAAGGCCACCACCATGACCGTGAGCGTGATGGCCCACTTCTGGGCGGCAGGAACCGGCGCTTCCGCTAGGGCAGACGTCATGCTGACCCGCAGTTGCGATAGGATATGCCTCCTGCGGCCGGCCGCAAGACGTCCGCGCAGTCGAAGGAGGCCCGCATGGAGTACGGACTATTCACGATGCCCTCGCATCCGCCCGAGCGCGCCCTGTACGACGGGCATCAGTGGGATCTGCAGCAGCTCCGCTGGGCGGACCAGCTGGGTTTCAGCGAGGCGTGGATCGGCGAGCACCACACGGCACCGTGGGAGCCGCATCCCTCGCCGGACCTGCTGGTGGCCCAGGCCCTCCTGCAGACCGAGCGCATGCGCATCGGTCCCGGCGGGTTCCTCCTGCCGTATCACCACCCGGCCGAGCTCGCCAATCGGGTGGCCATGCTCGACCACTTAGCGCAGGGGCGGCTGAACTTCGGGGTGGCGGCGAGCGGCTTGCCCAGCGACTGGGCCATGTTCAACGTCGACGGCAACGCCGGCCAGCACCGCGAGATGACGCGCGAGGCGCTCGACATCATCCTGCGCCTCTGGAGCGAGGGCGAGTTCGACCACAAGGGCAAGTACTGGCACGTCACCAAGACCGGCACGATGCTCGACACGCTGCGGCCGCACATCACGCCGTTGCAGAAGCCACATCCGCCGATCGCCGTGGCCGGCGTCAGCAAGGGATCCGACACGCTGAAGCTGGCGGGCGAGCGCGGCTTCTGGCCGATGAGCCTGAACCTCAACCCGGCGTACGTCGCGAGCCACTGGGACTCGGTGGAGCAGGGCGCCGCGCGCACCGGCCGCACACCGAAGCGCGCCGACTGGCGCCTCGTGCGCGAGGTCTTCATCGCCGACACCGACGCGGAGGCGATGCGGCTGTCGGCGGGTGGCATGATGGGCCGCATGATGAAGGAGTATTTCCTGCCGCTGCTGGCCTCGTTCGGCTTCACGGAGTTCCTCAAGCACCGGCCGGACGTGCCCGACTCCGACGTGACGCCCGAGTACTGCGCCCGCCACAACTGGCTGGTGGGCTCGCCGGCCACCGTGACCGAGCGCCTCCACGCGATCTACGAGGAGGTCGGCGGGTTCGGTACGCTCCTGCTATTCTGCTTCGACTACGTCGAGAACCCCAAGGCTTGGCGCCACTCGATGGAGCTGCTGGCACGCGAGGTCATGCCACGCTTCAAGAACCTCGTGCCGAAGTGAACCGGCCCTCGCCTGGAGGAAGGAATCCTGATGTCTCAAGTTCGCTCGTCTGCACGCGTCGTCGATGACCACGTGTTCCGGCTCGTCCTCGAGATGGAGATGAGTAAAGCGCTTCGACTTCAATACATGTATTCGGTGCTGACAATCGTCCGCGAGCCGACTCGAGGCCCGTCGACCGCGAACGGGCGATCGGATGCCGACGCCATGGCCGCGGTGGTGAGCCGGGTGACTCAGGCCTCGGATCTCATCGGGCTGGTGCCGACCGCATCGGCGGTCCGCGTCCTCCTGGTCGACACGCATCTCGACGACGTGAGCGGGGTGATCGAACGCGTCCGCGCGGAATTCTCGCCGGAAGTGGCGCTGAGCTTCGGCGCCGCGTGTTTCCCCACCACGGGCAGCACCACCGACGAACTGCTGCGTCGGGCCGATCTCGAGGCCGGGCTGATGTCCGGCGGGTAGGAGCGGCTCGCGGCGCGTCAGGCCGGCGAGAGACGCGGGCGGGTCCCGCGGATGACGAAGTATCCGCGGGTGGCCAGAATACGGTCGGCGTTGTGGGGAAGGCGCCGCTCGCCACGGCGCCGCTCGGCCACCAGCGGCTCGCGCGCTCTGCGACGGGCGCCCGTGCGGCGATCGTAGCGGACCACGGTCTGGGGATCGTCGGCGTACCGTGTCCGAAGTCGGTCGAACAGCTCTTTGTCGCCCCGCCGGACGATGATGTACCGCCTGGAGTCAATCATTGCTCTGCAGACGGAGCACGCCGCGTGCCACACCACGAAGCGCCTTCTGGCGCGGCTTTCCGTGCCTTTTAGCTGGAGATTGGTGGGAATTTGACCATCAAGTCTTTGCCGTGCGGATCGTTCCTGATCAACTGTCGGCGCGGTTGAGGCAGTACGCCGCCGCGGTTCACGGCGCAACGCCCGCCCGCGCCCGAGTATATGATGGCCTGCCCAGGGGAAGGAGCCAGACATGAAAGCCGCCATCTTCCACGGAGCGCACAAGCCGTTGACGATCGAGAACGTCGAGATCGACAAGCCGATCGGACGCGAGGTGCTGGTGCGGACCGTCGCCTCCGGCGTCTGCCACAGCGATCTGCACTTCGTCGACGGCTTCTACCCGTTTCCGACGCCCGCCATCCTCGGCCACGAGGCGGCCGGCATCGTCGAGGCCGTGGGGCCGCAGGTGGGCGAGTTCAAGCCGGGCGATCACGTCATCGCCTGCCTGTCGGTCTTCTGCGGCGCGTGCGACTACTGCCTCACCGGCAAGACGCACCTCTGTCAGACGCGGCCGGTCCGCAAGAAGGACGAGCCGCCGAAGCTGACGTGGAACGGCCAGCCCGTCAACCAGTTCGCGAATCTCTCCGCCTACGCGGACAAGATGCTCGTCCACGAGAACGCCATCGTGAAGATCGACGACCAGATGCCGTTCGCCCAGGCGGCGCTCATCGGCTGCGGGGTGACGACGGGCGTCGGCGCCGTGCTGAACACGGCGCGCATCGAGCCCGGCTCCACGGTGGCCGTCTTCGGCGCCGGCGGCGTCGGCCTCGCGGCCATCCAGGGCGCGCGCATCGCCGGCGCCCGCATGATCATCGCGGTGGACACGATGGAGTCGAAATTCGCCAAGGCCAAGGAGCTCGGCGCCACGCACACGGTGAACGCCAAGGCCGACGATCCGGTGAAGGCGATTCGCACGCTCACCAACGGCGGCGTGGACTATTCGTTCGAGGCCATCGGTCTGAAGATCGCCGCCGAGCAGTGCTTCGACTGCATCCGGCCCGGCGGCACCGCGACCGTGATCGGCATGATCCCGGTGGGACAGAAGATCGAGCTCGACGGGCCGATGTTCCTGCGCGAGAAGAAGATCCAGGGCTGCAGCATGGGCAGCAACCGCTTCAAGGTCGACATGCCGCGCTACATCGAGTTCTACCGCCAGGGCCGGCTGAAGCTGGACGAGATGGTCAGCCGCCGCGGCAAGCTCGAGGACGTGAACGAGGCCTTCCGCGCAATGAAGGCAGGCGAGGTCGCGCGCACGGTCCTGATGTTCGACTGAGCCCCCAGCCATGCGCGCGGCGGTCATGCGCGATCGCAAGCTGATCGTGGCCGACGTCCCGGTGCCGACGCCGGGGCCCGGCGAGGTGCTCGTGCGCACGCTGGCGTGCGGGATCTGCGGCTCCGACCTGCACGCGCTCACGCACGCGGAGAAGTTCGTCGAGACCTCCCGGCGCGCCGGCGGCAGGCCCATGGACCTCGGCCGCGACGTGGTGATGGGCCACGAGTTCTGCGCGGAGATCGTCGAGCACGGCCCGGGCACCGCGCGCATGCTGCCCGTCGGCGCGCGCGTGTGCTCGCGCCCGGTGCTCATCCGCGACACGGGCCCGCAGACGATCGGCTACTCCAACGAGCATCCCGGCGGTTACGGCGAATTCATGCGGCTCAGCGAGGCGCTGCTGCTCGCCGTGCCGAACGGGCTGCCGACGGAGCAGGCGGCCCTGACCGAGCCGATGGCCGTCGGCCTGCACGCCGTGCAGAAGGCGCGCTTGGAGCGCGACGACGCGCCGCTGGTCGTCGGCTGCGGCCCAGTGGGCCTCGCGGTGATCGCCGCGCTGCGCCTGCTCGATGTCCGGCCCATCGTCGCCGCCGATTTCTCGTCGCGGCGCCGCGAGCTGGCGGTGGCCCTTGGCGCCGACGTCGTCGTCGACCCGGCCACGACGACGCCGTGGGAGAGCTGGCGGCAGGTCGCGACCGTCTGGCCCGAGCCGTCGCGGGCGCCGCAGGCGCCGCCCTGGCTGCCCGGACCGCCCGCACGGCCGGCCGTGGTCTTCGAGTGTGTCGGCGTGCCCGGCGTGCTCGATCAGATCATGGCCGCGGCCCCACGCGGCTCGCGCATCGTCGTGGTCGGCGTCTGCATGGAAGCCGACGCGATCCATCCGATGCTCGGCATCGTGAAGGAGCTCAATCTCCAGTTCGTGCTGGCTTACACGCAGGAGGAGTTCGCGGCCACGCTGGGCCACATCGCCGAGGGGCGCATCCCGACGGCGCCGCTCATCACCGGCCGCGTCGGCATCGACGGCATCGCGCAGGCCTTCGAGGCACTGGCGTCACCCGAGCGTCACGCGAAGATCGTGGTCGTATGAAGATCGTCGTCACTGCACGCAACGGCACGCGCGACTTCGAGTGCGACCCGGGCGAGAAGATCCTCCTCGCCGGCCTGCGCAGCGGTGTCGAGCTGCCGTACGAGTGTGCCACGGGGACGTGCGGCACGTGCAAGGCGCGGCTCACGAGCGGGCGCGCGGAGAGCGCCTGGCCCGAGGCGCCGGGCCGGAAGTATTTCAAGGCTGAGGGCGATCTGCTCACCTGCCAGAGCGTTGCCCGCCAGGATTGCGCCCTCGAGGTCGGCCCGCTGAAAACGCGTGAGCCCGACACGTCGATGCCGCGGGCGATGGGCGGGGTGGTCCGGCGGTTTCGTCGGCTGACGCACGACGTCGCCGCCTTCGACGTCGAGATCGACGCGCCGCTCGATTTCGCCGCCGGCCAGTTCGCGCTCCTCACCGTGCCCGGCATCCCGGGCGCGCGCGCCTACTCGATGGTGAACTTCGACCGCGGCGCCGAGCGGCTCTCGTTCGTGGTGAAGAAGAAGCCGGGCGGCGGCGTGAGCGAGTGGCTCTTCGCCGGCGGCGTCGAGGACGCGCGGCTCGGCCTCGTCGCGCCGCTCGGCCGCGCGACGTTCCATCCCGACGTCAAGAGACACGTGCTGTGCGTCGCCGGGGGCAGCGGCATCGCCGGCATGATGTCGATCCTGTCGCGGGCCTGCGGTGCGGAGCATTTCGTGGGCTGGGACGGTCACGTCTTCTTCGGGGTGCGCACGGCGCGCGACGGGTTCTTCCTCGACGAGCTGCAGGCGTTTCGCACCCGGTTCCCCGCGCGGCTGGCCGTGACCGTCGCCCTGTCCGACGAGGACGTGCCGGACGCGCTGGCGGCCGCCTATCCGGGGTTCGCGTTTGCGCGCGGTTTCGTTCACGCCGTGGCCGGCGAAGTCATGAAGGGGCGGTACGCCGACGTGCGCGCCTGGGTGGCCGGCCCCCCGCCGATGGTGGACGCGAGCTTGCGCCTGCTGCTGCGCGAGGCGAGACTGGCCCCGGCCGACATCCGGTACGACAAGTTCAGCTGAGCCGCGCCACAGGAGCGACGATGGGCCAATACGACCGTCACGTGTTCGTGTGTACGAGCGGGGAGACCTGCCCGACGCAGGGCGACACCGAGAAATTCGTGAAAACCCTCCGCGCCGGTGTGCAGAAGGCCAGCCGGCAGGCCGACGTGCGGGTCAACAAGGCCGGGTGCTTCTCGCAGTGCGGTCACGGCCCCATGATCGTCGTCTATCCCGAGAACGTCTGGTACGCGGGCGTGCAGGAGTCCGATCTCGAGGAGATCCTGACCTCGCACATCATCGGCGGCTTTCCGGTCGAGCGACTGCGCTACGAGCCGGGCGTGAAGGGCGCGAACAAGACGGCGGAGCCGCCGCGCGCGCCGCAGGCGCCCGAGTGGACGCGCGTGTGCCGCGCCGGCGACGTCCCGGCCAACGGCATGAAGGAGTTCGCCGTCAACGGCACGAGCGTCCTCGTCGTGCACACCGGCACGGATTTCGTCGCGTTCCAGGCGATGTGCCCGCACGAGGCGGTGCCGCTGGAGCAGGGCGTGCACGACGGCTGCCTCCTGACGTGCCTGGAGCACACGTGGCAGTTCGACCTCACGACCGGCGCGCCCGTCGGCGACGCGGAGGAGGGACTCAAGAGCTATCCCCTCAAGGCGGAGGGAGACGACCTCTACGTCGCGCTCGGGCGCTGAGCCTCACAGGGGCAGCGCCGACGGCTTGAGGCCCAGCGGCAGCGCGATCTTGTAGTAGGAGGCGAGGAAGCCCTCCCACCATTCGCGCCGCTCACCGCCGCGCGCGACCTCGACGAACAGCTGCAGGCTCTCGTCCTGCCAGCGCTGGATCACGTCGAGATTGGACGGATCGTCGTCGATCAGGGCCCGGACCAGCACGCGCGCGAAGCTGATGTGGCGCGTCTCGTCGCGCACGCGCGCGCGGTGGTTGACGGCCGAGAAGACGTCGCCGCGCGCCTCGGCGCCGTCGGCGAGGACGGCGAAGGTGCCCGGGCCGGCGGCGCCCTCGGCCACGAAATTGCCCTTCACGAGGATCTCGATCGTGTCCTCGAGCTCGAGCAGATGGCGAAAGAAGCGGCAGGTCGTGCCCGGCGATTCCCATGCCGGCAGCCAGTCGCGCTCGGGGATGCCGGCGCGCTCGAAGACCTCACGGTCCATCTCGAGGTGGCGCTGTTCGTCGGCGAGCTGGAACAGGCAGCACGTCTTCAGCTCGTCGAACGGCGCGTTGGCGGCCGCGGTCGCGATGTAGTGGGTGGCCGACAGCTCCGAGTAGTAGTTGTTCGCGAACTGGTCGACGGCGCGCTCGAGATAGCGCGGGCTGACGGTCCGATAGGCCATCGCGTCGGCCGGAATGGCCGCGCGCTCGGCGAGATAGCGCTCGCGCTCGCGCGCCTGCAGCGCAACGTAACGCTCCCACGTGAGGTTCGCCGGGTCCTTGAAGCGGCCGCGATCTCTGAGGCTGATCTGCTTTCGGGCCATGTGCGCCTCCGCGCCGGTGGCGCCTACACTACCACGCTCGCTTGACTCCGCACGCGGGCTGACGCAGCCTCGGAGGCCGATGGAGGGACAGACATGAGCGAGCTCACACGGCGGAGGTGGCTTGGAGCGGCAGGCTGGCTGGCGGCGCTGGCGGCCGCCGGCGGCACCGAAATGCGGAACCTGGCGGTGGCGAGCGCCCAGGCCGGCTCCGCGGAGTCGTTGCTGGCCGCGCTCAAGTCCGCGCGCGTCTTCGACCTGTCGTTCACGTGGAGCGATCAGTCGCCCGTGCTCAACCTGAACCCGCCGTACTCGTTCGCGCTGAACCGCACGCACAAGATGACGCACGAGATCTTCGGCCAGGTGCCCGGCAGCCGTGTGTCGTGGGCGTCGGAGATCATGTTCTTCAGCGGCCAGCACGGCGCGCCCACCATCGACGCCATCGGCCACATCGGGCGCGATCTCAAGCTGCACGGAGGCGTCGACGCGGTCGCCGCGACTTCGACGCCCGGTGGCATCGGCGCGAACCTCGGCATCGACAGCTTCCCGGTGGACCTCATGATCAACCGCGGCGTGTTTCTCGACGTCGCGCGCCACGTCGCCGGCGGCGCTGCCGATCCGCTGCCGCCGGGCTACGAGATCACGGCGAAGCACCTCGACGACACCGCGAAGGCGCAGGGCGTCGACGTCCGCAAAGGCGACAGCGTGCTGATCCGCACGGGCTGGGGCCAGTACTTCGGCAAGGACAACGCCAAATATCTCGGGGAGCAGTCGCCCGGCCCCGGGCAGGACGGCGCGAAGTGGATCATTGGCAAGGGCGCGCGCCTGGCCGGCGACGACACGGCGACGTTCGAGAAGCGCCCCGCGGCGTACGGCAAGGAGCTGTTCAGCGTGCACATGATGCTGTTGACCGACAACGGCATCTACATCGTCGAGAACATGAACCTCGAGCCACTGTCGGCCGCGAAGGCCTACACGGTGGCCCTCGTGATCACGCCGCTGAAAATCCAGGGCGGGACCGGCTCGCCGCTGCGCGCGCTGGCGGTGGCGCCATGAAGTTCGGATTGCATTCCGTCAACCTGCATACGTGCGCGCATCCCGACGCCGCCGCGCGGCTCGGTCGCGCCGCCGAGAATGCGGGCTTCGAGTCGCTCTGGGTCGCCGATCACGTCGTGCTGCCGGATCCGCCGGTCCCCGGGCGTCCGATGCCTCCGGACATGCGACTGCTCGATCCGCTGATCGCACTGACGTTCCTCGCCGCGCACACGTCGCGCGTGAAGCTCGCGACGGGCGTGATCATCCTGCCGCAGCGCCAGGCCCTCGTGATCGCCAAGCAGCTGGCCTCGCTCGACGTGCTCAGCAACGGACGCGTGATCTTCGGCATCGGCGTGGGCTGGTGCGAGCCGGAGATGCGCTCGGTGGGCGCGCCGTTCGCCGAGCGAGGCCGCGTCGCCGACGACTACCTCGCGGCGATGCGCGCGGTGTGGACGCAGCCCAAGCCGTCGTACAACGGACCGTACGTCGCCTTCGAGGGCGTGCAGGCGATGCCGCGGCCGGTGCAGAATCCGATTCCGATCGTGGTGGGCGGGCGCACGCCGCCCGCGTATCGCCGCGCGGTCACGCAGGGGCAGGGCTGGTACGGCTTCGGCCTCGACGTGCCGGAGACGACGAGGTCCGTGGCGGCGCTGCGCGACGCGGAAAAAACGTCGCGGCGGCCGGCGGCGCTCGGCCCGCTTCAGATCAGCATCACGCCGCCGGGCTTCGACGTGCCCGACAAGGCGATGGTCGACGCCTACGCCGCGGCGGGCGTCGATCGGCTGATTCTGCGGCCGCGACCCGAGATGGACGTCGGTGCGCTCGAGCGCTTCGCGGCCGAGACCGGCCGCGCGCTCGGCCTGAAGGGCTAGGACGGGGCGGGGCGCGCGCGGGACCGCGGGCGGCATTCCTGCCGCAGGTATCATGAGAGCGTTGTCTGGAATGAGAGCGTTCGCCGTCGTCCTCGCGCTGATCCTGACCGCCGCCGCCGCTCCCGCCTGGCCCCGCTCGGCGCCCGGGGCGGGCCCGGCCCACGGGCTGTCGATCCACGGCGACCTGAAGTACGGGCCCGGCTTCGCGCACTTCGACTACGTCGACCCGCGAGCGCCGAAGGGCGGCAGCGTCACGCTCTCCGCCATCGGCACGTTCGATAATCTCAACCCCTTCATCCTCAAGGGCGTGCCGGCGGCCGGCATCGCCACCACGTTCGACACGCTCACGGTCGCCTCGACCGATGAGCCGTCGTCGGAGTACGGGCTCGTCGCCGAGACGATGGAGACACCGGCGGATCGCTCGTGGGTGTCGTTCACGCTCCGGCCCGCCGCGCGCTTCCACGACGGCAGCCCCATGACGGTCGAGGACGTCATCTGGACGTTCGACACGCTGAGGACGCGGGGCCATCCCGTCTACCGGTCCTACTACGCGCAGGTGGCGAGCGTCGAGAAGGTGGGGCCGCGCACGGTGCGGTTCACGTTCAAAGGGGGCGATAACCGCGAGCTGCCGGCGATCGTGGGCCAGCTCCCGGTACTCTCCAGGGCGTACTGGACCGGCCGCGACTTCGCCAAGACGACCTTGACGCCGCCGCTCGGCAGCGGGCCGTACCGGGTGGAGTCCGTGGAACCGGGGCGCTCGATCACCTATCGCCGCGTCAAAGACTATTGGGCGGCCGCGCTGCCCGTCAACGTGGGCCGCTTCAACTTCGACACGATTCGCTACGACTACTACCGCGACGGCACGGTGGCGCTGGAGGCGTTCAAGGGGGGCGCCTACGACTTCCGTTCGGAGAACTCGTCGAAGAACTGGGCGAAGGCGTATGACGTCCCCGCCGTGCGCGACGGGCGCATCCGGAAGGAGCAGATTCCCAACGAGATCCCCACCGGCATGCAGGGCTTCGTGTACAACACGCGTCGCGCGGTGTTCCGCGACGCCCGTGTGCGCGAGGCCCTGGCCAGCGCGTTCGACTTCGAGTGGAGCAACGCCCACCTCTTCTACGGCGCCTACACCCGCACCCGCAGCTACTTCTCCAACTCCGAGCTGGCGTCGCGCGGGCTGCCCGGCGAGGCGGAGCTGTCGGTGCTGACGCCGTTCCGGGGCCGCGTCCCCGACGAGGTGTTCACGCGCGAGTACCGACCTTCGTCGACGGGCCCGGACGGCATCCGGCCCAACCTCGTCCGGGCCCTCGAGCTCTTGAGGCAGGCGGGCTGGGTCGTGCGCGACATGCGGCTGGTGAGCGTCGAGACGGGACGGCCACTGACGTTCGAGATCCTGCTCGACGACCCGACCTGGGAGCGGATCACGCTGCCCTTCGTGAAGAACCTCGAGCGCCTCGGCGTCACGGCGCACGTGCGCACGGTGGACTCGGCCCAGTACGAGTACCGCATGAAGCACTTCGACTTCGACATGACGGTGGCGGTCTTCGCGCAGTCGCTCTCCCCGGGCAACGAGCAGGTCGACTTCTGGGCTTCCGCGTCCGCCGACACGCCGGGCAGCCGCAACCTCGCCGGCGTGCACGATCCCGTCGTGGATCGCCTGGTCGAGCTGGTCATCGCCGCGCCCGACCGCGCGGCACTGGTCGCGCGCACGCGCGCGCTCGATCGGATCTTGTTGTCGGGCCACTACGTCATCCCCCACTGGCACATCACCGCCTTCCGCGTGGCCTACTGGGATCGCTTCGGCCGACCGGCCGTCTCGCCGAAGTACGACCTCGGCTTCGACACCTGGTGGATCGACCCGAGCCGCTCGTAATGCTCGCCTACATCGCCCGCCGCCTGCTGCTCGTGGTGCCGACCCTGTTCGGGATCATGCTCGCCAACTTCCTCATCGTGCAGGCGGCGCCGGGCGGCCCCGTCGACCTCATGATCGCCCGCCTGCGTGGGCACGTGAGCCAGGCCACGGCGCGCGTGGGCGCCACCGGGGCCAGCGAGACGGCCGGCGGTCGGGTCACGCGCTCCGGGGCGGGCGAGGAGGGCGCCACGCGCGCCTCGCAGGGGATCGATCCCGACCTGGTGCGCCAGCTCGAGAAGCAGTTCGGCTTCGACAAGCCGGCGTGGCAGCGCTTCGTGCACATGATGCGCAGCTACCTGGTCTTCGACCTCGGCAGCAGCTTCTACCGTGATCGTCCCGTGCTCGGCCTCATGCTCGAGAAGCTGCCGGTCTCGATCAGCCTCGGCCTGTGGACGACCCTGCTCGTCTACCTGATCTCGATCCCGCTCGGCGTCGCCAAGGCCGTGCGCGACGGCACCCCGTTCGACGTGTGGACCAGCGCGGTGGTGATCGTCGGCTACGCCATCCCCGGCTTCCTCTTCGCGATCCTCCTCGTCGTGCTCCTGGCCGGCGGGTCGTTCGTGCACTGGTTCCCGCTGCGCGGCCTCACCTCCGACACCTGGGCGCTGCTGTCCTGGCCCCAGCGGATCGCCGATTACCTGTGGCACATCGCGCTGCCCGTGCTCGCCCTCGTCGTGGGCGGCTTCGCCAGCCTGGCCATGCTGACGAAGAACTCGTTCCTGGACGAGATCAACAAGCAGTACGTGGCCACCGCGCGGGCCAAAGGGCTCTCGCGGCGGCGCGTGCTCTACGGCCACGTGTTTCGCAACGCCATGCTGATCGTGATCGCCGGCTTCCCCGGCGCGTTCATCGGCATCCTCTTCGCCGGCGAGCTGCTGATCGAGGTGATCTTCTCGCTCAACGGCCTGGGCCTGCTGGGCTTCGAGGCCGCGGTCAACCGGGACTACCCGGTGATGTTCGGCACGCTCTATGTCTACACGCTCATCGGGCTCGTGCTGAACATCGTGACGGACCTCACCTACATGGCCGTCGATCCGCGCATCGATTTCGAGCGGCGGGACGCGTGAGTCTCTCGCCCCTGACGCGCCGCCGGCTGGCCAGCTTCCGCGCCAGCGGCCGTGGCTACTGGTCGCTCTGGATTTTCCTCGCGCTGTTCGTGCTCTCGCTCGGCGCCGACCTCCTCGCCAACGACCGGCCGCTGCTCGTGCGTCACGCCGGCCGCGTCTACGTCCCGGTGCTGCGCGCCTATCCCGAGACGGCGTTCGGGGGCCGGCTGCCGACGGAGGCGGCGTACCGCGACCGGTACGTGCGGCGGCTCATCGAGGCGCGCGGCTTCATCCTGTGGCCGCCGGTGCCCTACCGGTACGACACGATCGACTGGGAGCTGCCGGGGACCGCGCCCGCCGCGCCCTCGACGCGCCACTGGCTCGGCACCGACGACCAGGGGCGCGATCTGCTCGCACGGCTCGTCTACGGCTTCCGCATCTCCGTGCTCTTCGGCCTGGTGCTGACGCTCGCGAGCTCGCTGGTCGGCGTGGCCGCGGGCGCGGTGCAGGGCTACTTCGGCGGCTGGACGGATCTGCTCTTCCAGCGCTTCATCGAGGTCTGGTCGGGGCTGCCCGTCCTCTATCTGCTCATCATCCTCGCCAGCATCGTGCAGCCGAGCTTCTGGTGGCTGCTCGGCCTCATGCTGCTCTTCTCGTGGATGTCGCTGGTGGGCGTCGTGCGCGCCGAGTTCCTGCGCGCCCGCAACCTCGACTACGTGCGCGCCGCGCGCGCCCTCGGCGTCCGCAACACGGTCATCATGGCCCGCCACCTGTTGCCCAACGCCATGGTCGCGACGCTGACGTTCCTGCCCTTCATCCTCAACGGCGCCATCACCACGCTGACGTCGCTCGACTTCCTCGGCTTCGGCCTGCCGCCCGGCTCCGCCTCGCTGGGCGAGATCCTCGCCCAGGGCAAGGCGAATCTCCAGGCGCCCTGGCTCGGCCTCACCGGCTTCGTCGTTCTCGCCGTCATGCTCTCGCTCCTCATCTTCATCGGCGAGGCGGTGCGCGACGCCTTCGATCCCCGGAAGGTGCGGTGACGCCGCTGCTCGCCGTGCGCGACCTCTCGGTCTCGTTCGCCGTGCAGGGCGGCGAGATCGAGGCGGTCCGGCACGTCTCCTTCGACATCGCGCGCGGGGAGTCGGTGGCGCTGGTGGGCGAGAGCGGCTCCGGCAAATCGGTCACGGCGCTGTCGATCATGCAGCTCCTGCCCTATCCGACGGCGCGGCATCCGAGCGGCAGCATCCGCTTTTCGGGCGAGGAGCTCGTGGGCGCGCCCGAGGCCATGATGCAGCGGGTGCGCGGTGACCGCATCGCGATGGTCTTCCAGGAGCCGATGACGTCGCTGAACCCTCTGCACACCATCGAGAAACAGGTGAACGAGGTCCTGCGCGTGCACAAGCGGCTGTCCCGGTCGGCCGCGCGCGCGCGGACGCTGGAGCTCCTGCGGCTGGTGGGGCTGCCCGAGGCCGAGCGGCGGCTGGACGCCTATCCGCACCAGCTCTCGGGCGGCCAGCGCCAGCGCGTGATGATCGCGATGGCGCTGGCCAACGAGCCCGACCTGCTCATCGCCGACGAGCCCACCACCGCGCTCGACGTCACCATCCAGGCCCAGATCCTCACGCTGCTCGGCGCGCTGCAGGCGAAGTTCGGCATGGCGCTGCTGCTCATCACCCACGACCTCGGGATCGTCCGCAAGATGACCGAGCGCGTGTGCGTGATGAGCGCGGGCGAGATCGTCGAGGCGGGCGCGGCCCGCACGATCTTCGAGTCGCCCCGTCACCCCTACACCCGGCGCCTGCTCGCCGCCGAGCCGCGCCCGATGGCGCGCGCCCCGCGGGCGGACGCCCCCGTCGTGATGGAGGCGGAGGACGTTCGCGTGTGGTTTCCGATCCGCCGCGGGCTGCTGCGGCGCACGGTCGGCCACGTCAAGGCGGTCGACGGCGTGAGTCTCGCCGTGCGCGAGGGCCAGACGGTCGGCGTGGTGGGAGAGAGCGGCTCGGGCAAGACGACGCTGGGCCTCGCCCTGCTCCGCCTGCAGTCGTGCCAGGGCCGGGTCCGCTTCGGCGGGCTCGAGCTGCACGGCGTGCCCGCGAAGAGGCTGAGGCCGCTGCGCCGCGAGATGCAGGTCGTCTTCCAGGATCCGTTCGGCGCCCTGTCGCCGCGCATGTCCGTCGCGCAGATCGTCGGCGAAGGCCTCGGCGTCCACGGCATCGGCGCCACGCCGGCCGCGCGTCACGGTCTCATCGACGAGGCGCTGCGCGAGGTGGGAATGGATCCCGTGCTCCGCGATCGCTACCCACACGAATTCTCCGGGGGCCAGCGCCAGCGCATCGCCATCGCCCGCGCCATGGTCCTCAAGCCGCGCTTCCTCGTCCTCGACGAGCCGACCTCCGCGCTCGACATGTCGGTGCAGGCGCAGGTCGTCGACCTGCTGCGCGAGCTGCAGGCGCGCCACCGGCTGGCCTACCTCTTCATCAGTCACGACCTGAAGGTCATCCGCGCCGTCAGCGACGAGATCCTCGTCATGCGTGACGGCCGCGTGGTCGAGCAGGGGCCGACCGAGCAGATCTTCGAGCAGCCGCAGCAGGCTTACACGCGGGCCCTGATGGCGGCGGCGCTCGACCTCGAGCCGCTCGAGGAGGGCGGGGTCCGGACCTAGCCGAGCACGTCGCGAACCGTGAGAGCCAGATCGACGAACGCGCCGGGCGAGAACGTCTCGTCGGTGCGAGGGATGCGCACGTCGCGATACCCGGCGCCGCGATGGATCTCGAGCCGGCCGGCGTCGAGATCGACCAGCCACGCCTCCGTCACGCCCGATCGCGCGTACAGCGGGAATTTCGTCCGGCGGTCGTAGGGGAGCGAGCGGTCCGCGACCTCGATCAGCAGTCGCACATCAGGGGGCTCCGGCAGGCGGGCGATATAAAATCGGACCGCGGTGCCAGCAGCATGATGTCCGGTTCGGGCTCTGACTGGTGATGGACGAGCAGAAGCGGATTCTGACTCCACACAACTGCTCGGTCGCCGAGGCGAGTCGAGAACACATGCTGGATCCTCGCCACGGTACCGGCGTGGCGGCTGCCGATCGGCGCCATCTCGATGATCTCACCTTCGATGAGCTCGACGCGGTCCTGGGGTCCCAGGATCCCGGTCTCGCCCATCCGGTGATACTCATCGAGCGTGAAGCGCCGGCGCCTGAGCGTGACCGCCATGCTGTCCTCGCCGTCCGCCATTGCGCCGTACCTCCACGTGGCCGTCAATGCCGAGAAGTGGATACCGCAGCGATTATAGGCTCGATACCGTAGCCTTTCCCGCCACGCCCATACGCCGGTTCTTGACTCCGGGCTGCACCTGACGCAGCCTCGGGGCCCTGGAGGTTGCGAGTATGGCGACGACAGAGACGGCAGTGCGCGAGCTGACGTACGGCGAGGCGGTGCGTGAGGCGATCGCCGAGGAGATGCGGCGCGATCCGCGCGTGTTCCTCATCGGCGAGGACGTGGCGGAGGCCGGCCATCCGTTCAAGACGCTGGTCGGGCTGGTGCAGGAGTTCGGCACCGATCGCATCGTGGACACGCCGATCTCGGAGCCCGGCTACGCGGGCATCGGCGTCGGCGCGGCCATGACGGGCATGCGGCCCATCGTCGACGTGATGTTCGGCGACTTCATCACGCTGACCATGGACCAGATGGTCAACCAGGCCGCCAAGGCGCACTACATGTCGGGCGGCAAGATCAAGGTGCCGATCGTGTTCCGCACCACGCTGGGCGCCACGCGCCGCTCCGCCGCGCAGCACTCGCAGTCGCTGCACGCGTGGGTGAGCCACGTGCCGGGGCTGAAGGTGGCCCTGCCGTCGGGCCCGTACGAGGCCAAGGGGTTGATGAAGACGGCCATCCGCGACGACAGCCCCGTCGTCATCTTCGAGGACAAGATGATGTACCGCGTGAAGGGCCCGGTGCCGGCCGAGGACTACACGATTCCGTTCGGCGTGGCCGACATCAAGCGCGCGGGCACCGACGTCACCATCGTGGCCACCAGCAGCATGGTGACGGTGGCGCTCGGGGCCGCCAAGATGCTCGAGGAGATCGGCATCAGCGCCGAGGTGATCGATCCGCGCACCACGTGGCCGCTCGACAAGCAGGCGCTCATCGAGTCCGCCAAGAAGACGTCGCGCGCGATCGTCGTCGACGAGGGGTACGAGCGCTACGGCGTCACCGCCGAGATGGCGTCGGTGATCGCGGAGGGGGCGTTCTATTTCCTGGACGCGCCGGTCAGGCGCATCGGCGCCATGGACGTGCCGGTGCCGTTCTCGCCGGTGCTCGAGGACCTCACGGTGCCGACGGAGCAGTCGGTCTTCGACGCCGCGAAG
>Ga0137415_10002792_pt1 | contig 17302 bp, 16 predicted proteins | sample CZODoug3_1_1_16f_FD_183082 | JGI IMG/M metagenome (GOLD analysis project Ga0137415, IMG submission 183082) | Vadose zone soil fungal communities from Angelo Coast Range Reserve, California, USA - CZODoug3_1_1_16fungal (Hybrid Assembly) | ecosystem: Environmental > Terrestrial > Soil > Vadose...
CAGTATTACATTCCAGTTTCCGACGTTCGCATGAAGTTTTTGGAGGACGAGGATCACGTCCAGAAGCTGCAGCTTGGTTCCTCACGTCTTTACTCGTTGGCGTCGTCGAAACGCACACTAAAGTCAGCTGCTCGCCTCTATGGCACGGGTCCGGTGACGAATTACGTGCGGTTTGAATGGGACGCGCTCGACTGGTTCGAGGAAGATGAGCCCATTATCCTTCATCCTCGCAACCCATACGTGCGTGTTGACACGCTGCGCTCTCATCGCCATGTCAAGGTCGAGCTTGACGGCGTGGTGTTGGCCGATACGCGAAGCTCAATCATACTGTTCGAAACAGGTCTGCCCACCCGCTACTACATCGACCGCACCGATGTCTCCTTTTCCCACTTGGAGCCGAGCAAGACCGAGAGTGTCTGCCCGTATAAGGGGGTCACATCGGGGTACTGGAGTGCCAAAATCGGTGAGGCTGTGCATCCAGACATCGCCTGGGCTTACGACTACCCGCTGCGCGAGGTCGGCCCTATCGCTGGGACGATCGCTTTCTACAATGAGAAGCTCGATATTTCCATTGATGATGTCCGTTTACCGAGGCCGCACACCATTTTCGCGTAGCAGGTCCCCGAGGATATAGCTCCCCGGGGAGCCCCAGGGGCCACATTGAGATCTGTTCGTTCGGAGAAGATCACGATTGCGCGATCGTCGTGCAGTTGTCTTGTGAAGGAGGGAAGTCAATGGCTGGCTTGGAGGGCCGTGTCCAGCAGTGCTTCGACGGCGGCGCGGGCGGCGATGACAACGGCGGGGTCGTGGTCCATGCGGCCGCTGAGCGCGGTGGCGTCGTAGACCAGGTGTAGTTGTTGGCCGAGTTGGGTGGGGTTTTTCGCGCCCGCTTGGTGTGCGAGGGCGGTGAACATGGTTCGGATCCAGCCGCGGAACTCGTCGGCGGCCTGGTCGATAAGGCTGCCGTGCGCTTCGGTCGTGGCGTTGACGAAGGCGCAGCCGTTGAAGTTCGGCTCAGTGACGAGTTCGGCCTGAGAGTCGAAGACGGCCAGGAGCCGCTCACGCGGGTCGTGGTGTTGGTTGATCGCCTGGGTCAGTCGTTCGGTGGTGCCGTCGTGCCGTAGCCGCAGGTAGGCCCCGACGAGGTCTTCCTTGCTTCTGAACGAGTTGTAGAGGGAGGCTTTGGCCACCCCGGCGTGCTCGACGATCCGGTCGATCCCAACGGTTTGCACACCCTCGGCGTAGAACAACTCGTTGGCCGCGGCCAGCAGGCGCTCGCGGGCTGACCGACGGCCGTTCACCGGGCTACGGTGCTCCCCGCTTCCGGCGGCGTCCGTTCGGGATCTGTGGGTGGCCATCGGTTCAACCTCTTTCGTACAGACCTGTCTACCCTACCTGTCGCAGTCGGGCGAGGGGACCGAGCAGGGTTTGCAGGACAGGAACCGCACGGTGGCGAGGACGGCTCCGAGCGTCACAGGGATCGGTGGCAGCGGGCCGAGATCAGGCGTGAGCGCGGCGATCGGCTCCTGGCCCGGGCGGGCATTCCCCCATCGCTCGCGGCGTCGAGCTGACGTGGCTGCCCGGCGGTGGCCGTTGCCCGTCGCTGTCATGATCTAGCCCCCGTTAGCTCAGAGTCGTCCTCGGTCGCCGGGTGCGTGGCGGCGCTGAGATCCTCATGTGGACTCTTCTCAGATGGCGGTGCGGCCGCCGTCGACCGGGAAAACCGCGCCAGTGACGTAGCTGGCCTTGGGTGAGGCCAGGAACGCGATCACCTCGCCGATTTCCTCGGCCCGCGCGGCGCGGCCCAGCAGCGTGGTGTCGCCCAGCTGCTTGATCAGTTCGGGGTCCGCGCCGGTGTAGACCGGGCCGGGGGCCACCGTGTTCACCCGTACCCCGGCCGGGCTGTACTCGGCCGCCCACGCACGGCTCATCGCGGTGAGCGCGGCCTTGGTCGCCCCGTACGCGGCACCGCCGGCCAGGCCGACCCGTCCGGCCATGCTGTCCAGACTGATGATGCTGCCGCTACCGCGTTTGACCATGCCCGGCGCGATCGCGGCCACCAGCTGATAGGCGGCGCGCACGTTGCTGGCGAACAAGGCGTCGAACCTCGCCGTGTCCAGCTCCGCGCTCGGACCGAACCAGGAGATCCCGGCGTTGTTGACCAGCACGTCCACCTCACCAGCCGCGCTGGCCAGTCGGGCGACATCCTCGGGATCGCTCACATCCGCGCTCAGGAACCGGGCACGACCGCCGGCTGCCTCGATCTCGCGCACCGTCGCCGCGCCCCGTGTCGCGTCACGCCCGTGCACCAGCACCAGGAACCCGTCGGCGGCCAGCGCGAATGCGGCCGCCTTACCAATCCCCGACGTCGCACCGGTCACCAGCGCGACCCGCTGGTGGATGCCCAGGTCTGCACCTTCAGTCATGATCACTCCTCAAGTAAATTGAGTAGACCTGTCTACTCAGACAAGCGAAGACTAACCAGACAGATCGGTTCAGTCCAGTGAGTCTGCTGTGTGAGTCCGGCCACAGCGATGCAGCGCAGGGAGCCGGTCTGTTCGAGACCGTCCAAGTCAGACCTCGACCCAACCGGGGCGGCAATGGGGTTTCGAGGGTGTCAAAGGCGCGTCCGTACGCGTGCCGCGATAACTTGGCCGCGCGCACAATCCTCTTGCGGCAAGAGCTGCGGAGGTTGATCGAAAGGATCGCGCGGTGGCGGAACGGGTGGGATCGACTCCGCGGCGCGCCGGTCGCCCTGGTCCTGAGGCCGGGGTGCCGGATGAGTCGGTCGTGCTGGGACGCGGGCTAGAGGCGTTCGCCGAGCTTGGCTACGACCGGGCGTCGGCTCGTGAGCTGGCGCGGCGGCTCGGGGTCAGTCACAACTTCATTAATGACCGGTATGGCTCGAAGGCGAAGTTCTGGTATGCGGTGGTGGACTGGGCACTCGAAGCCCACCAACGGGACCGCTTACCACTTCGCGGGGCCGACTTTGACGAGGAGCAGTACCTCCGCGCCGTCATCACCCATTTCTATCGGCGTAGCGTGGACACGCCGCTGCTCGGCAGGCTTCTGGCTGATGAGTTCTCCCGCGAATCCGAGCGGGTCGACTACCTCTACGAGCGGTACATCGAGCCGGAACTTGATGCGCTTGCCCCGAGTATCGACCGGCTGGTCGCGGCGAATCGGATGGCTCCGGTGTCTAGGGACGTGTTCTTCTTCGCCGTCATCGGTCCGGCTTCTGCCCTAATTCAGAATCCCCTTGCGCACCGCCTCGGCCGGCCCGCGAGTGAGACTCACCGCGACCTGCTTCATACCGCTGAGCAGCTCGCGACCCTCATTGTCGACGGTTTGCTCGCAACCGGACACTCGGTCGGCGCCCCGGCCCGCCACGACGGGCGCCCGTAGCGGGGTGCACCCGGCCGGCCTCACCGCCCCCACAGTTGGTCGGTGGCTAGGCGGGCTCCTTCGGTCATGGCGTCGAACTTCGCCCACATCACGGTGGGGTGTACTTCGGGCCGGTAGGTTGCTTGTGAGGAGTAGCCGCAGTCGGAGCTGGCGATGACGTTTTCGCGTCCGACTAGTGTGGCGAAGCGGGTGAGGCGTTCGGCGATGAGTAGGGGGTGTTCGACGATGTTGCTGGCGTGGGTGATGACTCCGGGCATGAGGACTTTGCCTTCGGGGAGTTTTGTGGATTCCCAGAGGTGGTATTCGTGTTCGTGTCGGGGGTTGGCGGCTTCGAATGAGTAGTAGCGGGCGTTGACCGCGAGTATTAGGTCGATGATGTCTGCGAGTGGGGCGTCGTGGATGCGGGGGCCTTCGTTGATGCCGTAGCAGGTGTGGAAGCGGACTTTGTCTTGGGGGATGTCGCGGAGTCCGTGGTTGATTGCTTCGACGTACATCTCGGCGCGTGTGCGGCGTTCGGTTTGGGAGAGTTCGGCGAAGCTGTAGAACTCGGTGAGGCCTGGGTCGTCGATCTGCAGTAGGAAGCCGGCGTCGATGATGGCTCGGTACTCGGTGCTCATGGCCTCGGCCACGGCGAAGAAGTACTCCTCTTCAGTGGGGTAGTACTCGTTGACGCCGATGCCGCTGGGGGCGATCGAGGGTACGAACGCGGTCTGCCGCTCGGCGTCTCCGAGCGCGGTGGCGAGGTTGTCCAGGTCGCGCTGTAGCGCTTGCTGGCCTTGGTAGTGCAGTGGTCCGGCGCAGGCCAGTGGGATTATCGGTACGACTGTGCTGCCTATCATCGCGGAGGCGAAGTATTGTTTGTAGTACTCGGGGAATGCCTTCACCTCGGCTTTGAATGATCCAGGGGACGTGCCGGGTCGTTTTTCGACGCCGCCCAGACGTTCGGCGATGTAGCTGAAGAATCCGAGCTTGCCCATCTCTCCGTCGCTGACCAGGTCGATCCCGTGTTCTCGCTGTTGGGCGACGATCTCGCTGACCGCGGTCCGTACCCGGTCGTCGATCTTCGCCTCGTCGGCGTCGGCGCCCTCGGCCCGCGCCCGCATCAGGTCGAGCAGATCGGTGGGACGCGGAAGGCTTCCTACGTGGGTGGTTCGGATGCGGTCAGCATCGTTGCTCACATGTACTCCCTGGTTGGCGATACCGGCCTCGGCTCCGAACGATCTACCCCAGATCCAAGGGCCTGACGACTGTCAGATTAACGGCGAGTCGATGGGTGTCAAGACCGTGGCGAGTGCGGTTCGGCCGTACCCAGGGTCAGGCAGGTTCGAGTTTGCTGACCAACCAGCGACCGTCCCGCGGGGTGAGCGTCCCCAGCGTGGTGCGTCGCAGGCCGCTCCTGGCGCGGCCGGGTCTCCGCTCACTTGTCTTGACCGGCGATCTGAGGCTCGATAACATCCATTAGTGAACAAAACTGTATCCTAAGGCCTCGATTTGGTCATGTTGGCCATGGCGACGGGCATGGCGAGCCACTCAGACTCGAGCCGATCAGCGCACCTGGAACGCCGTCGGGTCCCGATCCAGCAGGTGGGTCAGCGGATCCGAGCACCCGCATTTCTTATCCGGCCCACTCCTGGCCCCGTGCCGGGACTGACTAGGGACCGCGCTCTCCCGGACCAGGCCGGGTTACATGGTGAACAGGAGCCGTACATGACGATGTCGGTCGAGCAGGCCGGGTTGACCCTTGTCGATCCGACGGCCTATGCCGAGGAGTTTCGGCTGCACGAGGCGTGCACCGTGCTACGGCGGGAGTCGCCGGTGCACTGGGTGGACGGGCGTCCGGGATACAACCCGTTCTGGGTAGTCACCCTGCGGGCGGACATCCTGGAGATCGAGAAGAACCACGAGGTGTTCCGCAACGCGCCTCGTCCGATTCTGGTACCCGCAGCGGAGGACGCCCGTCAGGCCGAGCAGGGCCAGATGCTGCGCACCCTGATCAACATCGATGACCCCGACCACAGAGCCCTGCGGCCGATCGCCGCGGACTGGTTCCGGCCCAAGACGCTGCGCACCATGCAGGCCAACGTCAACCAGCTGGCGCGCCGCTATGTCGACCTGATGGCCGAGCGTGGCGGGGAGTGTGACTTCGTCGCCGACGTGGCGGTGCATTACCCGCTGCAGGTGATCATGTCGTTACTGGGGCTGCCGGAGTCGGACTTCCCCCGGATGCTGAAATTGACCCAGGAGATCTTCGGCGGAGACGACCCGGAGCGCCGTCGCGGCGAGACCACGGAAGATCACCTTGCGGTGATCCTGGACTTCTTCGCGTACTTCCAGACGCTGATCAACGACCGGCGAGCCAACCCGACCGAGGACCTGGCCTCCGCAATCGCCAACGCCAGGATCGACGGCGAGTTTCTCAGTGACGTGGACGCGGTTGGTTACTTCGTGATCATTGCCACCGCCGGACATGACACCACCAGCTCCACCATCGCCGGCGGTATGCACGCCCTGCTGCAACACCCCGACCAACTCGATCTGCTGCGCCAATATCCCGATCTGATGCCCCGGGCGGTCGAGGAAATGATCCGCTGGACCACTCCGGTCAAGACATTCATGCGCACCGCCGTTGCCGATCACCAGATCGGTGGGTCCACCGTCAAACAAGGTCAACAGGTACTGCTCATGTACCCTTCAGGCAACCGAGACGAAGCCGAATTCGACGAGCCCTTCACCTTTGACATCACCCGAAAACCCAACCGCCACGTCGCCTTCGGCGCCGGTGTGCATTTCTGCCTCGGCGCGCAACTCGCCCGAATGGAGACTCAAGCCCTGTTCACCCAACTGATACCCCGGTTGCATCACACCGAGATCACCGGCCCGGTAACCGGAGTAACCAGTACCTTCGTCAGTGGACTCAAACAGCTGCCCGTCCGCTACCGCATGACTGCGTCGGCGACCGCCTGATGCACCCATTCATCGGTGATGCGGACCCCGACGGCGTCAGCGTAGCCCGAGGCAGGTAGACACATAGCGTGGGAACGTTGTCTGACTCACCGTCGCTCGGGTCGCTGCCCGGCGGCCAGTCGACCCGCCGGCGTGGAACCAAACTCACGCAGGCGATCTATCTCGCCACCCTGAACGAGCTCGCCGAGACCAGTTTCGAAGAGCTGAGCTTCGACAGGATTGCTATCCGGGCCGGTGCGGGCAAGGCGTCTCTCTACCGCCGCTGGAGCACCCCGGAGGAACTACTGCTGGAGGCGCTGACTGATCCGTCCGCCGGCTTCGGGACACCTCGCCCGCCTGACACCGGATCGGTGCGATCGGACCTTATCTCGACCTTCCGTAGCTTCGCGCGGGTTCTGGATCAACCACACGGCCGGGCGCTGCGGCCCTTGATGACCCAACGACCGCGGTATCCGGAGCTATTTGCCGAGATCCGGCGACTTCTGGTCGAGCCCCGCCTCGAGGTTGTGATGACGATCCTGCGAGCCGGTGCGGAGCGCGGCGAGGTCGCACCAGAGGCTGTCCGGCCGAGGATCGCGGCGGTAGGGCCTCGACTTCTGATCGCCGAGCACATGGACAGCGGGGCCCTCACCAAGGCGGAGATCGAGGCTGTGGTCACCGAGATCCTTCTCCCCCTGGTCAGTGCACGCCCTACCATCCTGCGGGACTAGCAGAGCCTTCCGTAGCGCGCTGCCGCAAAGCCCGCAGACGGCGTGGCGTCGCGTGAGCGCCACGCCGTCGCGCGTTCGTGTCGTGGTGTTGAGTTCAGGTCCCGAACATTCCACGGGGCGAGCCATCGAGGTCGATGATGACGCTCTTGGTCTGGGTGTAGTGATCGAGGACTTCGTCGCTGAACTCCCGACCGAAGCCGCTCTGCTTGTAACCGCCAATTGGCATGTTGTCTACGGTTCCGTAGTAGCGATTGATCCATACCGTGCCGGTCTCGAGGCTCCGGGCAAGTCGGTGCGCCCGCGAGAGATCGCGCGTCCACACGGCGCCACCCAGGCCGTAGACCGAGTTGTTGGCCTGGCGGATCACCTCTGCCTCGTCGGTCCAAGTCTGGACGGTCGCAACCGGGCCGAATATCTCTTCCTGGGCGATCCGCATGGAGTCCCGCACGTGACCGAACAGGGTGGGCTCGACGAAGAAGCCGTCGTCCAGACCGTCACCGCTAGCTCGCGCTCCGCCCCGTAGCACCGTGGCGCCCTCCTCCACGCCCAGGTTGAGGTAACCCATGACCTTGTCCATCTGGGCCTGCGAGGCCAGCGCCCCAAGCTGGGTGTCCTCCGATCGGGGGTTTCCGATCTTCACCCGCGAAAGCATCCGCTGCAGTGTTTCGATGAACTCGTCGTAGACCTTCTGGTGCACGAGTAGCCGGTTACCGGCCAAACAGACCTCCCCCTTACCGAAGATCATCGCCAGGGCGGCGCCTTCGGCGGCGGCAGTGATGTCGGCATCCTCGCAGACGATGCTGGCTGATTTACCGCCGAGTTCCATCGTTTGAGGGATGATGTTCACCGAGGCGTACCGCATGAGTTTCGACGCTGTGGCGCGAGATCCGGTAAGAGAGACCTTGCGGACTCGGGGGTCCGTCACGAGAGCCTCGCCGATGGCGGAACCTACGCCAGTGACCACATTGACAACGCCCGGGGGAAGCAGATCCGACATCCTGGTGAAGAACTCCATAACCGACAGGCACACGATCTCTGACGGCTTGAGGACCACTGTGTTTCCGGCGGCCAGTGCTGGGGCAATCTTCGACGCCATCGACACCAATGGAATATTCCATGGCGTGACGAGTGCACAGACTCCGAGCGGTTCACGGTGGATCACGCCGATGTTGCTGGGACCGTCGATGGTTTTGCCGTGGAGGCGGCTTGGTGCCCCCGCGAATAGTTCGAACTGTGCGGCGGCTCCGGCGACGTCGTGGTGCCGCGACTCCATGATGATCTTGCCGTTATTCAGGGTCTCGAGCTGTGCGTAGTGCTCGACATCGGCCTTGAGCCGCCGCGACATCTCGCCGAGGATCTCCTGGCGCGTTCGGGCGCTGGTCCGCGACCACAACGGGAAAGCCCCGGACGCTGCATCGACTGCTCGAACCGCGTCCTTGCCGTCGCCCGACTGGATACGCGCCAGATGGGCGCCGGTAGCGGGGTTGGACAACGTGATTGTCTCGCCCGAGCTTCCACTGACCCATTCACCGTCGATGTAATGGCCGTACTCGTCCTGGAAGGACACATCGGGCCGCCCGGTCGTGTCCTTGGCTGAGGACGAGCGGATGTGAGACGTCGACATGTCATTGACCTTTCTGTTGTCGTGGCGCCACCAGGAAGGCCGCGTGGCTAGCCGCATTCCGGCATCGCGAAACTCCGGTGGACCGTGAGGCGTAGCGGCTGATGTCCCTGCCTCAGTGCCATCATAGTGAACAAACTTGTCTCTTGAGTATAGGGTGGGCGAGGTCTTGGCCGTCAACCGAAGGACCGTGAATGGGGTTGGCCGTACCCGGAGGGCCGCACGCCGTGGACCCCTGAGCTCAGTCTGAGGGCGATGGACGAGCTGGGAATCCAGGTTGCCGTGCTGTCGATGCTGGGGAACCCGGGCGGGTCCATCCCGGGGTCAGAGAACCGCGCGGTCAACCGAGCGCTCAATGAGGTGGCTCACAACGCGGTGCAGCGCTACCCCGACCGATCGGCGCGCCACGCTCGTGTTCGTCCACGGTGCACAGACCACGAGCGTCAACGGTTTCCTCAACCCCTTCGCCCCGACACCTGTGACCGAGGTCGGAAACGAGACGTTCAAGGCAGCCGCCGACCTGGTTACCCGGGGTTAGAAGCGGCGCTACCCCAACGTTCGGATTATTCTGGCCCACTCCGGCGGTAGCACGCCGATGCTTGTCAGCCGGGTTGCGGTGCTCTCGCACTACCTCGGCAGCCAGCTCAGCCCTGAGCAGATCATCGAGGACTTCCGGACCTTCTACTACGAGACCGCGCTGTCGGGGTTCGAGACGAACCTTGTCGCGCTTGAGAACCTCGTCGGCCTTGATCGCATGCTGTTTGGTACGGACTTTCCAGCGGTCGAGGCCCAGACGTCAGCCTGGTACACCAACAATGTCGACGCGTACTTCGCCGGTCGCCCCGAAGCGCTCGAACGCGTCATGCGGGGCAATGCGCTCACGTTGCTGCCGCGGCTGGGGAAGCTGAGGGCGGCGGCCGGCTGAGCACACCTGTTGCCGCGAACAGTGCCGCTTCGGATACATCAAGGTGGCTGTCGAGGCTCGAACCACGAGCCGACCCTGTGGCGGAGGACCTTCCCGGTCGCGTTGCGAGGGAGTTCATCGACGACTTTGACGGCCGTCGGGCACTTGTAGTGCGCGAGTCTTTCTCGGCAGGCGGTGATCGTGAGCCGCGGGGCGAGCTTGGCTCCTGGTTTGGGCACCAGGGCCGCGACGACTGTTTCGCCCCACCGTCGATCCGGTATCCCCACGACACATGCCTCGGACACCCCGTCGACCTGGACCAGAACCGCCTCGACCTCGCTGGCATAGATGTTCTCGCCGGCGGAGATGATGAGGTCATTCATCCGCGCGGTGAGATAGAGGTAACCCTCGCGCAGGTAGCCCAGATCGCCGGTTCGCAGCCAGAGCCCGGAGAACAGCGTCGCGTTCTCTGCCGGACGACCCCAGTAGCCCGCGCAGTTCTGGTCGCTGCGGCACCAAACCTCTCCGATCTGTCCCGGTGGGCGGTCAACACTAGTATCTGGATCTACGATTCTGATGTCGATACCGGTGGCGATGCGTCCGGCGGAGCGCAGGATCTCTCCGCCGCGGCGGTGGTCTTCGGGACCGAGATAGGTGATCGGGCCGACCGTCTCACTCAGCCCGTAGGCTTGGCAGAGTTCCAAATCGGGAAACCGGCTGGTGGCATGTTCGAGTACCGGTAGTGATATAGGGGAGGCGCCGTATTGCAATCTGCGCAATGACTTCATCGAATCTGAGGTTGCGGTCGGTTCAGCCAAGAGGAATTGAATCTGCGCGGGCACGAGCATGGTATCCGTTACACGATGCCGTTCGATAGCCGCCGAGACGTTGACCGGGTCTGCGTCCGGGAGAGGCACGATCGTGCCGCCCCGATATGAAACCGCGAGCTGCAGGCAGGTGCCGGCGACGTGGAAGATCGGGGTCGCGATAAGGAATACCGTCTCGGTGCTGGTTGGTACCGGGTTGGGGCGCGCCAGGTATTGACCAAGCTGAGAGTTCTTGACTATTACACCCTTCGGTTGCCCGGTGGTGCCGGAGGTGTAGTTAAGTGCCGCGATGTCGTCCAAGCCAGGTGGGCCGGGAAGGGGCAATAGCGGAGCGTTGCGCGACCAGTCACGAAGGCTGTCCAGCCCGTCGGCGCCGTCGAGTAACACGACCTCAGGACTGGTCGAGGCGGTCTCGCAGGCCGATTTGAAGGTCGCCGAGAATTCAGGATCGACGAACGCGATGCGTGGCCCCGCATCGCTCAGGATATACGCGAGCTCTCGGGCATCGAGCCGCCAATTTGCCCCCACGATCGCTATGCGTGTCCGCGACAAGGCGGCCATGATGACTGGATGCGCGGCACGGTTGCGTCCCAGGTACAGAGCTCGATCACCGGGGCGCAACCCGCGCGCACTGAGCCGCACCGCAAGGCGGCCCGACAGCGCGGCCCAGTCGGAATACGTCAACATCACGGTGTCGGTGAGAATCGCTGGATGGTTGGGCTGGACTATCGACCAATGATCAACGACGGCGCTGAGTGAATAGCCGTCCGGTACAACGGTCACAATACGTCACCTCGATGACTCGCCCGCGCCGTTTCGGGTTGGCGCGAGATATCTCGTATTGTTACGAGCGGGCGGAGATTGCTGCGGGCCGGGCAAAAGATTTGCGTCGCACGACGTTAATCCAGCGGGGCGTACCGAGCGGCTCGTTTCTCCGCCATGGACCGGAAACTCTCCGTAGCGTCTGGCCAACGCAGGCTTGCACGCTGAATCTCCTTGGCTTGGCGGATAGCCTCCCAAAAGGGCAGGGTCGGTTCAGACCGTATCTGGTTCTTGATGGCAGCCATCGCAGTGGGTGCACAGTTCTTATTCATGTCTTGCGCGTACTCAAGTGCTGCGGGAAGAACGTTATCTGACTCCGTGGCGAACTCGGCCAGCCCAATAGAGTAGGCGTACTGGCCGCTGATGGTGCGGCCGGAGAATAACAGATCGCTGGCGCGACCGGGACCGACGAGGCGACTCAATAGGCTGGCGACGCCAAACTCGCTGACGAAGCCCCGTCGAGCAAATCCGGTCGCGAACTTCGCGTCAAATGCACAGAATCGTATATCGCTGTAAATCGCTTGGACAAACCCCAATCCTATGGCGGGTCCGTTGATGGCGGTGATGACCGGTTTGCGGACACGCAATATCGACTCAACATCAGCGACGAAGGGTTCGAACGGGATCGCGTCTTCCCCGCCGGCTAATTCCTTGAGGTCCGCGCCTGAACAGAATGCACCCCCAGCGCCAGTCACGACGATGGTTCGCACCGCCTGGTCGGAATCCGCGCGCGCGAGCAGCTCCGCGAACTCACGGCCCAGCGCGACGCTCCATGCGTTGCGGCGCTCGGGTCGATTGAGCGTGATCACAAGCGTCTCGCCCGCACGCTCGGACAAGACGAGAGCCCGCGTGTTGGTGGGAGTATCCGCCGACGAGGCGGCCGAGGCCTGCCGCCGAGGGGACACTCGAGGGTTCGCTGGGTGAGCCATGTTTAGGCGCCTCCTCATCTGCCCGCCGCCGCTGGGCACGTGGTGACAACGACGTGAAGAAGCCTGACTATGGCACCTTGCGTGCGCGCAAGCAAGGACGTAGCGTGGCGCTGACATCAGCTTGGGAAGTGGAGCCGCGATGCTGACCGGAGCGCAATACCTGGACTCTGTGCAAGATGGTCGGAGGCTGTATATAGATGGGGAACGGGTCGAGGATCCGCTGAGCCACCCACTGCTTGCGGGCAGCTTCCGCCATGTCGCGGCCGCGTATGACCGGATGTGGCGAGCGGACGCGGAAGTCGGTCCGTACTACAAGATTCCGCGGAGTAATGACGACCTCCGAGGCCTGATGAACGACATCAGTACATGGGACGACCTGAGTGCGGTCACCTCGAGTGGGTTGATGGCGCTGCTGACCGCGTCGGCCCGGATGTCGGACGGCGCCGAATACGGGGACTACGTCACCCGAATCCAGAAGTACCATCAGTACTGCATGGCGAACGACCTGCGCTGCGTCCAGGCCATCACCGACGCAAAAGGGGATCGGCGTCTGTCACCGTCGAAGCAGGACGATCCAGACCTCTACACCCGTATCGTCGAGCGTCGACCCGACGGCATCGTGATCAACGGTGCGAAGCTGCACATCACCGCCGCCGCGAACGCTCACGAACTCGTTGTCATGCCTACCAAGCGGATGAAGGATGGGGAAGAGGACTGGGCAGTCTCGTGCGCGGTGCCGGTCAACGCCGACGGCGTATCGATAGTCAACACAACCTACGCTCCTCGCGGAGACGATCCTGACTATTGGCCGATCTCGAGCGAAGAGAACACCCCCGAGGGACTCGTCATCCTCGATCATGTCTTCGTTCCCAACGACAGGGTCTTTCTGGCGGGGGAGGTGGAGCACTCGGCGACATTCGCTCATTCCTTGGGGCTATGGGAACGCCTGGGCGGAACGTCGCACATGGCGGCCGCCGCGGATCGCTTGGTAGGCTTCGCGCAGCTGATCGCCGAGGCGAACGGGGTCGCCAGTATCTCCCACATCAAGGAAAAGATCGCGGAGATGATCATCTATGCCACACTGATTCGCGGATGTTTGGAGGCGGCAATCACGCATGCTGAACGGACGCCCGAGGATTGGGTCCACCCGAGCGAGCTCTACACGAACGCGGCAAAGCATTATGGCGCCGCCGAGTTCAACCTTATGGTTCGGCACCTTCATGACATCGCCGGCGGCGCAGTGCTCACGGCTCCTAGTCAGCGTGACCTCGATAACGCCGAAGTCGGCGCGCTCGTGGCTAAGTACACGCGGGGAAAGGAAGGAGTGGACGCTTCCTACCGAGCGCGTCTATTCCGCGCGATTCGCGACTACACGGCCGACGCTCGTGGCGGATGGTGGTTGGTCACGAATCTCCAGTCTGGAGGTGGACTATTTGCCCAGCGCATTGTCGCTACCAAGCATTACCCCATGACGGCGGCAAAACGTGAGGCCCTGCGAATCGCCAATTTCCCAGAGCCGGTCACCGCTGGCACCACCTGACGCCCAGACTCTCGCCCTGTCTTCGCTCCCCCGGGGGACCAGCGACGTCTCTACGCGCAGGTCTAAGACATCCTGGATTACTGGTCAAAGTCAAGAGGATCTCATGACCATCGAACTAGAACGGTTTGCCGACGAGGTCCGAACTTTCTTGGAAACGAATTCGAAGCGTCGAACTGATGAGAATCGTAAGGTATGGGGTCGCGCTAGCGATCAGGTCGCAATATTTCGGACAGAGAGAGAATCAAGGAACCGTCATGAGATGGCCGCGCGCCGCGAGTGGCTTCGGATACGGTTCGACAGCGGTCTTGGCTGGATTTCCGGTCCGATCGAACACGGTGGCCGCGGCCTCACCAGCGCTCATGAAATCATGTACCGCGAAATCGAGGCCGAGTACGACGTGCCGGATACCAGCGATCTCCGTATCGTCGGGCTCAACCTCGTGGCGCCGACCATCCTCGCGCATGGCACACCGGAACAGTGTGCGAAATTCATCCGCCCGCTCTTCCGAGGCGATCTCATCGCATGTCAATTATTCAGCGAACCTGGAGCAGGCTCGGACCTCGCCGGGCTCCAGACGCGGGCAGAGCTCGATGGCACGGACTGGATCATCAATGGGCAGAAAGTCTGGACCTCGATAGCGCACTGCAGCGATGTTGGTGAACTGTTGTGCCGCACAGACTCAGCCGCGGTGAAACACAAAGGGATTACCGCCTTCCTAGTCGACATGGAGACACCGGGCATCGACGTCCGCCCTCTGAGGCAGATGAGCGGAGGTGCCGAGTTCAACGAAGTTTACTTCACCAACGTGCGTATTCCTGACAGCCGTCGCCTGGGGCCCGTGAACGGCGGATGGCCGGTGGCGCTCACGACACTGATGAACGAACGGTCTTCAGTAGGAGCCGACGATTCCCTCGCGGTCAACGACGCACTGAACATTGAATGGCTTACACACCTCCTTGACAGCCTCGAGCTCCGGGCGGACCCGGTTGCGCGGCGTCGGCTCGCCGAGATATTCGTCAAGCGCACCACACTAGACCAACTGAACGCTCAGCTGAGACGCACGGTGAAATCGGGTCGAACCCCGGGCCCGGAGGCGTCGGTCGGCAAGCTGATGAACTCCCGCAATGTGACCGACGCAGCGCAGCTCATCTCAGAGCTCCTCGGGCCTCAGATGATCGCTGACAACGGCGAGTGGGGAACGTACGCATGGAGCGAGCTCCTGCTGTGCACACCGGCCTTGCGACTGCTCGGAGGCACCGATGAGATCATGAAGAACATCATCGCGGAACGTGTCCTGGGTCTGCCGAAGGAGCCCTCAAACGGTGCTGTGAAGGACGGATACCGATGAACGCGTCCAGCGAGCAAGAGCTTGCGGACCTGCGGAAGTCAGTTCGGGGATTTCTGTCCGTCCGCCAAGAGGGATTCCTTGACCGTGCCAAGACCTGGGATGCGCCTCTGATCGACTTGTCCTCGTGGCAGCGGATGGCCACCGAGCTCGACGTGCAGGGTTTGGCAATCCCTCAGCAATATGGTGGCCATGGGTACGGGCTCCCCGAGCTACGGATCGTGCTCGAAGAATGCGGCCGCTCATTGGCGCCTCTTCCATTCCTTTCTACCGTTATCATGGCGGCCACTGCGCTCAGTGCAAGCCAGGATGATGACGCGTGCACACGCTACCTGCCCGATATCGCATCTGGCCGGCTCCTCGCAACACTCGCGGCCGTGGAGAAGAGTGGGCGCTGGTTCCCAGCGGAGTGGATGACGAAGGCCGAAGAGCGCGACGGACAATGGTGGATTACCGGCACGAAGTTCCTCGTGCTCGACGGCCTGAGCAGTGACGTGTACCTGGTGCTCGCTCATACGTCTGCCGGCCTGACTCTGTTCGAGGTCGAGCGTGGAGCCGAAGGGCTGCGTTGTGAGCCCATGCCGGGACTGGATCTCACCCGGCGTTACGCGCGAGCCGAATTCGCCAACGTGCCATCATGGATCGTCGGCTCTCTCGGCGCAGGTGAGGCGATACTGGAAAATGTACTGGAATACTTGCGGATCGGCCTGGCTGCGGAAGCCGTGGGCGCGGCGGAGCGCTGTCTTGAGATGAGCGTGGACTACGCGAAGACGAGGTATCAGTTCGGTCGCGCCATCGGGTCCTTCCAGGCCGTTAAACATCTCTGTGCAGAGATGTTCGCCCAACTAGAAGGCGCTCGAGCGTCACTGGCGGAGGCGACGCTGTCCGAGAGAGAGCGACCAGATGATCTACCTCTGCTGGCCGTTGTGTCATTCGTCGAATGCGCTCGGATGTTCTTCTTCGTTGCGCGCGAGAACATCCAGGTGCACGGCGGCATCGGGTTCACCTGGGAGCACGACGCACACCTGTACTTCAGGCGCGCGAAAGCAACAGAGCTAGTCTTGGGCGGACCAGCAACCGATTATGAGGCAGTATTGACGAAGATCGGCGTGTGAGTGCCGGACAGTGATGTCGTGGCGTCCGGCTCATCTATGCATACCCAGGCTCGTCTGAGGTCAGGGCGACGCCCCGAGCACCGCTAATCTGGCCGCCGCGTACCATTGACAGCTAACTGCGCGATGTAGTTAGCCATTTCTTCAATGGATAATTGAGCCGCCGAGCTGTACCAGAAGACGACCCATTGGCACATCCCAATGATGACCAGAGCCTGAGCCACGGGAGGTACTTCCACCAATGAGCCGTCCTTTTGGCCGTCCGCGATCACCTCGGCGACGCGGTGGACATAGGCTGATTGGTTGCGGCGGATCGTGTCTCCCCGATCGCCAGTCATCTTATTGATCTCATTGACTTGAACTCGAAATACATCGGCGTCATTTAGTACGTGACGAACGTGGACCTTGACGACTTCTCGAAGCTTCTCTACCGGTGTGAGGTCGGAGTCCAGAACCGGTTGAGCGGCTCGCGCAAGGGCGTGGCCTGCGCCTTCGATCAGCTCGAAGAGAATCTCGTCCTTCGTTTCGAAATAGTGATAGATGGCCTGCCGTCGCAGACCAAGCCTGATCGCGACGTCATTGAGATTCGTCTCCCGAAAGCCGCGCTCGGCGAAGAGTTGCTTGGCTCCTTGAAGAATCTCTTCACGACGGCTGCGAGTTGACTCGGTTATCGGTCTCACGTGGGCATCCTAGATCGCTTGTGCGCTCGGGGCCGCAAACAGACCTGGAAGTCGCAACGGACAAGCACAGCTGCGATGGTATCGCGCTCTTATGCTTGCCGGCAAGCAAGGGGTTCACCGCACGCAGCGCCGCGAGCTGCGCGGGTTCACCGTGGGCTGCTCGCAGGCCCAGGATGTCGGTCGGTTCGCCCCTCCGGGACCTGCACCAGCTGCGGACCATGGTGATCATGTCGTCGGTGCCGATTCGGTTCCGGAGGGTGAGGTTGGAGGCTCGTCGTCGAGTCCTCGGTGAATCACCGGTGCTGGATGCGGAGCGTGTTCTTGGCTAACTTCCCCGTGGGGGTACGCGGCAGTTCGGTCACGAAGTCGAAAGCGCGCGGCACCTTGTAATGGGCGATTCGGGTGCGGAGGGAGGCGCGGAGCTCCTCCGCGAGCGTAGTGCC
>Ga0137415_10002793_pt1 | contig 17300 bp, 15 predicted proteins | sample CZODoug3_1_1_16f_FD_183082 | JGI IMG/M metagenome (GOLD analysis project Ga0137415, IMG submission 183082) | Vadose zone soil fungal communities from Angelo Coast Range Reserve, California, USA - CZODoug3_1_1_16fungal (Hybrid Assembly) | ecosystem: Environmental > Terrestrial > Soil > Vadose...
GCCGGCCCGCGCTCGACGTCCGGGACCACGTCGGTCGCCACCACCCGCGCCGCCAGCCCCTCGCCCTCGGTCGGATCGGACCCGTCCGCGGCAACCACCGCGATGGCCCAGACCTTGGGATCGCCGGCCGGGTTGTAGTTCGTGTAGAACGCGAGGCGCTTGCCGTCCGGCGACCACACCGGACGCAGATCATCGTAACGCCAGGTGCTGAACGGCTTCGGCGGCACCGGCGGAGACCGGCCCGGCTCGAGCACGTAAATGTCGTGGTTCTCGTTGCTGCCCCGGATGACCGCGAGGCGCTTGCCGTCCGGCGACCACTGCGGATAGAGATAGGGCTGCTCGCCGAGCGTCAGTCGAGTCGTGGTCTTCGTGGCGAGGTCGAGCGAATACACGTCGCCCTTGCCGCTGCGGCCGGAGACGAACGCGATCCGGTTATGCGCCGGCGACCAGTGCCCGTGCCCGTCCTTCTCCTTATCGCTCGTGATACGGGTGATGCGGCCGTCCTGCTCGCGCAGGTATAGATCGTAGTTGCCCTCGCCGCCGTTGCTCATGAACACGAACCGCTTGCCGTCCGGCGACCAGCTGATGCCGGAGTTGTAGCTGGTCTGCTCCACGACCCCCGGGAAAAAGAACTGGCTCTGTCCCTGCGCCGGCGGAGACTGGTGGTGAATGGTCTGGACCATGTCGCCGTTGAGGCGCACGACCACGATCTCCTTGTCGTCACCGCGCGAACGCTCGAACGCGAGCATGTCGCCGGCGGGCGACCAGACGGGGTTCGAGTCGTTGCGTCCGGCGGCGATGGGAACAAGCGGCCGCACGAACTCCGGCTCGAGCCCGGCCGGCTCGGCCTGCTCCTCGGCGAACGCAGGCAGCGCAGCCGCCGCGAACAAGACCAGCAGAGAGCGCACGAGTTCACTGTTCCTGGATCTGGTCGCGGTAGCGGCGCGCCGCCTCGCGGGCCTGCACGAAAGTGGGATTGGCCTCGAGCTTTTTCGGGAAGAAGTCGAAGTACTCGCGCCACGCCAGGCTCGCGCTGTTCATCACCGCCGGTTGCTTCGTGATCAGGTACAGCTTGTGGTATGACAGCGCCGTGTAGTAGTAGGTGTCGTGCACCGCTTCGTCGTACTCCGCGCTCGGGAAGAAGCGCGTGTTCTGCCTGGCGGTCTGCAGCGCCTTGATCGCCTTGGCGAACTGGTTGGACGCGGCGTCGCGATCGCTCGTCACCAGGCGGTTGCCTTTCTCGCAATACGCATGGCCGAGGTTGGTGAAGGTGACCGCGAACTGCTTGTAGATGAGCTGCTGGTTCTCCGGCAGCGCCAGCACGGTCTCGAACTCGGCGATCGCGGCGTCGTAGTCCTCCTTGTCGTCGAGGTAGATGTCGCCCAGGCGCCGGCGCGCCTCGGCGTAATCCGGGTGGTCGCGGCCGGTGGCGGCATAGGCCTTGATGGCGCCCTCGACGTCGCCCTTCTGGCGCGCGCGCTCGCCGATCTTGAGGAAATCCCTTTGCAGCACGATGCGGCGCTCGCCGGTGCGGTCCTCCTCCTTCTTGGTGAACTCCATGACCTCGAAGAAGTCGCGGTAATCCTCGCCGTAGGTCAGGCGCACGCTGTGAAAGCCGAGGGTGACCGTCTTGCCGCCGGCGAGCGGCGTCTTGCCGACCGGCTGGTCGTCGATGTAGACGCTCGCCGGGGACGGCTCGGAGTCGACCTTGAACAGGGCGTTGTTGGCCGCCAGCACGAACTCGCGCGCCTCGCCGCTCTTGTCGACGCTGATCTTGCCGCCGACCTGCTGGTAGCCGTGGCGGTACAGCAGGAGCGTGTAGTTGCGGCCGAGCCGCAGGGGGATCTCGGCCTGACCGTTGGCCCCGGTCGCGCCCTTCCACTCGCCGTTCAGGTAGACGTTGGTGCCTGCAAGCGGGTTGACGTCCGTGCCGACGCCGCCCTTCGCGGTGAGCAGGACGTAGGTGCGCCGATCGCCCTCCTCGCCTTCGCGCGATCGCACCACGCGATCGCCGATCTGCACCTTCTCGCCTTGCTTGAGCGTGGCGACCTCGGCCAGCGAGCTGCTGTCGTCGCCGCGCTTGACCTCCATCCGGCCGGTCTCGCGGTAACCCGACACCTTGCCGCCTTCGGCGAACGTCGGCGTGGTCAGCGTGAACTCGGTGCCGCGGCCGATGCGCCAGTTCCTGCCGATGTTGATGCGATAGCGGTCGTCCTCCGCGCCGATCACCGTGCCCTCGAACGGGAAGCGCTCGATGACGTTGTTCACGATCTCGCGCACCGCGCCGTCGATGCCGCGGGCGCTGCGGGCGCGCGCGATCTCCGAGAAAATGACCTTGCCGCTCGCGGTGTGGAACTTGGCCTCGGCCAGATAGCCGTCATCGTCCTTGGCGACGCTGCCGAGCACTATCATGTCCACGCTCGCACGCAGCGGCGTGTCCTGCCAGCCCTTGGCGACGATACGCTCGATGCTGAGCTTGCGCTGCTTGACCTCGGCCTGCAGCCTCTCTGATGGCACTTCGCGGAACCCCGGGAACTTGAACAACTGCGCCGCGAGCGCCTGCTCGGTCTGGGCCGCGACGTCCGTCAGGTCCACCCCCGGGGTGTTGCCGACGACCCGGTAGATGCCGATGCGGATCGGCTTGGGCGTGGTCGGGTAGAAGTAGCGCTGCAGGTTGACCGGACCTTCCAGCCGGACCGTGGTCTTCCACGCCGCGGGGATATAGCCCGGCGCCGCGAGCGCGATCACGGCCTTCTTGCCCGGCTCGCCGCGGTAGGTGTACGTATAAGCGCCCTGCGCGTCGGTCTTGCCTACGGTATTGCCGTCTATGCTCACGCTCAGCCCCGGCACCCCGCTTGCCCGGCCGTACTCGTCGGTCAGCGCCTTGATCGCCACCACTGCCTGGCGGTTGAGCGCGACTTCGATCACCTGGCCCGGCTCGAACTGGCGTAGCGCGCGGTAGGCGCCGTAGCCGGTCTTGGCGACGTTGAGCTCGGCCCCCTTCGCCGGCTGCTGCCGATAGAGGTACACGATCTCCCCCTTGTCATCGGTGACGCCCGCCTCCTTCCCCCCGACCGTGACCTTGGCCCCGGGCACCGGCGCGTCTTTCTCGCTCACGCGAAAGGTCACGTAACGCATGGCCTTGAGATCGGCGTCGAAGCGGTACGTGGCCGCCTGGCCGTCCTTCGGCAGCTTCACGAGGACGGTCGATTTCCACGGCTCGATGCGGTAGCCGGGCATCTCCTTGCTCACCGTCACGTCGATCTCGGCGCCGGCCTTCTTGCGGATCTGCTTCGCGAACACGCCCTGGGCGTCGGTGACGCCAAGCTCCTCGCGGTCCACGACGACCTTCGCCTGTGCCGCGGGCTGACCGTCGATGCGCGCCTTGACCTCGAGGTCGACGCGCTCGCTGCAAGCGCCGAGCAAGACGGCGGCGAGCAGCACGGAAAGAAAACGCAGATTGGTTGCATTCATGGCGATACCCTCTGTTTTGGTTATGGCCTGCTCACATCGCGGGTGCCTGGATATTCACCTCGCCGGGATTGATGATCTTGTCCTCGTCGCTGGTCGCGCCCTTGATCGACTTGCGCTTGGCCTCGTCGATCCTGCGCAGCTTGATCTCGAGCTTCTTGCCGAACGAGCCGACCTCGACCGTCTCGGTCTGGGTCTCATAGCCGATGCGGCTCACTTCCACCTTGTAGACGCCGGGCTTGATGCTGTCCTTGGGCGACTCGAATTCACCTTTCTCGTCCACCGACGCCGAGGCCGAGGCCTGCTCGACCGCCGCCTTCGTATTGATCATGTTGACCACCGCGCCCTTCGCGCTCTCGTTCGGGATCGGCTGCTGGCGGCTGTCGACGAGCTGCACCGTGCCGCGAATGTTGGCGGCACAAGCGGACAGCAGCAGGGCGGTCAGGGCAAGGAGTGTTCTTACGTTCATGATTCTCTCTCCGGTTAATCACCAGCAGGTGGCGCCATCGTTCGAGCGCCAAGTCTACGCGCGGCTGCGGCACCGAATTAAGCGCTGAGAACGCATCTGTGGCAAATGTCGCATTTCAGCGACAGGATTAGACTGCCAGTCCAACGCAAACGGGGAGAGAGCCATGAAAGCGATTCGCAACTTGGGCCGATTCCTGGCCGGTCTTTTCGCCGCGCTGTCAGCGGCTGCCGCCATCGGGCAGTCCGACCAACCGGCCGCGCCCAAATCGCTCAAAGCCGAGGAAACCGCGATCATCCTGGTCGATTTCCAGGCGAATTTCGTCCACCCGGAAGGCGCTTGGTACGGCCGCTTCAAGCCGGTCTATGACAAGACGAGGATGCTCGAGCGCACGGTCGAGCTGGTGAAGGCGGCGCGCATGAAAGGCGTGTGGGTGATCCACGTCACCGAGGGTTACTCGCAGGACTATCGCGAGCTCGACTGGACCAATCCGGGCGCGTTCCATCGCAACCAGATCGCCCGCAAGGCATGGAAAATCGGCAGCAAGGAGGCCGCCTATTACGCAGCGCTGCAGCCTGGAGCGAATGATGCGGACCTGTTCCTCGCCCCCCGCATCCAGGTCAGCGGTTTCGGCGGCACCGGGCTGAACGACATCCTGCGCTCGAAGGGCATCCGCAACGTCGCCGTGGGGGGATTCACCACCGACGTATGCGTCTACGCCACAGTGCTGTCCGCCTACGACTTCGGCTACCGCGTCTACGCGCTGCGCGAAGCCATGCTCGGCTTCTATCCGGAGATGTCCGAGCAGATGCTCAACAACGTCTACCCGTTCTGGTCCAGCGTCGTCGGCAACGATGAATGGCTGAAGATGGTCGAGCCGGCGAAGCGGTGAAAACCATCCTCGCCCTGTTGTGCGCACTGGCTGTTGGGTCGGTTTTCGGCCAGCAATTCCCTTCACGGCCCGTCAAGATCGTCGTCCCCACCTCGCCCGGGGGCGCCACCGATGCCCTCTCGCGCCAGATCGGCGCGCGCCTCTCCGAGCTCCGGGGCCAGCCCGTCATCGTCGAGAACAAGCCGGGCGCGAACCAGATCATCGGCGCCGAGTACGTGGCGAAATCCGCGCCCGACGGCAACACCCTTCTCGTGTCGGATGCCTCGTCGTTCGTCATCAACCCGCACCTCTACAGGAACATGGCCTACGACGGCCTGCGCGGCTTCACGCCGATCACCGTGCTCGTGCGCTTCCCCTGGGTGGTCGCCGTGCACCCGTCGGTGCCCGCCAGCACCTTCCAGGAGCTCGTCGCCTACGCCCGCGCCAGGCCCGGCGCGCTCTCCTACGGCTCCTTCGGCCTCGGCTCCTCCGCGCACATCAGCGTCGATTACCTCAAGAAACTTCTCGGCATCGACATCGTGCACGTTCCCTACAAGGGCGCCGGGCCCGCGGTCACCGATCTCCTCGGCGGGCAGATCCAGATGATGATGGTGACCCCGCTCCTCGTCGAGCCGCACGCGCGCGCCGGCAAGCTGCGCCTGCTCGCCGCCGCCACTCGCGAGCGCATCGCCCGCCTGCCCGGCCTGCCCACGGTGAGCGAGTCGGGCGTCGCGGGCTACGAGGCCGGTACCTGGTTCGCCCTCGTGGGGCCCGCCGGCATGCCGCGCGCGGTGAGCCACGCGCTGTACGCGGATGTGAAGAAAGTGCTGAACGAGCCGGCGTTCAAGGAGAGGTACGTCGACAAGCAGTGGTTCGAAATCGTCGCCAACACGCCCGAGGAGTTCGCCGCGTTTCTCGGAACCGAATACGAGCGCTGGGAGAAAGTCGTCAAGCTCTCGGGGGTGAAGGTCGAGTGACGCAGCTCAGCGTGTTTCGCTCTCCACGTTGAGGGTCATCTCGCCGATACGCTCGATGCGCCCGCGCAGCTTGTCGCCAGGCGCGAGCTTCGCCACGCCAGCCGGCGTGCCGGTGGTGATCAGATCTCCTGGTCTTAAAGTCAATACATTACTCAAGAACCGGATGTGATCCCGCAGGCCGCAGATCATGTCGCTGGTGTGCGCCGTCATCGCCGGCCTGCCGTTCAGCTCGACCTCGATGCGCACGTCCTGCGGCTCGGGCAGCTCGTCGCGCGTGACGATCCACGGCCCGAGCGCGGTGAAGCTGTCGAAGCCCTTGCGGATGTTGCGCGTGTTCTGGCGGCCGCGTCCCCAGGGGTCGCGCTGGCTGATGTCCCAGCAGATGGTGTAGCCGAACACGTGCTCGAGCGCCTGGGCCTCGCTCACGCGGCGCGCGCGCGTGCCGATGACCGCGCACAGCTCGGCCTCGTAGTCCACGTCTTTCGAGATCTTCGGCAGGAGGATGGTGCCGCCCGGGCCGATGATCGACGAGGACGGCTTGAGGAAGAACTCGGCCATCAGGTCGTCCTTGCCGAGCCGGGAGCGATCGGGGCCGCCCGAGGCGGCGAGCATCTCCGCCGCATGCGCCTTGTAGTTCGCCGCGGCGGCCCAGATCGAAGGCGGGTTCTCGATCGGGGCCAGAAGCGTCACCGACCCCAGGGGAAAGGATTTTTTTTCACCCAGTGCTTCGCGCGCGCACTGCATGGCCTGCGGCCGGTTGGCGAGCGCCTCGACGACTTCCTGCATGGTGTAGCCCTGGCGCAGGTGGCCCGCGGCGACGAGCGCCGCGCCGATCGGAAACACGCGGTCGCCGCGCACGGCGCCGGCCTGGTGCTCGTCGTACTGGCAGAGTTTCATGGCCTCCCCTTGCATTGTAAGCTTCGGGCCATGCTGAATCCGATCGGGCTCACCCACGGCCACTACGAGTGCCGCGCGCTCGACGAGACGCTGCCGATCTTCACCGATCTGCTCGCGATGCAGGTGCTCGAGCGAGGCAAGGGCCAGGCCGTCGTGCGGCATCCCAACACGTCGTGGCGGCTGGTGGTGCACGAGGGCGGGCCGGACGCGCCCGACAAGCCGCACAACAACCACTACGGCGTGCGCGTCGCGCGCCCGGCGGAGGTCGATGCCGCCCACGAGTACCTCGAGGCGAACAAGGCGCGCTACGGCCTGAAGCGCGTCTCGCGCCCGAGCGCGCAGCATTTCGCAAGATCGATCTACTTCAGCGAGCCCGGCGGCAACACGCTCGAGATCGAGTACTACGACCCGCAGGCCGCCGCCGAGGGGCGCAGCATCGCCGCGCCGCACTGGCAGCGCGAGCTCGCCGAGAGCGACTTCCCGGGCCGCGGCTACGTGCCGCAGGCGCTCACCCACGGCACGCTCGAGTGCGACGACAAGGACGCGAGCGCCGCCTTCTACCGCGACGTTCTCGGCCTGCAGATCGCCGGGGGCGGCAGGATCTCGGTGTACATCAAGCACCCCTCCACGCCGTGGTACCTCGTAGTGCTGCCGATGCCCAAGCGCAAGAAGCCGCTGCGGCCGGTGAACCGGTTCACGTTGACGATGGCCTCTGCGGACGACGTCGAAAAGGCCCACCACGAGCTCGGTTCCAAGGCCACCGAGATGCAGGCGATCGAGCGCGGCGAGAGCTGTACTTCGTTCCTCTTCGCCGACCTCGACCGCAACTGGTGGGAAGTACGGGCCTGACCCCGAGCCGGACTTTTTAGCCAGCGTTCTCTACAGGGTTTCTCAAGATGCCGATCTCTTTGACCTCGACCTCGATCACGTCGCCGGGCTTCATGAACAGCTTCGGATTGCGCCCGTAGCCGACGCCGCTGGGCGAGCCGGTGGTGATGACGTCGCCCGGCCGGAAGAGATAGAACTGCGAGTAGTACTCGATCAGCCTGGCCACGCCGAACACGAGGTCGTCGGTATTGGCCGACTGCATCACGCGTCCATTGAGCCGCGTCTCGATCTGCACGTTGCCGGGATCGGGCAGCTCGTCCCGGGTGACGATGGCCGGCCCCATCGGGCAGAACGTGGGGAACATCTTGCCGAGAAGGTTGTGCTCCCACGCGTGGATCGGGCCCATGACTCCCTGCGCCGCGAAGATCGGCGCCACCCAGTCGCGCGCCGACACGTCGTTCACGAGCGTGTAGCCGGCGACATAGTAGAGCGCGTGCACCGCGCTTACGCGATGACAGGGCCTGCCGATCACCACGCTGAGCTCGCCTTCCCAGTCCAGCATGTCGGGATTGTTCGGCGGAACCTTGATCGGCTGCCCCGGGCCGATGATGCTCGCCACGCTTTTAGTGAACGCCGCCGGCTTCTCCGGCACGGGCGTCTTCATCTCCTTCAGGTGCTCGTAGTAGTTCATCCCCACGGAGAGCACCATGCCCGGATCGGGGATCGGAGCGAGCAGCTTCGCGCTCTTCCGGGGAACGCGATGCTTCCCTGAGTCGGCCAATTTCTGTACGCGTTCAAGGGCGCCGGCTTCCAGGATCTGCTTCAGGCTCGACGGCAACGCCGGGTCGCTGGCGTGGATGTCGACGATCTCGTCGCCCGCAATGACCCCCGCGCGCGCCCGGCCGTCGAGTTCCATGGTGACGAGCTTCATGCTGCTGTCTTGAGCTGGCGCGCGCCGAAATCTTTCGACAGGCGGTCGCACAGCTCGCGCAGCGCGGCGGCCGCCGGATGGCTCGCCCGCGAGAGCTCGCGATCCGGGGAAAGCAGCGCAACGGCAGCCGCCGCATCGCCGTTCCAGTCCAGCACCGGGGAGGCCACGGCGGCGAGTCCCGGGATCACGCTGCTGTCGGCGAACGCCAGGCGGGTCTTGCGAGCCCGTTCGACTGCTCGCTCGAAGGCGTCGCGGTCGATGGTTTCCCGACGCGCCTCCGCGGTGAGCACATCGGCGGTGACCGCAGCCGGCAGAAAGGCAACCAGCACCGTGCCGACCGCGGAGCGCGACACGGGCAGAACGGAGCCGAGTCCGAGGTTGGTGACCAGGGGGTCGCGGCCGCGCTGCCAGCGCACTACGGTCGGCCCGCGGTTGCTCCACACGGCGAGCAGCGCGGTGTAGCCGGTCTCGCCCACCAACTCGGGCAAGGCTTGCTCGGCGAGCTGCACCGGCTCGAGTCGCCGCATCGCAGCAAGCCCGATCTGCAGAGCGAGCGGCCCGAAGTCGTAGCGCGAGTCGGCTTCCTGCCTAACCAAGCCGCAGCGCACAAAGCTCGCCAGATAGCGGTGCGCGCTGCTCGGATCCAGCTCGGACTGCGCGCTCAGGTCCTTGAGCGCGAGGGGCCCGTCCGAGTTCTCGAGCGCCTCGAGCAGTCGGATGCCGGTGTCGATCGATTGGATACCGCGGCGCTTGCGCTTCTTATGGGTTCTATCCATGCAGTTGCACCATTGACAATGCGTTGGCTATTAGCCAATATACGCCTTCCTGAGGAGGAGGCGCAAGATGAGATTCATTTGGCGTGCGGCCGCGCTCGCGGCCATGACGGCGTTGCTCTGGTCGGCGCATGCGCAGCAGCCGGTGCGGATCGGCAGCACGCTTGCGCTGACCGGGCCGCTCGGTTCGGCCGGCAACATCCAGAAGGTCTCGATCGAGGTCTACCTCGACGATCTCAACAGCCGCGGCGGCCTGCTCGGCCGCAAGGTGGAATGGCTGCTGAAGGACGACCAGTCGCGCCCCGACCTCGCGCGCACGCTTTACGAGCAGCTCGCCACCGTAGACAAGGTGGACCTCTTGATGGGGCCCTACGGCACGGCCTCCATCCTCTCGGCGATGGGCGTCGCCCAGCGCTACGGCAAGATCCTCATCCACAACAGCTTCGGCACGCCGCGGCTCGCCAAGTACGACATGCAGTTCTCCGCTTCCGGTGGCGCCGGCGATCCCGAGAACGTCTGGCCGAACCTGGTGTTCGACGCGGTCGCCACGGCGCCCAAGCCGCCGAAGACCGTGGCGATCGTCACCACGAAATTCCCGAGCGCGCACTTCATCGCGTTGGGCGCGCGCGAAGTGGCGAAGAAGCGCGGCCTTACCGAGGTGCTGTTCCTCGAGTACGAGTTCGGCAACCGCGATTTCGGCGCGATTGCGGCCCGCGTCAAGGACGCGAAGCCGGACTTCGTGTTCGCCGGCGCGCTCGGCCTGGACGGCGTGCTGCTGCTCGACGCGATGAAGAAGATCGACTATCAGCCGCCGATGCACTTCTACACCTTCCCCGCGCCCGGGCCGATGCTCAAGCTGCCCGAGGCCAAGAACGCGCTCGCGCTCACCACTTTCGAGGAGCACCCGCCGCACACCGGCAACCCGCAGGCGACGCAGTTCATCCAGGGCTTTCGCGAGCGCGCCGCGAAGGCCTCGCTGCCCTCCACCTCCGTAGATCTCCTGTCCACGATCGCCTACGCCTCGTGGCAGGTGCTCGAGGCGGCGGTCAGCGGCGCGAGGAGCCTGGACGACAAGGCGCTCGCGCAGTGGCTGCGGCAGAACCAGGTCGACACCGTCATGGGGCGCCTGAGCTGGCAGGGAACTCCCGAGGGCCCGCCCAATTTCGTGATGGGCAAGGACATCTACAAGGTGAAGCAGCTCCAGGACGGGAAATGGCTGGTGGTGTGGCCGCAGGAGTTCGCCGCCCCCGGCGCCAAGCTGATCGGTCCGTGAGGGGCATGAACCGGTGCCGAGCTATACGCTCCTCGGCCAGTCGGCGCTTTCCGGCGTCTTCATCGGCGCGCTGTACGGGCTTCTCGGCCTCGGCCTGACGCTCAGCTGGGGGATGCTGCGCCAGATCAACCTGGCGCACTTCGCCCTGGTGTTTCTCGGCGCTTATCTCACCTACCAGCTCGGCGCCGCGGGCATGGACCCGCTCGTCACCCTCGCGCTCATCGCGCCGGCGTTCTTCCTTTTCGGCGCCGCGCTCCACCTTTTGCTCGCCAGGTTCAAGGTCAACGCGCTCAACACGCTGCTCGTCACCTTCGGCTTCATGGTGATGCTCGAGAGCCTGATCCAGTGGATCTGGAGCGCGGACTTCCGGCGCCTGGAGTCCCACTACGGCGACGTCAAATGGAAAGTCGGCGAGCTGTTCGTCCCGCTGCCCGAGCTGCTCACGCTCGCGCTCGCCTGCGGCCTTGCGCTCGCCGTGTGGGCGGCGCTGCGGTTCACCGATCTCGGAAAAGCGATGCGCGCCACCGCGGAAGACGCACCGATCGCCGCGGCGTTCGGCGTCAACGAGAAGCTGCTCTCGCTCCTGCTGTCGGGCCTGTGCGCGGCGTTCGCGGCGGTCGCCGGAATGTGCCTCGCGCTCAGCCACACGCTGGCGCCGTCGCAGATCTACGCCTGGATCGGCGTGGTCTTCGCGGTAGTGATGATCGGCGGCCTCGGCAACCCGCTCGGGCCGCTCGTCGCGGGCGTAGTGATCGGCGTCAGCGAAGGTCTCACCATGGCGGTGACCGCGCCGGTTTGGGCGCCGCTGGTTTCGTTCTCGCTGCTGATCGCGGCGCTGCTCTTGCGGCCGGAAAAGTTCTGATGCGCTTCGTCGCCGCCGCTATCGTACTCGGAGCGGTCCCATTCCTCGGGTTGCCCGCGTTCTACGAATCGTTCCTGTATCTCGTCTTCCACTGGGTGGTCCTCGCCACCTCGTGGAACATCCTGAGCGGCTACTCGGGCTATTTCTCTTTCGGCCACGCCGCGTTCTTCGGCATCGGCGTCTACACGACCGCGGTGCTCGCCGGCAAGCTCGACTGGCCGTTCCTCTGGACCTTGCCCTTCGCGGCCGCGGTGCCGGCGCTCGTGGGCGTCGCGCTCGGCGCGATCATCTTCAGAGTCCGAGCGCTGCGCGGCGAGCTGTTCGCGCTGCTAACGCTGGCAGTGACGTTCGTCGTCAGCACGCTCGTGCTGAACACGCCGGTCGACGGCGGTCCCGGCGTGATGCTGAGCGCGGTGTCGATCCCGAAGCTCGCGCCGACCGTTTCGGGGACTTTCTATTTGCTGTCACTGGTTCTGGCGCTCGCCACCGTAGCGATCGCCTATGCCGTCTATCACTCGAGGTTCGGAACCGGCCTGTTCGCGATCCACGACGACGAAGCGGTGGCCGAGGTGATGGGCGTGCCCACCTACCGCTTCAAGCTCGCGGCGTTTGCGCTCTCCTGCGCGCTCGCCGGGGTCGCCGGCGGCATCTATGGGGTCTTCGTTTCGTACGTGACGGTCGGCGAGACGTTCTCGGGCTTCGTCGCGCTCTACGTCATCCTGATGGCCGCGCTCGGCGGGACGCGCCACTGGCTCGGCCCGGCGCTCGGCGCCGCCGCGCTGACCACCCTCCTCTACGTCTTCACTACGAGCGACTACGCGGTGGCGGGCCGCGCGGCCATGGGGCTGATCTTCATTCTCGTGATCCTGTTCCTGCCGCAGGGCCTGCTCGGGCGATTCGCGCATCGCAAGGCGCTGCCGAGGCGGAATGCGCCGATCCCGTCAGCAGCTCCCTCCACGAAGAATATGGAGTCAATCCTCGTGGTGCGCGATCTGTCGAAGGCGTTCAAGGGCGTCCAGGCGCTCTCCCACGTCGAGCTCGACGTGCGTCGCGGGGAGATCCTCGGCCTGGTCGGGCCGAACGGCTCGGGCAAATCGACTCTCATCAACCTGGTGAGCGGCCATTACCCGGTCGATAGCGGCAGCATCAGGTTCGAGGGGCGCGAGCTGGTCGGCAAAGCGCCCCACCGCATCGCGCGCGCGGGCATCGCCCGCACCTACCAGATCCCGCGCCCGTTTCCGCACCTCACGGTGCTCGAGAACGTGGCGCTGCCGCCGATGTTCGGGCAGGTGGTCATGGACCGCGCCGCCGCCGAGGCCGAGGCGTGGCGCTGGCTCGAGTTCACAGGTTTGGCCGGAAAAGCGCTTCTCCAACCTCAGCATTTAAATCTGCATCAAAGAAAATTTCTCGAGCTGGCGCGCGCGCTCGCCTCGCGGCCCAAGCTCCTGTTCCTCGACGAAGTGCTTTCAGGCCTTACGCCTTCCGAGATGAACGAGGCCATCCGCCTGATCCGCGCGATCCGCGACCAGGGCGCGACGATCGTGTTCGTCGAGCACGTGATGCGCGCGGTGATGGAGCTCACCGACCGTGTCGTCGTGCTCACCTACGGCAAGAACATCGCGGCCGGGGCGCCGGGCGACGTGATGCGCGACCCGCTGGTCATCACCGCTTATCTCGGGGCTGCGCATGCTTGAGGTGCGAAACATCCGGGTGAGCTATGGGGCGGCGCCGGCGATCTCCGATGTTTCGCTTTTCATCGAGGCAAAAGATCTGGTGGTTGTGGTTGGCCCCAATGGCGCCGGCAAGACCACGCTCATCAACGCGCTCGCCGGCCTGCACCCGATCGACAGCGGATCGCTGCGCATGGAGGGGCGCGAGCTCTCGCGGCTCTCGGCCCATCGCTATTGCGACGAAGGCATTGCGCTGGTGCCGGAGGGGCGGCGCCTGTTCACAAGTCTCTCCGTGAAGGAGAACCTCGAGCTGGGCAGCTACCGCTCCGGCGCGCGGGCGCTGCGCGCGGAGTCGATGAAAGAAGTCTGCGCGATCTTCCCGGTGCTCGAGGAAAAGCTGGCCGCGCCCGCCGGCACGCTGTCCGGCGGCCAGCAGCAGATGCTCGCCATCGCCCGGGCGCTGATGGCGCGGCCGAGGCTGCTTCTGCTCGACGAGCCTTCACTGGGACTCGCGCCGGGGATCGTGCTCGAGTTGTTCCGCGTGATCCGCGAGATCAACGCGCGAGGGGTGGCAGTGCTGCTGGTCGAGCAGAACGTGGCCAGCGCCCTCGACATCGCGCGCCGCGCCTACGTGCTGGAAGAGGGGCGCATCGTGGCGCAGGGCGCGCCGCAAGAGCTCACCGGACAGCCCCATATCCAGCGGGCCTATCTCGGTCTGCACCAGGAAATGCAATGACCCATCGCGTGACGCTCAAGCCGAGCGGCCATAACTACGAAGTGCCGGAAGGGCTGAATGTGCTGCAGGCCGGCCTCGATGCCGGCTTCATGCTGCCTTACAGCTGCCGCTCGGGCGTCTGCCGCACCTGCCGCGGCACGATCCTGGAAGGCAAGGTCGACTACGGCGCGGTGCACCCGACCTACCTGCCCGACAGCGACAGGGCCAAGGGCTACGCGCTGCTTTGCCAGGCCAAGCCGCTTTCCGACCTGGTGATCGAGGTGCGCGAGGTGAAGGGCATGCGCCCGCGCATCATCCCCTGCCGCGTCGAGCGCCTCGAAAAGCCTGCGCCCGACGTCGCGGTGACCGGCCTGCGGCTGCCGATGAACGAGAACTTCCGTTTCCTCGCCGGGCAATACATCGATTTCTTGTTGAAGGACGGGAAAAGAAGGAGCTATTCGCTCGCCACCAAGCCCGACCCCGGCGGGGTCACCGCGCTCGAGATCCACGTGCGGCACACGCCGGGCGGCGCGTTCACCGACCACGTCTTCAGCAAGCTCAAGGTTCGGGATTTGCTGCGCTTCGAAGGCCCGCTGGGAAGCTTCTATCTCAGGGAGGATTCCGACCAGCCGATCGTGATGCTGGCGAGCGGCACCGGCTTCGCCCCGATCAAGGCGATCTGCGAGTACGCCCTCGAGAAGAAGATTTCCCGGCCGATGACGCTCTACTGGGGCGTGCGGCTGAAGCGCGATCTGTACATGCTCGACGTCGCCCGTTCCTGGAAGCACCTGAAATTCATTCCCGTGCTCTCCGATGAGCAGTGGGAGGGGCGCATGGGCTTCGTCCACCGCGCCGTGATGGAAGACTTTCCCGACATGTCCGGCGTGCAGGTCTACGCCTGCGGCGCGCCCATCGTGATCGAGTCCGCGCGGCGCGACTTCAGTGCCCAGTGCAAATTGCCGCCCGACGAGTTCTACGCCGATTCATTCCTGACCGAGGCCGACAAGGCCTTAGCACCCGCCTAAGGAGGACGTATGTCGCAAACGCGAGAAATGATCCAGGACGGCATCGCCGATGCCAAGACCGAGAAATCGATCGTGAAGCCCTACGTGATGTCGCACGGCACGATGGAGGTCTACAGCCTCAAGGAGTCGCGCCGCTTCTACGAGGAGTTCCTCGGCCTCGAGTGCGTGCGTCACGCCAAGCCGGCCATCGTGGTGCGCTGCGGGCTCAAGTTCCATATCGTCGCGGTGGAGGTCGGCGATGCCTTGAAGCCGGTCAACCTCCTCAACCACTGGGGGATGGACGTCGGCTCCAAGGAGGAGGTCGACGCCGCGCACGCCAACGCGCTCAAGCACAAGGAAAAGTACAAGATCCGCCAGGTGCTCCCGGTGGTGATGCAGCACGGGGTGTACTCCTTCTACATGGAGGACCTCGACCACAACTGGTGGGAGATCCAGTACTACCCGGGACTGCAGAACGAGGATCTGTTCGACTTCGGCGACCGTTTCTCGATGGAGGACGGCGCCGAGGTGGGCGAGCTGAAAGAGCTCAACGTCAAGACCTCCGCATGAATCAAGTCGCCGAGAGGGTCGAGATGGAGGAGCTGGTGCAGCGGGCGCGCGCCCTGATTCCGGCGCTGCGCGCCCGCGCCCGATCCGTCGAGGAGGCGCGGCGGGTCTCGGCCGAAACCACCGGGATGCTGCGCGATGCGGACCTCTTCCGTCTCATGCAGCCGGCACGCTTCGGCGGGTTCGAATACGGCTTCACCGAGCTGATCGACATCGTGTTCGAGATCGGCCGGGGCTGCGGCTCGACCGCCTGGTGCTACGGGCTCGGCGCGGTCCACCAGTGGCTTCTGGCCACATTTCCCCTGCAGGCGCAGAACGATGTATGGAGCGAAGATCCCAACACGCTGGTTTGCGGCTCGTACGCCCCGGTCACCAATGCAGTCAGAGTCGGGCGCGGCTTCGAGATTTCCGGCAAGTGGAGCTTCGCCAGTAATTGCGACAACTCGGACTGGGCCCTGGTGGGCGTCCGGTTCCCGGCTGAGAGCGACGGCAAGCCCAAGCCCGGCTTCCTTCTCCTGCCGCGCAAGGACTACGAGATCGAGGACGACTGGTTCACCGTCGGCCTCGCCGGTACCGGCAGCAAAAGCATCGTGGTGCAGGACAAGCTCTTCGTGCCCGAGCACCGCATGCTCACTTTCGAGCAGGCCTCCTCCAACAATCCGCCCGGCGCCGCCGAGCACGCGAACTGGGTCTACCGCATTCCTTTTCTCGCCGGAGTGCCGGTATCGATCGCTTCGCCTGCGCTCGGGATGGTCCAGGGCGCGATCGACGAATTCGTCGAGTTCATCGGCGCCCGCACCACGAGGGGCGCGGTCGCCGGCGGCGGCAATCCGATGGCGCAGTTCGCCCAGGTGCAGTCGCGCATCGCCGAAGCGGCCGCCGCGCTCGATGCGGCGAAGCTGCTGCTGAAGCGCGACACGCGCGAGGTCGAAAGCGGCGCCGCCAAGGGGCAGCTCATCTCGGTCGAGAAGCGCATCCGCAACCGCCGCGACCATGCTTACGCCGTACGGCTCGCAGTGCAGGGAGTGAACGCGCTCTTCGAATCCGTCGGCGGCGGCGGCCTTGGCCTGTCGTCGGGCATCCAACGCAACTGGCGCGATGTCAACGCAGTCGCCCACCACATCAGCCTCAACTGGGACGTGGTAAGCGCGATGTACGGGCAGCACTACCTCGGCCTCGAGCCCAAGGGTCAGTACTGAGCATGAAAGGAAAGATCGGCCTCGAAGAGCACTTCGCCATCCGCGAGACGCTCTCGGACTCCGCGGGCTTCGTGCCGCAGGATCACTGGCAAGAGCTCGAGTATCGGCTGCTGGACATCCACGAGAAGCGCCTGCGCCTTATGGACGAGCACGGCATGGAGATGATGGTGATTTCGCTCAACGCTCCGGCGGTGCAGGCGGTTCCCGATCCGAAGAAGGCGCACGAGATCGCCCGCCGCGCCAATGATTTCCTGGCCGAGCAGATCGCCCTCCGCCCGGACCGCTTTCAGGGCTTCGCCGCCCTGGCGATGCAGGATCCGGACGTGGCGAGCCGCGAGCTCGAGCGCTGCGTAAAGGATCTCGGCTTCAAGGGCGCGCTGGTGAACGGCTTCTCTCAGATCCGCGACCCGAACAGCGCCGTGTACTACGACTTGCCACAATACTGGCCGTTCTGGGGCGTTGTCGAAGCGCTCGACGTGCCCTTCTACCTTCATCCGCGCAATCCCCTGCCCAAGGACGCTGCGATCTACGAGGGGCACCGCTGGCTCATGGGCCCTGCGTGGGCATTCGGGCAGGAGACCGCGGTGCATGCGCTGCGGCTGATGGGCTCGGGCCTGTTCGACAAGTATCCGAAGCTGCAGATCGTCCTGGGCCACATGGGCGAAGGGCTGCCCTTCAGCATCTGGCGCGTCGACTACCACAACGCCTGGGTGAAGTTCCCGCAGCCTTATCCGGCCAAGAAAAAGATCGGCGAATACTTCAGCCAGAACTTCCACATCACGACCTCGGGAAATTT
>Ga0137415_10002794_pt1 | contig 17288 bp, 18 predicted proteins | sample CZODoug3_1_1_16f_FD_183082 | JGI IMG/M metagenome (GOLD analysis project Ga0137415, IMG submission 183082) | Vadose zone soil fungal communities from Angelo Coast Range Reserve, California, USA - CZODoug3_1_1_16fungal (Hybrid Assembly) | ecosystem: Environmental > Terrestrial > Soil > Vadose...
GACTTTGTCGTCGTTACAGGCACAGGCACCGCGCGTGATTTTATCCGGCTTCTCACCGTCGAACTGCACTGAAAAGAGACAAAGAGAAAACCGGTTTGCCAGCTTTGCTGCCATCCGAAGTAACACTAGGTGCGTCCCAGTACTTCACATGTACGGTTTCGGCAAATCAGCATTGACCAGCGTGGTTGCCTGACTCTCAGATTATTGATGGGCAATCTCGACTCGGGTTTCTACCGAAGGCGGCGCGGAGCAGTGACGTGAGGAAACCTTTCTGCATTCGCGGGTGTCTAAGAACGCAGGCTAATCTGCGATACCTACCGCAGGCGAAAGGTAACAGTGATACCCCGAGCCGCAATCTTTCTTTTGTTTTGGGTGGCTTTCAGCGGACGCATTGTGTTGGCTTGCAGCTGCGCGGGACCGGGACCGGTGCCCTGCGGAGAGTTTAGTCCCACGAGCCTTGTGTTTGTGGGCACGGTAGAGAGTATTGAGAATCCCCCGCCTGATTTTGACCAGGCTGCAAAATCCAGTGTGGACATGCGTACTGTCGATCAGAGCGGGTATGCCCGCTATCACTTTCGAGTCGATGAAAAGATTTCTGGCACGCAGACGACCGATATAGATGTTTTTTCTGGGCGGGGAGGGGCCGACTGCAGTTACCACTTTCAAAAAGGCGAGCAGTACCTAGTCTTTCCGTATAAGAGCGACGATGGGAGACTGATGGCGACGATCTGTAGCGAAACGCGGCCAGTGGAGCTTGCACAACCAAAGCTGGCGGTGTTGCGGGCGATGCGTGATCATCAACCAGTGGCATCGCTGTACGGGTCGATGCGGAGCGTGCAGCAGCCGTATGGTTCGGTGAGCGATGATTACCACGGAAAACCCGTCGCTGATACACGGATGATTCTGCGGTCTGATAAGAATACGGTGCAGGCAAAGACCGACGCCAACGGCAATTATGCGTTCTTTGGCGTTCCGGCTGGCGAGTATCACGTGGAAGCCGACCTCCCGCAGCATTTTGAGATTGCTCAGACGATTCTGAGTGAACCAGTGCCACCGATCGACCTGCCGCAAAATGCCTGCTACGAATACAACGTGGACGTGTTGCCGACTGGCCGAATTCGCGGGAAGGTAGTCGGGCCAGATGGCACCGCCTTGCCGTATGCATCCGTGGAACTGTACCGACCGAGCCTGTACCGGGGCGACGGGCGCTCGCTCGGATGGTCTGAATCACAAGACTTGAAGAAACCAGAATTCGTGTTTGAGCATGTCGCCGCGGCCGATTACATTCTGGTTTACAACGACCAGGAGCGAATCGAACCTACAACGCCGTATCCAAGAATGTTCTATCCAGGTATGAGAGAGCTTGGGCAGGCGCAAATTATCCATGTGGCAGAGGGCCAGGAGATCAGTGGTTTGGAATTCAGGGTGTCAGGTGGACGAGCGACGCGACCGATCACCGTGCGACTGGTCGCGACCAACGGAGAACTGCCGGACATCAACTATGTGGAGGCACGTGGAAATGATGGGTCGTACTTAAGTGAACAAAGGCTCTCGCCGGGAGTGTTTAGCATTCAGGTTTTTCCGGGGATCAGGTACGAGATGCATGGCTCGGGGTACTGTACCGCGATCCACAAAGAGTTAAACACTCCCGTTGGCGTGATTGATGGAAGCGAGACCGGTCCGAGGGAATTGGTGCTGACTTTTCCCGGGCCTGGATGTCCGAAAAAGTCTGATTCCGACGACGACAATGAATGATCATGGACGCCGGGCCGCAGTTTTCGACGATTCAATCTGCATCCAACTCTTTGAGCTAGGCTTTGGCCCGGCAGCGCTAACTCCCCATTAGTCCTTACCGGTAAAGTGGGTACTGGTCCAGTTCTATTCTTTCCGCCCGAAAAGTAGCCACGCCAGTGCAGCGCAGATTGTGAGCGACGCGAGTGTTAGCCACCACGTACCCCAACGAATCGGAATCAGAACGAAGATAAGAAATAACAGCCACCACCCGGCCGAACGCTTCTGTGAGCGAGACGGCGCGACTTCGGTTGTTTTTTCAGAAGGTTCCATTGTTATCCTGCACACACTCTCTCTACAAATCTTACTCTGATGGTCCGATGGAGCGCCTCAACTCTGATTAGCATTACCGGTAACTTGGGTCCGGGGCCACTTTTCCGATTTGCATTAATCGGGCATTGGCTCCATTCGCTCGCGAGAATCCCTGTTCTCACCTCGATAAGTCGGCGTACACTTTTCTTGTTTCACGGACATGGCATGCACACGCTTCTACTGGTAGGAGTGGGCGGAGTAATCGTTGCGGCTCTGGGGGTGATTGCTTATCTCCGGAGGCACGGGAAAACCCGACTCTGCGTCAACTGTGGGGCCCTGTCACGATTTGGATTCTCCAATCATGCCGAGTCGCCAATGAAGGAGATTGCACGGCTCTGCCTCAATTGTCTGAAAACGAAACTTGCCGATGACTATGCGCAATTTAGGGCACACGCACTTGTGATTGAACCCGCGGCGAATTTGCCATGTTACGTCTTTCAGCCGAGCAGCAAATGGAAAGACCGCAAGCTCGTGGAGGAGACAGGCAAATTGCTGTCAAAAATGGAAACAGCCTGCCATCACTGCGGAGCCAAAGCCAACTTCCTATGGCTGACTTCTAACGGATTAACAGAAGACAATGCAGAAAATATCTTTACTGAAGGTGTGTCAGAGACCTTACTTCGATGGGGGAACGGCCCCCCTTGCTCCGTCTGCGGCCAGTGTTGTGTAGACCTCATTTGTAAGAGCATCGAGAGTCAAAGCCTCACGTTTCTTGAAGTGTGCGGGCCACGTTTGGAAGATGGCTTTGTTCTGCCAATGGGGTACTGAAAACCAATCGGCCTTCAGCAGGCGGCAGGCTAACTCCTGAGTCGCCTAACCGGTCATCTGGCCGGAGGACGATTCCACTTCTCCAGTAACGGCGTTTACCAGGCGTTTATCGGGACTTACGAACGTGGATGCGCTTCTTTTGCAGAAACTTTGTCGTACCAATTCAATCCCTGAGGCAATTCTGCTGCGGCAAATTCGAGGTGAATTACGCGTCGAGATTTTGTAATGGCACTCGCGGACGATGCGTGAAGCAAGAGAGGTCGCATGACCAATGCCCCGCTTCTCGGCACGGTGCAGGTCACCGACTCTTTCTTACTCCACGTTCTGATTCGCTCTCCTGATAAGCGGCCTGCGCTATGCGAACCGGCAATCACGCGCAAAGGACCGTTATCACATCCGTTTTCGTCCAAATGAAGTCTGATGGCGACCATGCCAGCCATAACATCGCACGGCGGTTGCACGTGGATGACTCCAGCCTTCATCGTCCAAGGACCAAATCCTTCAACGTTCTTGCGCTCGCGGACCGCAATCGTCAAGTCTTGATGCCAAGCGACCTTCCAGTTCGATGTTCGCGTCTTATTGAAGAAAATCCCCCGAACCGCGAAACATTCGGGTCCAAGGATAGTCTCCATGATTTCGCGGACGGAACTCGATGTTGCAAGTGTCTGAATACTTTGAATGGAGAGGAGGTTTCTTTCGGGGTGATGCGAGTCGTCAAATTCTGTGCTGAGAGACTCCAGCGTGGTTTCGTCCAAACACGCCGGGATGACGGCGAAGCCGTCCCTTTGCACCTGCGTCTTAAAATCCTGGCTCATTGAGGCGGAATCGCTCTTTTCCCCCGCTTTGTCATCATCGATTCAGCTGCCAAGACCATCAACACGATTGCTGCGAACCAAGCCCCAGCCGCGAGAAGGCAATAAAAGTAGAATTGGATGGGACGGGCACTCAGCAACAGTCGTCGCCCCAACTCCACCGCTGCTCCCAACGAACACAGAGCAAAGAAAGTCCGGAACAACAACTGGACCCAAACCGGATACGTAGGACCATTGATACCGTAGAACTTGAGGTAGCGCTGCCAGTCTAAGTTCCACCAGATTGTCCAGACGAAACCCGCTACGATAAATCCGATGGTGGTCGCGCCGTCATTCAGCATTCACGAAGCTTACCTCAAATTTTACCTGTTATTTTCAGACGGATGTTGGCAAGTGCCAAACCGGACCATTACTCCATCCACGGCGATTCGATTCTTTGCCCGGGAAAAGGCTGCTACCAATCCGGCTCGTAGGTCATGAATTTCGTCCAAGCTCGGCTAAGGCTCGGTGAATGATCCACTGCGGCAATTGAATCCCAATCATTGCGAACGAACTCTCCGAGGCAGCCATTATAGTCAGGGCCCTGAATCGCCGTAGTTCCGCGGCGCGGGACAATGGATTCTTTGACGATCCTGACTCGCGACCGCCTCGCAAGGTTAACTAGAGTTTGTTTTGGATCGGGTAGTTGATCTGGCTGGAGCGGGACAAGCACATTACTAATCTTCAAGAACTGAGAGAAGCCTTCTCGGTCTGCAAGAATCCAAGATTCTACTTCTCGAACTGCGATACGAAAAATAAGGTTGGGATGAGGTGCCGCACCTAACCATGTATTGATTAGCCCGGACGCGCAGGGGTGTCGATCGAGATCGGTGAGCAAAATGATCGGTGTGCCAGCGGCAGCGGCAGCATTCCAATTGGGGGCTGTATTACGAAGATAACCATATCCGGTACGGCCAAATGCCGCTCCAACGAAATATTCACGCTGGGTGTCCGCAAGCAATCTGCGCACGACCATTTCACTAAGATCATCCTCAATCGCAAGATGAACGGGAATAGGGCTCATTCTAGATTGAGTGTCAGTTGCTCAACATTTTGGGGCGACGTTCGAGGCAAGGCGACGTCCGCAACACTAAGTCCCGACGAGAGCAGGTTTCGGATATCGGCATCGTTGGAAGCAATCGTAGCGGTGGTTCCTTCAGTGCCGGGCTGTAGCAGGACAACATCTTCGCCCGCTATGCCTCTGTCCTGAAGCATTTCCCAACTGTGCGTACTCACAAAGATTTGACGCCTTCGCTTGCGCTGCATTCTGTAGAACAAAGCAGGCAGTTTTTTTATGATTGCCGTGTGCAAGGATAGCTCGGGCTCTTCTAGCAGCAATGGCGCGTCGCCGTCCAACAACGTCCAAAACAGGCCGATCAATCGTAAAGTCCCATCAGAAAATTGGTCTTCGCGCTGCAGACCTGCACGAGGACGCCAATGGGCATAGGTGGCTTCTAGGTGCGGGATGCCAGTCTCATCTTTGGCATCGGAAAGATTGATTAATTGAGGCACTGCAAGCCGCAGGGCTTCCTGTATTTTTTTCAAACGCGAACGCCTAGTCTTCTCGGGCGTGCGAGCAACCAGTTCGATGAAATTCTTGCCGAACGGATCGTCTGTCAGGCCGGGCCCCTTGAACGCCTCAGGGTGTTTGAGAATTTGGGGGACGAGGTGCAGATACTTGACTGATTCGAGAAAGCGCGATATCTCGCGAAACTGAGAGTTGGCGTTGATCTGCTCAAGGTGAGTCTGTGTCAGGCGAATTTCATCTTGCACATCTAGATCTTCAGGCCGCTCAAGAATTAATTTGTTACCTCGCCACACTTTTTCAAATCGTAAGACTGGCTGGCGATGCCCGCGGACCTGCTGCGTAAGCCCAATCTCATATTTCCATATTGATGAGGGTTCGTTGCCGTTTCTCAGCTCGACGGCAAGTTCGACATCCGGTTCGCTCCTAGCTGCCAAACACCTAATTTTTGAAACGCCGCCACGCTGAACAATCGCTTGCTGGAGGCCACCTCCAGGCTTCGCGATATCGCGGAGGAAACGTACCGCATCCAAGAGATTTGATTTCCCGGACGCATTCGGTCCCACAATAAAAACCCGCTCTGTCAGCTTCACGTCTATTGAACGGAAGTTTCGCCAGTTCTTGAGAGCTAATCGGGAGATGATCATCGGAGAAGATTCTACATTCTTTCTTTCACCCGTGCCCAGCTAGAGTGAATACATATTCGTAAGACAGGGCAAGTGGGGCAGGCGGATTCAGTCCACACTCGCCATTTCCGAACCGTGCGCCCTGCGAATTCGAGCCGGCACTCCGGCACAGCGAGGGATTTCAAGTCTATGAGAACGCTGTTTACCGGGACTCGACCGGCATGTTTCGTTATCGTCAGGATAGGTCCGAGTGCCCACTAACGAGGATTTAATCCGCGCGGCGGCCTCGGGTGCAAGGATCTAGCGGAATGTGTGTAGCTTAGGGAGAAATTGCTCCGGCAAGTGCCACCAAATCGCCGTTGCTCCAATCGCCCCGCGGCTCGGCCGCTGCGCGAGCGAACGTCCACAGCCGGACGCTCGTGATCGACGCCGAGCAGGTCCGCAAATCTCCGGATCATGCCGTGCGGGTCCGATCGCAATCTCGCAGAGCAATTGAACAGGTGTTGCGTCGCGTCGTAGGCGGGGTCTCCGACGAAGGGCTTTGGGTCGATGACGAGCCAGGGCTTGCGTTCCGCGTGGAGGACGTTGCCTGCGTGCAAGTCGGTAGCCAACACGAGTTCCATCGGTTCGGTGCGTAGCAACTAGGTAAAGAGGCGCAAACCTTCGCGGACTAGTCCCGGATCGGGCCACTGCTCGATTTGCGCAAGCGTCTCGTCACTCCAATATTTTGTCAAAGCCGACAAAGGTCGAAAGGGATGGTGTGTTGATGGCGGGCGCCACAAACGACGCAGCAAACCTGAAATCACCACGTCTTGCTCGCACTCCGATAGAGCGCGTAGTGGCGTCCCCGGCTCGCAACGCTCCAAGAGCATGGCGCCCAGATCATCGTCGGCCATGAGCAGTTGCACAGTCGGGTCTCCATTCCAGAATCGCAACCCGTGAATCTCGTGCTCTCCCTCCGATGCGGGTACGCCTCCGTGGCGCGTTGTGAGCGGGTGACGAGCAAGCGCTAGGATTCGGTTGGGCGAGTTGGGCAATTCACGGCCTTTTCAATAAGCTAACTGATTGTGGCGACGCGTCTTAGCTTTAGTGATTCCCCGTTCGCAATGAGGAGGCCGGGGGTTCGAATCCCCTCTCGTCCACCATCTTTCAAAACGACCTCGAGCGTGCCAAACAGTTCCTACCGCGGCACGCTCGGACTAAGTTCACTACCGGATAGCTTCCGGTACCTCGTCATCCACCCGGAACGACATGCCGCTCCTACCAATTATGAACGCTGCTGGTTGCGCGATGCAGGAGCACTCGCGTAATTGGGAGAATGTAGTCTCATGGAGGCGATAGCTAATGCGGTACTGCTTCCACGGCTGATACGAAAGACTGCGTGCGACGCACAACCGTCATACGGAATCCGCTCCATGCAAGCGCCGTCCGGAGTTCGTTCACGCCCTCCAGCTAATACCACCATCTGCATGTCGGAAAACAAGACAAACTGGCTCACGTTACGTAGCCACCGCTTCATTCTCCCGCGGGAACGGCGAGGAAGCCGTGAGTGTGGCCACCGGAATCGGCGTACTGGCCAACAATGGCTCCTCCGGGATTTATACCCATCGCTATGGTACCGACGGCGTTGAATGGCGGCGTGATAGGAACGTCAAGCGTTATCGGCGCTGATCCGTCCGGAAGTTGCAGAAACCCGTGTTGCTTTCCGGCGCTATCCTTGTAAGTTCCTACCATTTCCTGCCCCGGATTGATGTCCCAAACGACCGTCTGAATACTGTTGGGCACATCGTAGGGCTGAAGGTCTCCGTTCTGCAGGATGTATCCGTGTTGGTGGTTCGGGATCGCTGTCATGTCCACGTAAAAACCGACCACGATGCTTCCGTCAGGGGTCGCACCGCCATGCATGGAGTTCGGGAAGGATTTGCTCGGATCGGTCAAGGCACCGCCGCCGGCGGCTATGCTGGTATCGCCGAAGCGGGTCCAAGCGGCCGAGAACATCGAAGCCATCACATCGAAATCATGGTAGCAACCGTACATGCTGCCCTCCGGCGTGATTCGTCCCGGTATCGCCCCCGGGTGGCCGGGAAACAACACGGTCGAAAACTTGCCGTGGTGCGAAGCTTCGCCTTGTTCACCTTCCTGCCGCCGGTCGTCCTGCTTGTCGTTGCTGTATACAAAGCCTTTGGTGCATGCTGTTGATCCGGCCGCTGGGCAGTATTCCGGAGAGTCCATAGGAGCCGAGCTGTTCACCGGGGCGGTGAACTGCCCAACAATTTTTCCAGAAGGGTTAATTCCTCTGGCAATGGTGGGCAGAGTACCGGTCGCTCCGACCAGGGCACCGGGAACATCGATGGTGGTGAATTGTCCACCCTTCAGGAGGAAACCGTGCTGCTGCCCGACAGCGTCAGTGTAAACCCCGACGATATCACCGCGGGGATTGATTCCGCCGATGGCGGTTCGCCGGGCGATCCCGCCGGGGCAAGCGCTGCACGGGACATCGATAGGAACAAAATTAAATGATTGCGCTTCGCAACGCGCGCTGAACAACACCGAGCAGCCGATCGTGGCAATCGTTAAGTGTCTTCTCATCTCTATTCTCCTTGGGCGCGGCTGCCAGCGGAGGCTGCCCACGGAGGCACCGCGTTCTCAGCGCAGCGCAAGCAGCCGCATGTGACACTGGGACATCAGCGAAACCGCTACCCGGCTCGCCTACTGCCGGACGGATTCGACCGCTTCCACCTAGTAAGGCGGAAACGGGGGCGAAAAGGTGTAACGGGAACGCGGTGCAAAGCACGCGCAGCAGAGTGTTTGAATGGAAGCCCTGTACTGATTGTGCTAACCTACACAGAATAATTGGCTTACGTACGGTTCAGTTTTGGGCATGCCTATGTCGACGGCCTCGTCCAAGCACGAATTCACAGGGCTGCTTCAGGCTTGGGGCGCGGGTGACGAAAAAGCCCTTGAAAAGTTAACTCCGCTTGTCTACACGGAATTGCACCGGGTGGCAAGTTTCTACATGGCGGGGGAGCGATCGCAACATACGCTTCAAACCACAGCTCTCATCAACGAAGTCTACGTCCGTTTGGGCGACTTTCAGCAGATCGAGTGGAAAAACAGGGCGCATTTTTGTGGCATTTGCGCACACTTGATGCGTCGCATCCTGGTCGATTTCGCCCGTTCCCGCCGCAGTCAGAAGCGAGGGGGAGGCGCCTTTCCTGTCCAGTTGGACGAAGCTTTGATTGTGTCCCGTGAGTCTGGAGCAGATTTGGTCGCGTTGGACGAAGCACTTAAAGAGCTGGCCCTGATCGATAATCGCAAGAGCAGAGTCATCGAATTAAGATTCTTTGGCGGACTGGCCGTGGACGAAACCGCTGAAGTTCTGCGAGTGTCTGCCGAGACCGTGAAGCGTGACTGGAGGCTCGCGAAGGCGTGGCTCTTGCGCCGGCTCGGAGATCAAAGGCCCTATGAGGCCTGAACGCTGGTCTCGCGTCGAGCAATTGTTCCACTCTGCACTCAAAGTGGAGGAGAGCCAGCGGCCCGCCTTCCTCGAAGACACCTGTGGAGGAGATGAGGATCTCCGCCGCGAAGTGGAATTGCTGCTTGGTGCGGACAAGAAAGCAGAAAACTTCCTCGAGTCTCCCGCGCAGGAGATGGTGCGCCAAGCTGGTCAAGCAAATCCGAGAAGTCAAGCGGCCGAGGAGGATTCTGGCCTGCCGGGTAAGACGGTTTCCCACTACCGCATTCTGGAGAAGCTCGGAGGTGGTGGCATGGGCGTCGTGTATAAGGCGCAAGACGACCGACTGGACCGTTTTGTGGCGCTCAAGTTTCTGCCCGAAGAGATTCCTCATGACCTTCAGGCGGTTGAACAGCTCCAGCGGGAGGCGCGCGCGGCCTCCGCACTGAACCATCCCCATATTTGCACCATTCATGACATTGATGAGCATGAGGGACGGCCGTTCATGGTCATGGAGATGCTCGAAGGCCAGACTCTGAAACATCGCATCGCGGGCAAGCCTCTCGAGGAGAATGAAATTGTAAGCCTAGGAATTCAAATCGCCGATGCCCTGGAAGCCGCGCACGCGCGGGAAATCATTCATCGCGACATCAAGCCAGCAAACATCTTTATCACTCCTCGCGGCCAGGTGAAGATCCTCGATTTCGGTCTGGCGAAGTTGCTGCCGGTAGAGACTGCAGTCACGCTCACGGCAGGCATCGTGGAAACCCGCGCTTTCGTGGGAACACTTCCGTACATGGCTCCCGAGCAGCTGCAAGGTAAGGGAGCGAGCACACGCACGGATATCTATGCCATTGGGGCTGTCCTTTACGAAATGGCCACGGGCCGTCGCCCATTCACAGAGGAATTCGCTCCCGAATTGGCGCGGAACATTCTGCAGGCGCAGCCTCCAAGGCCAAGAGAATTGAATCCCACGGTTTCGCCAGATTTGGAAACCATCATTCTAAAGTGCTTGGAAAAAGAACCGGAGAAGCGTTATCAGCGGGTGCATCAATTGTTGGAGGATTTGCAACGATTGCAGCCGTCAAGAGCGGGCAGGCCGGTGTTTGCCGCAGTAACGCTTGCCGGACTGGCACTAGTGGCCGCGGTCGCCATCATTGCTTGGAGAATCGAACGCGCCCGCCTGCCTGCGGCCGATTTACGTCCCGCCATTCGCTCCATCGCTGTCCTTCCACTCGTCAACTTTTCGCATGATGCGGAGCAAGAATATTTCACAGACGGAATGACGGAGCAACTCACCACAGATCTGGGACAAATCAGCGCGCTGCGAGTGATTTCGCGGACGTCTGCAATGCACTACAAGAAGACTGACAAGACGATCCCGGAAATTGCACGCGAACTGCACGTTGACGCGGTCGTCGAGGGGTCCGTTGAGCGCTCGGGCGACCTCGTGCGAATCACTGCGCAGTTAATCGAGGCAGCCACCGACCGGCACCTCTGGGCCAGAAGCTATGATCGCGACCTTCGCAGCGTTTTGACCATGCAGGATGAAGTGGCGCAGGATATTGCTCGGGAAGTAAGAGCCAAGCTCAATCCCCAAGAACAAATCCGTCTAGCAAGCGCCCGTCCTGTAAATTCCCAAGCTCATGAGGCATATCTCCGTGGCCTCCATGAACTCCATGGGACGGTCGCCGAGACCACTGAAACTCTTAAGGCTCAATCCATCGAAAAAGCCATTGAATATTTCCAGGAGGCTCTCGCGCACGATTCGAACGACGCGCTCGCCTATTCCGGCTTGGCCGATGCCTACACAGACTTGAGCACCAAATATCGAGCTCCTCTCGAGGTGATGCCAAAGGCCAAGGCCGCTGCAGTCAGAGCCATTGAACTCGACGATACGCTTGCAGAAGCGCACGCCTCGCTTGGCTTTGTCCTGCTTAGCTTCGACTGGGACTGGGCCCGCGCCGAGCATGAGTTCCGCAGGGCGCTCGAGTTGAATCCCAGCTTGCCTCGAGCTCATGCCGGCTATGCAGAGTATCTACTCTTTAAGCTAAGCCGCGCCGATGAGGCGATTCAGGAGCTCCAACATGCCTACGCCCTAGATCCGCTCCTGCCCCTTACTCATGGCGACTTGGCGTGGTTTTCTTTCCTTGCGAAACGCTACACAGAATCCATCCAGGCGGCCCAAAGGGTCGGGCACGACGACGAGATCCTGGCGCTCTCCTATGCCGAACTTGGCCAGCGGGACCAAGCGCTTGCCGCAGCAGACCGAGCATTGAGTTCTACTCGGAATCCTGTGACCCTTTCCAAAATCGCTGCTGCCTACGCGCTTGCAGGGCGGGCGGATAAGGCTCGTGCGATGGTCGGCGGGATCGAAGCCCAGGCGCAAGAACGCTACGTCTGCGGATTCAATGTGGCCTGCCTCTACGCCGCCTTGGGAGATAAGAAGCGCGCTTTCGCCTGGCTTGAGACGGCCTATCTCGCCCGTTCAGATTGAATGCCCTCTGTCGGGGTGGATCCCCGACTCGACCCGCTGCGAAGCGACCCTCGCTTCGCCGACCTCCTGCGCCGCATTGGCCTTTATCAATAGCGCTTTTCCAAGGCTTTGGCGCGCCCCCCAACCAACCGTCGCTTTCCGAAAACATTGCTTCGCGTAATGGGTGGGGAGCCGTGGGGAAATGAAGCTGACGCGACTTGGCTGTGTCGAAGAGACTTCTTTCGGAGCCGCTTGTCGGTGCCTCTCAGGATTGGGCCTGGATCACGGGCAACCCTGAAGTAATCGCAAGGTAAGAGTTGCCGACCACTCGCCAGCGATCAGCCCTTCGCAAGCGCTCGTGCTTTCTTTGGAAGGAGCAAGACGAGCGTCGCTGATATAAACAACGCGACTCCGGCAATGGCCAGGCCCGCGTAGGGGCTCCCCGTTCTTGTCGCAATCGCCCCGATCATGTACGGCCCGGCAAACCCGCCGAGGTTTCCGACGGAATTAATTAAGGCGATGCCGGCAGCCGCCGAATAACCCGTCAGAAACTCGCTGGGCAAGGTCCAGAAGGGACCAAGACAGCTGTAAACACCGGCCGCTAGAAGCGACAAGATGGTCACGGAATAGAATGGGGAATGAGTCGCGCCCAGCAGCACAAGAGCACCTGCTGCTACGACGGCTGGAATGGCCACATGGTATCGCCGTTCCAGCGTGCTGTCTGAGCTGCGGGAAACTAAGATCATCGCCACCAGCCCCATCAGGTTGGGAATCGCCACCAGGAGTCCGATCGTGCTATTGGAGTATCCACTGGAGAGCGATTTCACCAGCTGTGGCCCCCAGGATTGCAGCGCATAATTACCCATCGTCATCCCAAAATAGGTCAAGACCAGATGCCAGACGCGGCCACTCGACAAAGCCTGGAGCGCTGAGTATCGGCGCTGTTCCAATTTTTGCTGTTCTTCACGTCCCAATTCCGTTCGAATCCACTCCCTCTCTTCCGCGGACAGGAACTTGCCTTCTTGGGGGCGGCCTGGCAGCAGAATGTAAGTGAGTACACCACCGGCCAAGGCCGGCATTCCCTCCAAAATTAGGAGCCACCGCCAACTGCTGACTCCGAGCCAGTGCACGCGATCCAGGATCAGACCCGAAAGCGGAGCTCCCAGGATGGTGGTAACCGGTATGGCCGCTATCAAAAGCGCAAGCGCCCGCGCCTGTTCGCGTTGGGGAAACCAGTAGGTCAGGTACAAAGCGATTCCAGGGAAATAACCTGCCTCCGCCAGCCCCAGAAGAAAGCGCACGATGTACATCTGATGGACAGTGTGCACGAAGCCCGTCAGCATCGCCACAATCCCCCAGCTAATCAGGATTCGGGCGATCCACACCCGTGCTCCGATCTTGTGCAGCAGCAGATTGCTGGGGATTTCAAAGATGAAGTACCCGAAAAAGAAAATCCCGAAGATCAATCCGTACTGCTGGCTGGTGATAGCCAGCTCCTCATTCATCCTCAGCGCTGCAAAGCCAATGTTGACGCGATCGAGAAGGGCAACGATGAAAAGCAGGAAGATAAAGGGAAGAATCCTGATCCGCATTTTCTGGATTGTTCTCGCCTCGATGGACATGGCAGGAGTGGCTGTTTCGATGCCCACGATCACCTCAGTGTGAGTCTGCCCTGAACCGAATGCGTGTGAAGGTTTCGGGAACTCTAGTGTCTCGAAATGCATCCGTCAAGCCACTCGCAGGATTCTTCTTCCGGATCACATCCCCTGGCTGCCGTAGTTATCGAAGTACGTTCAAATCGCCGTGTAGTCGCCATGCACAGTAGAGATGGCCTCCTTCGCAGGCGATCAGGACCGCCTTCTCGGGATCGTTCCTGACGAGCTACTCTGACGTAACGAGATTAGGTAGGGGTTGCCGACAACTCGCCCAGAACCTCATCTTTGCTTTCCACACATTCGTGGCCGCCGACCGAGTTGCGCTCGATCAACGAAAAGAGCTAAAAGTCTTCCAGGCGGAGCTTGAAATCGGCATTCTTCCACGCTTCTTCGAACTGCCTTTGTACCCAGCCTGCGTCGACCGTCTTGTGTTGACTCGCTAAGTTCTGCCACAGGCCAAAAAGTCCTCGTGGGTTGCGCGGGTTATGCTGCAGATCTTCGCGGAACACGGCCTCAGCTTCGGCCGCCCGGCCACCCCGCAACAGAGCTGCGCCCAGCGATTCCCGCACAGGATAGTCCCACGGAGGAGGGTCTTCGTAAGCAAGCGCGTCCTGAAGAGCGACGGCCTTCTCCCAGAGTGAGATCGCTTTGCCGGTATCCGTCGCTTCCCGGTACTAATCTCCTCGATGAGTGGATTGGCGATTTACCTGTCATTCGCCAAAACTCCGGTCGACCAGCTTCGCTGCTGTAACATTGTTACGCCGATGATTTTGGCGGGGGACCGGGTAATTTCAGTCTTCAGTCCAAGTCCCGTCGGATTCGAAGCAGCAGTCGCCGAGTTAAGGGCCGGATCCGCCAGTGGCTTTGGCTTTGCGCCCATGATCACCAGCCAAAGCATGAACACCACTTCCCCAAACTGCAGCGGACTCATCCATCGCGAGACGCTGTTTAGCGGATAGGCGAAGCAATTCACCATCAGCACGACCCCCAGGATGCGCGGAAGAAAGCTCGACTGGTAGACCAGCCGCCCGAGTGGAAACAGCCAAAGACCCCAAAATATTCCGGCTACATCAAATCCGTGCCCACGCAGATTGAGGAACAGCATAGCCAGAGCATCGCGCTGAGGCTTGTCAAATAGCGACAGGAAGTCAGCTCCGCGGACGAGGATGAGGGCGGCGATTCCGTTCAGCTCATTCAGTAACGCTATCGGGATTGAGACCAGAATCAAAGTCACCATGACCAAGGCGTGCCGCCGGTTGACGTCCTTGAGCACGTCGTACAGAGCTAGAGCCACAAAGCTAAACAGGGCTTGCTACTCGCGTCAATCCCGGGCGTCTTCGCCCTCGTTTATGTTCCCAGCAAGCTGATCGTCCGGGGAAACGCTACGGCAACCGCGCACAAACCTGCGAATCTGCCTGCGTTCCTGGTGAAACTCATGTGTCCTCAGAGCAAAGGCGAGTCATATAGGGCAGCCCGGTAAACGGCTTCAACGCGCCCCCCAACGTTGCCGCCCATGCACAGCGATGGAATTAGCTCGTTGCAACTACTGGCGCAACCAACGATTCAGGACAGGAAACGGCATCTCTCTTCGGCCCGAGCAATCCGGAAATAATCTCTTGGACAGCAAACGATAGACAGGCTGTGAAGATGTGCCGTAAGTGAGCCGTATGCTTCGAGCCGCTATGCCCTTTTACGAGTTTTTTCGCTACCTCGTAAAAGTGCTTCCGTGCGGGCGACGTTGGTCTCTCGACCTGTGCCCTAACGTGCCGCAGAACTCCGAGCAAAGAGGTGTTTGGCTAATTCAGGCCGACACGGTGGATTAAATCCTTAAAACGGGGGTCGTCGCGTATGGGATCATAGAAGGGGTGCACTTTCAGGAATTGCAGCGAGTTATTCTGCTCCTTGTAGGCCTCCTCAAGCCACACAAATGCTTCCTCGTAGTCACCGAGGCCCAGGTACGCGTGAACGAAGATGCCGGTCGGAACATAGCCCTTCTTGCCGCGTTGTTTCAATTCATCAAGGAGGCGAAGCGCATCAGCGCGTCGGCCGGCGCGGGCATACGCCCTTACCAGCGGACCGATGACGGCTGCACTCCGGTCGGAAGCACAAAACGCTTTTTCCAGCACGGGGATCGCCTCCTCAGGGTGATCCTTGGCCATGAGCACAAACCCCAGATACCAGAGGCTTGTGGCATCGTCTGGCCGTAAGGCGAGAGCGCTGCGCAACTCTTGGATAGCGTCATCGTAGTGATGAGCGTAGAAGAGAAGCGCACCGGGCCGATAGCCGCTGGTCGCAAGCGGATCCAACTCCCGGGCCCGCCGGGACCAGGCAACTGCCTCCTCCATGCGCCCTTGGCAGACCAGCCAGAATGCAAATGAGAGGTGCGTAGCTGCGTCGTTCGGTTTCAGCTCAAGGGCCCGCTTGTATTCCGCCTCGGCTTCGCTCCACCGGAACAGTTGCTGATACAGGTCTGCCAGCCGGGCGTGCACTTCGGCAAGCTCCGGGTCCAGTTCCAGCGCCTTCTGAGCTGCGCTGAGCACTTTTGGACGTGTTTCGATGTTCGGAGCGCCGATAAAACCTGAGCCGAGCCATCTGTACGCATTTGCCAAGCCAAGGTAAGCCGGCGCAAAGGTTGAGTCCTTCTTTATCGCCTCTTCGAAATACCGAATACTCTCCTCGGCGTCAGCTCTGTTGTTGCTTTTCTCCAAGGCAAACCGGCCTTTAAGATAGCTCTCGTAAACTTCAGGCGAGACGGAACGCGCTGCGGTGAGCCTCTCATGTTCCTTCCCGGTGACCGTTACCTCGACTTTTCGCGTGATCGATTGCGCCACGTCGCTCTCCAGCGCCAGGACATCCCGCAATTCGCGATCGTAGGACTCGGACCAGAAGTGCTCATCGCTTGTGCCGCGTATCAATTGGGCGTGAATGCGAATTCGATTGCCTTCGCGCATTACTGAGCCTTCGACAAGGGCATCCACGCTCAGCGTTCTGGCGATCTCAGGCGCCGAGAGCTTGGTATCTTTGAACTGCATTACTGATGTCCGCGAGCTGACCCGCAGATCGCGAATCTGCGACAAGCGCCCGATCAGCTCCTCGGTCATTCCGTCAGCCAGGTATTCCTGCGTCGGGTCACCAGAGAGATTTTTCAAAGGCAACACTGCCAGGGACCTGACGGCCGGTGTGCTCGTGCGTTTGGCACCGCCACGACCCAGCACCAGCACGATGGTGATGATTGCTGCCGCCGCTATGATCCCGAGCAGCACTATCAGGCGCGTAGAAACGACTTTCTTTTTAATGGCCGGAACTGCGGATTCCGCAATCCCTTGTGCTTGCGATGGAACTGGCCGCTCCTTTTGCGGGATTTCTGACGAGGCATTGACAAAACCAGAACCGCGGTCCGAGGTGGAAACTGCCGTGACCGGAGCCACAAACCGGTATCCGCGACGGGGTAGAGTTTCCACATAGCGCGGACTGTCCGCGGAGTCACCCAAGGCTTCGCGCAGGCGATTGATGGCTGCATTGACACTGTTATCAACGTCCACAAAAGTATCCCTCGGCCAAAGCCTCTGCCGGAGCTGCTCGCGGGTGACAATCTCACCAGCGTGCTCGAGAAGAACTACGAGCACCTGAAACGGCTGATCCTGAAGTTTGATCTGCATGCCCTGCTTGCGCAGCTCGCGGGCCTGCAAGTCGGCCTCGAAAGCGCCAAAACGCAACACGCGCGCTGCTGCCGGTGAATGCACGTCGAGGCCCCTTTTTCTTTTGTGCGGGGTAGTTTATCGCAATTAAGAAGTCAAAGCGCAAGTAATCCCTGTCCGCAAGCGTATGGC
>Ga0137415_10002795_pt1 | contig 17283 bp, 15 predicted proteins | sample CZODoug3_1_1_16f_FD_183082 | JGI IMG/M metagenome (GOLD analysis project Ga0137415, IMG submission 183082) | Vadose zone soil fungal communities from Angelo Coast Range Reserve, California, USA - CZODoug3_1_1_16fungal (Hybrid Assembly) | ecosystem: Environmental > Terrestrial > Soil > Vadose...
GGCGAGGAGGCGCCCCTCCCGCGCCAGGCGGCTCCACAGCGGCGTTTTCGGCAGCGCATAGAGGATGTTGATCGTGAGCATCGGGATCTTCGACGCGTGGATGAACTCGATGATGTGGTCGGCGCTCTCCGGCGTGTCCGTATCGAGCCCGAGGATGATTCCGGAGACGACCTCCATCCCGTAGTCGTTGAGTCGCCTCACCGCGTCCAGGATGGGCATGCGGAGGTTCTGGTCTTTCGACATGGCGTGCAGCGCGTCGGGCTCCGGCGTCTCGATGCCGCAGAACACCGTGACGAAACCCGCCTCGCGCATGAGGGCGAGCACCCGCTCGTTCTTCGCGAGGTTCAGCGTCGCCTCGCAGGCGAAGCGCAGCGGGTATCGGTGGCGGCGCTGCCACTCGACGAGGTGCGGCAGCAGCTCGAGCACCGCCTTCTGGTTGCCGATGAAATTGTCGTCCACGAAGTAGACCGCCAGCACGCCGGCCGCCGCCAGGTGGCCGAGCTCGGCGAGGACCTGCGCGGGCCGCTTCATGCGTGGATTTCGACCGTAGAGCGCCGGGATGTCGCAGAACTCGCACGTGTAGGGGCAGCCGCTGGAGAACTGGATGCTGGCGAGGAAGTACTCGCGCAGGCGGAGCAGCTCGTATCGGGGCGTCGGGAAGTCCGCGAGCGGCAGCCGCTCCAGCGTCTCGAAGCGGAGCTGCGCCCGCGGCCGCTCCGTATGGGCGTCGAGGTGGGCGACGACCCGATCGGTCGCGTCGCCCAGCTCGCCGAGGTGCAGGATATCGGCGTCGGGATAGTATTCGGGACAGCCCGAGACCGACGGCCCGCCGAGCACGACCGGCTTGCCATGCGCATGCGCCCGCTCGACGATCCCCTGGATCTTGGCACGCTGCACGTGCATGCCCGACACGAACAGCGCGTCGGCCCAGGCCAGCTCGGCGGCGCTCGCCGGCCGGGAGTTCTCGTCGACGAACCGCACCTCCCACGCCTCGGGCAGGTAGCCCGCGACGACCAGGAGCCCCTGCGGCGGCATGAACGCGCGCACACGGCTCCCGAACAGCGGGTACGCGCGCTCGAACGTGCCGAACGAGCGCGAATACTGAGGGTACACGCAGAGGATGCGGCGACGATTTCGGGGTACGTAGGAGGTGCGCATGACGGTCGCCCCACGTGGTCGCGGGCACCGGGATCTGAAGCCTTGCGGAACTGTACCCTCGGTCCCCGAGCGTGTCAAAACCCCTCGCGATGTTGCGACGCGACCGGCCAGGATCCCGTCGTGACCGGTGAGCTCTTGACCGTCGACTGGCCGGAAACTTCACGGGGAGTGTGGGGAGTCGCCGATCCCGTTTCAGGAATTGCCTTTGTTCTGAGGCCTTTCCGGGGATCCGACGGTCTGGTACGGGCGTTGCTCATCCTTGTCGCTGCGGGCGAATCGCACGCCCAGCATCGACGCCTCGTACCGATCAAGGCAAACCAGCCGTGAGGCTGGGACGCAAAGCCATGGGTCCGGCACGTCGCCGGATCGCCAGGCTGCCGAAGTGGGGCGGGAGAGACGGGAGGAGTCCAACCGGACTCACCATGCGCGTACTCGTTGTCGAAGACGATCCGCTCGTGTGCGACCTGTTGCGGGAGTTCCTCGTCGGACTCCGCCACGAGCCGCGGATCGTGCACACGGCAGAGGCGGCGCTCGACACGCTCCAGATCGAACGCCCCGACGTCGTCCTGCTCGACATCCGCCTGCCAGGGATGAGCGGGCTCGATTTCCTGCGTCTCCCGGCGGTGCGCGAGCTCCGCGCCCCGATCCTAGTGGTTTCGGGCGACGTGACTGAAAGCCAGGCCCAGGAATCCCTGCGATTGGGCGCCTTCGACTTCGTCGGGAAACCCCTGCCCCTGCGGCGCCTGGAGGAGCTGCTCGGGTGCCTCGGCCCATCGGCCGCGATGCGGCGCCCCCCGCCTGGGTCGCATGGCCCGCGGCGACGCGCCCCGCGCGCCCCCCTCGTGCTTCCGGTCAGGGTTCGGGAATCCACCGGCGCGGAGTGGGAGGCCACGTCGATCAACCTGAGCGCCTCCGGCATCAAGGTGCGGCCGAGCGGCCCCGTAGAGCCCGGGCCGGCCGCGCGACTGGCCATCACGCTTCCGGACGGCGTGACCCGCCTGGAAGTCGTGTCGGTTCTCGTCCGCGCCGACGTCGATGGGTACGCGTTCTACTTCCAGAGCCCCAGCGATGATCAGCTCGGGAGGCTGCGGCAGCTCGTCGAGCGAGCGCGGGCCGACCAGCCGGGCCAGACGGAGCCGCACCTGCGCATCCTGCACACGATCGGCCAGGCGATCGGCGCGAGCCTCGACGTCGACGAAGTGCTCCGCATCGCGCTCGACGCGCTCACGCACGTCACCGGCCACGAGATCTCGAGTCTCCATCTCCTGACGCCGGACGGCACGACGCTACATCTGCGCGGCGACCGCGGATTGCGGCCGTTCCTCCGGGAGATCAATCGCGTGCTCCCGGTCGGCGAAGGGATGATCGGTCGGGTCGTGACCAACGGTCGAGCGATTCACCTCGCGGACGCGAGCGAGTCTCCCGATCTGTTGCCGGCCGCCCGTGCCGTGGTCCGCCAGGAAGGGATCCACGGGTTCGTCTGCGTGCCGATCCGGAGCCGGGGACGGATCCTCGGAGCCCTGTCCCTGGGTCGCCGCACGCCTGAGCCGTTCACCGAGCCCGAGATCGCGCTCGTCGAGGCGGCGGCCCAGCAGATCGGCCTCGCCCTCGAGAACGCCCAGCTCTATTCGGCGACGCGGCAGCAGCTCGAGGACCTGAGGTCCGCGGAGAGCCAGCTCGTCGAGCGCGAGAAACTCTCGACGGTGGGCAAGCTGGCGGCGGGCCTCGTCCACGAGCTTCGCAATCTATTGACGGCGACCCTGGGCCAGGCCGAGCTGCTGCTGCTGACATCGGACGATCCGGCCAAGAGCCGGGAACGAGTCCACCTGATCGTCAAGGAGACGGCGCGCGCGACCCAGATGCTGCAGAACCTCCTGCAATTCTCGCGGCCCCCCGCGGTGGAGCGCCGACCGTGCTGCCTGGAGGAGCAGATCCGCGCGGCGCTGGAGCTGAAGGCCTACGACCTCCGTCGCGACCGGGTCACGGTGGTCACCGAGCTCGAGCCCATCGCGCCCGTCCTGGCCGATGCCGCTCAGATCCAGCACGTGCTGGTCAATCTGATCCAGAACGCCCACCAGGCGATGGCCTCGCATACCGCGGACCGCACCCTCACGGTCAGCCTCCGGGCGGTCGACGGCCGCGCCCGCCTCGAGGTCCTCGACACGGGGCCCGGCATACCGGCGGAGGCGCTCCCAAGGATCTTCGACGCGTTCTTCTCGACCAAAGCTCCGGGCGATGGCACCGGGCTCGGCCTCTGGCTCGCCTACGCCATCGTCGAGCGGCACGAGGGCACGCTGAGCGCCGCGAACCGTCCCGACGGGGGTGCGGCGTTCACCGTCGAGCTACCGCTCGGCCCGGCGTAGCGCCGAACCGGGTTTGTGAGTCTGTCAGGCGCTCACTGCAGTCCGAGCGCCGCGCTCCGCAGCTCGTTCAAGTGGACGGCCCTGATGACCGTGAGGCCCGGCCCGGGCCTGAGATCGCTGAACGCCGGTGGCGTTCGCCCCACCCTCTGATACGCCTGACTCAACGCGGTGCGCAGCTCGGTGAGGTGGACACTGCGAACCGGGGTCACGCCTGGGACGAGCGCCGGGTCAGTCCAGTCGAAGGCCGCGAGGCCGACCGCCGAGCGCAGGCTTCGGATTGCTGATCGAAGTTCAAGCACATGGATCGCCTTGATCACCACGCTCCGGGCCGGGATGATCGAGGCCGACCCGATGCCATCCGTGAAGGCAAATGACGAGCCCGTGATCGTCGCGCCGCCGATCGTCGCGCTGAGGTTGGCCAGGGCCGCGGCGAAGAAGAGCGGGTACGTCGGCCTCATCGTGCTCGTGTAAAAGACGACGCCGTTTCGGGAGTAACGGACGACACCCAACGCGACGGCGATCCGGAAGACGTCGCCGGCCGCGAATCGGGTGTCGGTTCGGAACACCCCGTTCTCGCGGACCTCGGCGATGCCGGCCTGCAGGCGGATGGCGAAGTCGATGCTGCCGGGGTTCGAAACCGTGAAGGCATGGGTGAGCCCGGCGCGGCGCAAGGTCGTGCCGTCCGTCGCGGTGAACTCCGCATAGCCGTTACCGGTGGCGATCTGTTGCAGGGACACGGCGCCGGCGTCGTTGCAGCCGTCGCAGCCGGCGGTCTTCTGGAGCGAGCCGCCGGTCGCGGTGACCTTCGTCAGGCTCGCCCATGTGAGGCTGCCGCCACCCCCACCGCCGCCCGTGCCGTTCGCGACGGTGACGCTCATCGTCGCCGACGTGGCCGTGTGCCCCGCCGAGTCACGGGCGACGGCGGTGAGCGAGTGGGAGCCGGCGGGAGCAGTCGTCGTGTCCCACGAGAGGGCGTAGGGCGCGGCGGTGACTTCGACGCCGAGGTTGGCGCCGTCGAGCTTGAACTGGACGCCGGCGACGCCCACTGAGCTGGTGGCGCCGGCTGAGACCGTGACCGTGCCTGCGAGCGTGGCCCCGACGGCCGGGGCGGTCATCCAGACGTTCGGCGGAGCTGAAGGCGGCGGTGGCGGGGGCGGCGGCGGGCCTCCTCCCGAGCTCATGGCGGCGTTGAGCGCAACGAAGTCGACGCCGACGTCCTTCCCGTCGGTGCCGGCCCTGACGTAGGGCCCGCCGGCGGCGAGCGCGTAGTTGCCGGCGGCGAGATCGGTGAAGCCGACGCCCGCGAGCGAGGCGGGGAAGAAGTTGCCGGGCGGGAACGTGGCGGCGTTACCGCCCACCACCACGTTGCCCTGGAACGGGGCCCCGGGGAAGTAGACGGTGATGGCCGCGAGGTCGAGCCCGATGCCGTAGTCGCCGAAGACGCCGTAGAGGTTGTGGGGGGCGATGTTGTTCGTGAACGCGAAGCCGGTGTTCGCGATCGACGCGGTGGTGTAGGAGGCCGTGATGAGGTTGCCGGTCTGAAGGCCGGTGTTGTGGGCGATGGTGACGGCGGCCGTGTTGTTGAGGACCTGGAAGAGCCGGCCGTCACCGCCCCAGGCGGTGCTGACGTCGGTGAAGAGGTTGTTCTGGATCAGGACCCGCTGCAGCTGCTGGCTGGCCTGGATGTCGTCCCAGCCGAGCATGTTGAGGCCGTTGCCGGTGTGGCGCACGATGTTGTTCGTGAAGGTCACGTCCCGCACGGCCGACCACGGCGCCGTCCCGTCCTGGTTGCGCGGGGTGAACAGCACGGCGAACCCGTTCTGGGCGTCCGCCCAGTTGTTCTCCAGCAGGTTGCCGTCGATCAGCACGCGCTGGGCGTTCTTGAGCTCCAGCAGGTTCTTCACCACCCAGTGCAGGCCCGCATAGCTAGGATGCCCCACCTTCCAGCTCAGCGGCTTGACGATGTGGTTCTGCCGGATCTCGATGTCCGCCGGCACCAGGTTGGCGATCTGCGGATCGGCCCCGCCGAACAGGAGGTTCTCGCCCGCCCCCTCCAGGTAGTTGTTGACGATCTTGAAGGGCCCCGGCCCGTTCCAGCTCGAGAGCGCCTGGCTGTCGGCCCCCAGCTCGTGGCAGTCGGCCAGGTAGGAGTCCACGACCGCCGTCCGCGCGCTGTTCAGCACCAGCGCGCGGCGCACGTTGCCCGTCGGCGTGCCGTGGATGTAGGTGCGATCGAACACCAGGTCGGTCGGCACCTGGCCCAGCGCCGTGTTGCCCCCCGGCGCCTCCAGGTACACCACCACATAGTTCGTCGCGCCCGTCGAGGCCCACGCCGTCGTGATCTCCACCCCCACGAACCGGAAGTGGTGCGCGGCCGCCGCCGTCGTGATCGTCGGCAGCGCGTCGGGGCTCACCAGCTTCGGCATCAGGCTCGCCTGCCCCGGATCCACCCGCGTCCCCGCCGCCGGCAGACTCGCCAGCGCCGAGGACTCGATGTAAATCCACCCCGCGCCGCTCTTGTACGGCAGCGTGAAGTGGCCCGTGTACGTCGCCCCCGCCTGCAGCACGATCACGTCCCCGGGTTGCGCCGCGTTGAGCGCCGCCTGCAGATCCCCCCCGGCCCCGACCGGCCAGGTCCGACCCGTCGGCCGCGCGTAGGTCGTATCGAGCAGGACTTGCGGACGCTGCGGTGATTGGGCGACCGCCGGCGCCGCGGCGAGCACCGTGACGGCGAGGAGCGCCGGGCAGAGCACAGACTTCCAGCCGCGGAACACAGTGGTCTCCTTCCGACTGAAGACCACCAGACACGGAGGGGGCCTTCGTCCGGTGAACACTGTCTTGCAGAGCCGATGCCAGGAGCGGAGAATCGGACTGGAAATGAGCTCAAATTCTGGAAATCGTGGCGAACTAGGCCGGTAGGTAATGACCCTGTGCCCGCGGGGGAAGTCCCTGGTGTGTCAGGGAAAACACTGACCGTTAGCCCATCCTGACATTTCCCTGAGGCCACCCTGGCCTGGCTCGCAAGAAGAGGCGAAAAGTTAGCGGTTATCATGAGCCAGCGAATGAGCACGCGAATGGCGCTGCAGCTCGCCGGGTGTCTCCTCCTTGCGGTGATTCTCGCCTTCTTCCAGCTCGGCGAGCGGCCGCTTTCGAGTCCGAGCGAAGCCCGGTACGGCCTGATCGCCCGCGAGATGCTCACCGGCGGCGACTGGGTGCAGCCGCACCTGAACGGTGTTCGCTACTACGAAAAGCCGCCGCTCCTCTACTGGAGCCTGGCCGCCTCCTACCGGCTGTTCGGTCAGAGCGAGGCCGTGGCGCGCTTACCGAGCGCGGCAGCGTACGTCGCCACGGTCGCGGTCACCTTCTTTCTCGCCGGCGAGCTGCTCGGCGCCTCGGCGGCGCCACTGGCGGCGCTCGTCTTCGCGACCTCGGCGGGCCCCTTCCTCTTCGGGCGGTTCCTCAACATCGACACCCTCTTCGTTTTCTGGCTCACCGTCTCGCTCCTGGGCCTCGTGCTCACGGCGCGCGGCCGTCGCGGCCCGCTCGGACCCCTCTTGTTCTGGGGTGGTCTTTCCCTGGCTGGGCTGACCAAGGGCCTTGCGGGCCTCGTCTTCCCGCTCGGCACCGCGGCCACCTACGCGCTCTTCGCCGACGCGAGGCGCCTTGTACGCGACCTCCGCCCGCGCCTGGGCGGAGTCATCGTGGCGCTCGTGCTCGTTCCCTGGCACCTCATCCTCGCCGTGCGCGACCCCGACTTCGTCCGCTTCTACCTCCTGAACGAGCACGTCCTCCGCTTCTTCAACGCGCGGGAGCCGATCGACTACACGCCGATGTCGATCGGTGGGTTCTGGCTCGCGACCGCGCTCTGGTTCCTCCCGTGGTCACTCTTCCTCCCCCCCGCCCTCGCTTCGCCCGACGTCCGCAAGGACCTGGCGCTACCACTCGTCTGGTCGGCTTGGGTGCTCGTGTTCTTCACCGCGAGCGCGGCGCGGCTCGAGCGTTACGCCCTCCCCGCGTTCCCGGCTCTCGCCGTCGTCGTCGCCGCGTACTGGCGAAGCGCGATCGATGCCAGGTCCGGTCCGGCCGGCCTGCGCGTTCCCGCGTGGATCGTCTTCGGCTCGGGCGGTGCCCTTCTCTCGTGGCTCGTCGCGTCCCGCAAGAACGCCGCGCGCGTCGTCACCTGGCTCGTCACGCTGCTCGACGGCGTCTACCGTGGGTACTTCCCCAACCACCCCGACGCGGCGTTCGCCATCGTCAAAGGCTGTCTCCAGCTAGTCCGCCCGTTCGCGGTGCTCGTCCTCCTCGTCGGCGGCGCGGCCGTACTCGCGTCGCGCCTTCCCCGCGCGCGCCTCGCGCTGACGATCTGGCTGGTCGGGGCGGTCGGGATCGTATGGTTCGTCGAGCTCGGCCACCGCCTGGTGGCTCCGGATCTGTCGCAGCGTAATCTCGCGCCGATCATCCGCGGTCTCTGGGAGCCGGGAGCGTCGCTCGTGGTCTCGGGGACCTACGAGGACTACTGCGGCGTGTCGCTCTATACGGGCCTTCCGACCCGGATGCTCGACGGCGAGAGCGGCGACCTCCTCTTCGGCTACCGCAAGGGAGACGCGGCAGGACGCTTCCTGACACACGAGACGTTTGAACGCCTGTGGTCGTCGGGTGACCGCGTCTTCGTCGTCGGCGAGCGCGGCCTCGACATCCGCGGCGCGGTGCTCCTCGCCGAGGGACCGCGCACGGTGCTCGTGACGAACCGGCGGCCCCACGACCTGGCCGAGGGCCGTGCCGATCCGCACGGTGCTCCGCTGCTAGAGCGGGCGAGGGTCCGGGGAATTCGCGTTCGGTGAGGATGGCGTCGAGGGGTCACTGGACGGCCGTCCACGACCAACTCGCCGCTCCTCTTCGAGCGTCGCGACCACCTGTGCCGGGGCTTCGCCGAAGAACACACGTGCGGTGAGCCGGGTCGATATTCTGACGAGGTGAACGAACCCGACCCAGAACGTGAGGGTCCCGAGCAGGATGGCGATGGCGGGCCGGAGGATCGCACGATTCAGGACTGCACTGCTCGCAAGTCTCATACGCCCTGTCCTTCTTGACCGCAGGAGCGATCATCAAAGACTATAGCCGGAGTCATCCGGACAGGCAATCGGAGCGAAACCATGAATGAGCTGACGGCGATGGCCTCATCGCTCGGGACACTCCTGAAAGAGCGGAAGCAGACGGTCGCCGTCGCCGAATCGTCGGCGGGTGGCCTGATCTCCGCGGCGCTCCTGGCCGTGCCCGGCGCCTCGGCCTATTTCCTGGGCGGCGGGGTCGTCTACACGCAGGCGGCGCGCCGCGCGCTGCTGCGAGTCCCCGACGAGCTGGTCACAAGCGTCCGGTCGAGCACCGAGGCGTACGCGCTCCTGAAGGCGCGGACGATCCGGGAGCTCCTGGGCGCGACGTGGGGACTGGCCGAGACCGGCGCGAGCGGGCCGACGGGCAATCGCTACGGCGACCGCCCGGGGCACGCGTGCCTCGCGGTGGCGGGGCCCGTCGAGCGGTCCATGACGCTCGAGACGCGTCGCGGCGATCGGGAGCAGAACATGTGGGCGTTTGCGCGGGCGGCGCTCGACCTGCTCGAGACGTCGCTGCGCTAGATAGAATGGCCGCCTAGGCGCATGGCACCGTCACTCGAACGGCGCGTGGCGATCGACGCTGCGCGCGCCGCCGGTCAGCTCCTCTACACGGAGCTGCGTCGGCCCCGCCGGGTCGCCTACAAGGGCACCCCGACCAACCTCGTCACCGAGATGGACGCGCGCGCCGAGGAACTCGTCGTCGGCCGGCTCCTCGCCGCCTTCCCCGACGACGCGATCCTCGCCGAGGAGCGCGGCGCCCAGACCGGCCGCTCGGGCCGCCGCTGGATCATCGACCCGCTCGATGGCACCACGAACTACGCCCACGGCGTGCCCGTCTTCGCCGTCTCGATCGGGCTCGAGACCGCCCGGCGGGTCCAGCTGGGCGTCGTCTACGACCCGAGCCGCGACGAGCTCTACGTGGCCGAGCGCGGCCGTGGTGCGACCGTCAACGGCGACCCCCTCACGGTGTCGGTGACGGCCTCGCTCGGCGAGAGTCTGCTCTCCACGGGATTCCCCTACAACATTCGCGAGACCCCGGACACGAACCTGCGCGAGTACGCCGCCTTCGCCGTGCGCGCGCGGGGGGTCCGCCGCATGGGCTCGGCGGTGCTCGATCTCGCCTGGCTCGCGGCCGGGCGCTTCGACGGCTTCTGGGAGCTCGCGCTCGGGCCGTGGGACGTCGCGGCGAGTAGCCTCTTCATCGAGGAGGCGGGCGGGCGTGTCTCCGATCTCACGGGCGGGCCGCTCGACCTCGACGCGCCCAGGGTGGTCGCGAGCAACGGGCGGATCCACGACGCCGTGCTCGCCGTGCTCGCCGAGGTCAGAGGCGGCGACGCTTAGCGCGGCGTCGAGCCGACCCGCTCGAGGTCGGCGTCCACCATCATCTCCACCAGCCCGCGGAACGACGTCTTGGGGCGCCAGCCGAGGACCCGACGCGCCTTGCTCGCATCGCCCACCAGCCGATCGACCTCGGCCGGGCGCACCAGCGTGGGATCCAGGACCACGCGGCCCTCCCACTCCAGGCCCGCCCGGGCGAAGGCCAGCCGGCAGAACTCGGCGACGGAGTGCGTCTCCCCCGTGGCGACCACGTAGTCGTCGGGCTTCGGCTGCTGGAGCATCAGCCACATCGCCTCCACGTAGTCGCCCGCGAAGCCCCAGTCGCGGCAGGCGTCCAGGTTGCCGAGACGCAGCTCCGTCGCCCGGCCCGCTTTGATCTGGGCGACGCCGTGGGTGATCTTCCGCGTGACGAACAGCTTGCCTCGGCGCGGAGACTCATGGTTGAAGAGGATCCCCGAGCACGCGAAGACCCCGTAACTCTCCCGGTAGTTCACCGTGATGTAATGGCCGTAGACCTTCGCGACACCGTACGGACTTCGCGGGTAGAAGGGCGTCAGCTCGTTCTGCGGGCTCGCGCGAACCTTGCCGAACATCTCGGAGGTCGACGCCTGGTAGAAGCGGATCCTGTCGTTCACCCGGCGGACGGCCTCGAGCATCCGCGTCACGCCGAGCGCGGTCACCTCCCCGGTCAGGAGCGGCTGGTGAAAGGACGTCGGCACGAACGACTGGGCGGCGAGGTTGTACACTTCGTCCGGCCGGGTCTGCTCGAGGAGTCCCATCAACGACGCCTGGTCGTGCAGATCGCCCTCGTGCAGCTCGATTCGCCCGCGCAGGTGCTCGATCCGCTCGAACGTCTCTGTCGATGTGCGGCGAATCATGCCGGAGACCTGGTAGCCCTTCTCCAGGAGCAGCTCGGCGAGGTACGAGCCGTCTTGGCCCGTGATCCCTGTAATGAGCGCACGCTGCGTCACGGCGATCCTCCCACGGCGCTCAGCGCCCGCGGTCGAAGAACTCGTCGAAGGCGCGCGCCATGAACGCGAGCATGTCGTCGGTCAGCCCGGGATACACGCCGATGAAGAACGTGTCGCGCATGATGCGGTCGGTCTCGGTGAGCGTCCCGTGCACGCGCCGCGCGATCCCACGATAGCCGGGCTGCTTGAGGATGTTCCCCCCGAAGACCTGACGGGTCTCGATGTTCGCGGTCTCGAGCCACTGCACCAGCGCGCTGCGGTCCAGACCCTCCCGTACGGTGATCGGAAAGCTGAACCACGACGGGTTCGCGCGCGGATCGAGCACGGGCAGGACCAGACGGTCTCGGTGGCGCTCGAGCGCCGCGTACAGCCAGCGGAAGTTCGCGCGCCGCCGCTCGACGAAGTCGGGCAGCCGGTCGAGCTGGGCGCAGCCGATCGCGGCCTGCAGGTCGGTCGGCTTGAAGTTGTAGCCGAGCGTCGAATAGACGTACTTGTGGTCGTAGCCGCGCGGGAGCTCGCCGAGCTCCCAGCCGAAGCGCTTGCCGCAGGTGTTGGACTCGCCCGGCGCGCACCAGCAGTCCCGCCCCCAGTCGCGCACCGACCGCACGGCCTTCGCGAGCTTGGGGTTGTTGACGAGGACCGCGCCGCCCTCGCCCATCGTGATGTGATGGGCGGGGAAAAAGCTCAGCGTCGCGAGATCGCCGAACGTGCCGAGGGGCTTCCCGCGCCAGCTGCCGCCGAGCGCGTCACAGCAGTCCTCGACGAGATAGAGATGGTGGCGCGTCACCAGGTCCATGACGACGTCGAGGTCGCACGGGTTGCCGAGAGTGTGCGGGAGCATCAGGGCGCGCGTCTTCGGCCCGATGGCGGCCTCGAGGAGTCGTGGGTTCACGTTGTAGGTGCCCACCTCGCAGTCCACGAAGACCGGGATGAGCCCGCCGTGGACGAGGGGCGCGAGCGTGGTCGGAAACGTGACGGCCGGGGTGATGACCTCGTCGCCCGGGCGGAGCGGGCGCTCGAGGAGCGGAGACATGAGCGTCATGACGGCGGTGAGGGTCGCCGTCGAGCCCGAGTTCACGAGGACCACGTCGCGGCAGCCGACGTACTTCCGGAGCTTCCTCTCGAAGAGGTCGCCCCAGGGGCCGAGCGTCAGCCAGAAATCGAGCGACGCGTCGACGAGGTTGACGAGCTCCTCGGCGCCGAAGACGCGTCCCGCGTAGTTCACGCGGCTCGTCGTCGGCGCGAACGGCGCCGGCCGGTGCGCAACCTCCCAATAATGGCGCACGCGCTCGAGGATCTCCCGCTTGAGCCGCTCGGCCTCTGTCGTGGCGGCCCGCGCGCCGGCCTTCGGCGCGCCCGTCGTGTGGGTGTCGGCCCGCCAGCCCCGGCGGAAGCGCTTGAGCGACTCGGCGAGGTCGAGGGGCGGGGTCCCGAGGAGCGCCGAGAGCCTGTCGGTCCTGAGGCCGCCGCCGAGGGGGCGCGGAGCCCTCTGGCCGAGCTGGCTCGTGGGCACGGGCGCGATCAGCCCGGAGTCGAGGGCCATCGCGCGGGCCAGCTGCCGACCGAGCTCTGCGCGCGAGATACGGTCCTTGCCGACGACGTTCACGACGCCCGCGGCGCCCATCTGGACGAGCCGCAGGCTGGCCTCGCCGAGGAACTCGGCGAGGGTCGGGTTGCAGAGCTGGTCGTCGGGCGCCTGCATGGACTGGCCGGCGCCGAGGCGCTCCCACACCTGCATGGCGAAGTTGCGCGAGGCGCGGTCCCAGCCGTACACGGCGGTGGTCCTGACGACCAGGTGGCGCGGCGCGAGCGTCTGCACGGCCTGCTCCGCCTCGAGCTTGGTGCGCCCGTACACGCTCACGGGATTCGGGGCATCGTCTTCGGCGTAGGGGCCGGACTTACCGTCGAACACGTAGTCCGTCGAGTAGTAGACGAGCGTCGCGCCGTGCCTCGCGGCCACCGCGGCGACGTGCCGGGTCCCTTCGACGTTGACGGTGTAAGCCTCGTCGGGGTGATCCTCGCACCGGTCCACGCCGCCGGGGACGTTGACGGCGAGAAACGCGACGTCCGGCTTCGTCGTCGTGAACGCCTGCCCGACCGCCGCCGCGTCGCGCACGTCGAGCACGAGCGCGCCAGGGAGCGGGCGCGAGCGAACCGCCGCGACGACCTCGACGCCGCTCCGCTCGAGGACCCGCACGAGGACACCGCCGACGAGCCCCGAGGCCCCGATGACCAGCGCCTTCATGCGACGCCCCTACCCGTGGCGGAGGTCCCAGCGGTAGGGAATCTTCGCGCTGAAGGGATCCAGGCGCACGATCTCGTCGGGATCATGCGGAACCGTCGCGCAGTTGGCGACGATCGCCGGCGTCGTGCCGACGCCCTTGAAACCGTTCCAGATGCCGGGCGGCACGGTGACGAGGGCGTAGGCGTCCTCGCCGGTGAAGATCTCCTGGAGCTCGCCGCGCGTCGGCGAGTCGTCGCGATCGTCGAAGAGGACGAGCTTGATCCGGCCGCTCGGTACCGCGTAGTTGAGCGTCATCCGCCGGTGGAGGTGCCAGGCCTTGATCACGCCCGGGAAGACGACAGAAAAATAGATCTCGCCGAATTCGGAGAACCAGGGATCGTCCCGGCGGAGCATGTGCATGACCTTGCCGCGCTCGTCGGGGATCTGACGGAGCGGGTGGAGCTCGACGCCCTTGATCACGTCCGCGGCCCCGCGAGGAAATCGCGGTACCACGCGATCGTCTCGCGGAGCCCCGCATCCAGGTCGAACTCTGGCATCCAGCCGAGCGCCTCGCGCGCGCGCGCGGCGGACAGGTACTGGCTGTGGATCTCGCCCTCGACCACGTCGCGCACGTCGGGCTCGAGGTGGCCCGCGTCCATGAGCTTCTGGATCACGCCGACCACCTCGAGGACGTTCAGCGGCGACTCGTTCGAGAAGTTGAACGCCTCCCCCGCGATCTGGGCGTCGTCGAGGCGCTCGCCCAGGCGTAGGTAGGCGCGCGAGGCGTCCTTCACGTAGAAGTAGTCGCGCACGTACTTGCCGTCGCTCCGGACCACGGGACGTTCGCCGCGCAGGAACGAGCGGATCGTGCCGGGGACGATGCGGCTCCAGTTGAGGTCGCCGCCGCCGAAGATGTTCCCGCAGCGCGCGATCCCGACCCGCAGGCCGTAGGTGTGATAGTACATGCGCGCGATCAGGTCGGCGGCACTCTTCGAGACCTCGTAGGGGTGCATGCCGGCGACGGGCATGTCCTCGGTGTACGGGAGCGTGCGCTGCGTCCCGTACGCCTTATCGCTCGAGGCGACGACGACCCGTTCGACCGTCCCGCGGTGCAGCCGGCACGCCTCGAGGACGTTCCACGTCCCGCGCACGTTCGTCTCGAGGGTCGGGAGCGGCGCCCGGTGCCCGACACCGACGATCGCCTGCGCACCGAGGTGGAAGACCGTGTCAGCCTCGAAGGCGTTGATCGCGCGGTCGATGGCTCTGAAGTCTTCGAGGTTGCCGTTCACGACGGAGACGCGCTCGACGTCGCCGCTCCGGTAGAGCTCGGACTGGGGGTCGGCGTCGAGGACCAGTGCGACCACGTGGGCGCCGGCGGCGAGCAGGTCCTTCACGAGCCAGGCGCCGACCAAGCCTGTCGCGCCGGTCACGAACACGCGGCGGTCGGCCCAGAACCCGGTCATTCGCGCCACACCTTCCAGGGCGCCCGGCCGCTCTCCCACAGGCTCTCGAGCAGCTTCAGGTCGCGCAGGGTGTCCATGCACTGCCAGAATCCGCCGTGACGAAAGGCGACGAGCTGCCCGTCCTTCGCCAGGCGCTCGAGCGGCTCCCGCTCGAGGTACGTGTCGTCGCCCTGGATGTAGTCGAGCACGCCCGGCTCCATGACGAAGAAGCCGCCGTTGATCCACCCCTCGCCGGCCTGCGGCTTCTCCGTGAACTCACTGACGCGATCGCCGTCGAAGACGAGCGCGCCGAAGCGGGCCGGCGGCCGCACCGCGGTCACGGTCGCGAGTTTGCCGTGGCGCCGGTGGAACGCGAGCACGTCGGCGACGTTCACGTCGGACACGCCGTCGCCGTACGTGAGCATGAAGGTCCCGTCGCAGAGCCAGCTCGCCAGCCGCTTCACCCGCCCGCCCGTCTGCGACCCGGAGCCCGTGTCGACCAGGTGAACCGTCCAGTCCTCGCGCTCGCCGTCGTGAACGTCGACCCTGCCGGTGCCGAGCGCGACGGTCAGGCGACCCGACACGTGATAGTAATCGAGGAAGTAGTGCTTGATCACCTCGTGCTTGTAGCCGAGGGCGAGGACGAACTCCGTGAAGCCTCGTGCCGCGTAGCCCCGCATGATGTGCCAGAGGATCGGTCGGCCGCCGATCTCCACCATGGGCTTCGGGCGGACGTCGGTCTCCTCCCGGATGCGCGTGCCGAGCCCGCCGCAGAGGATCGCGACCTTCATACGAACCCGTACGCGGACCAGCCGCCGTCGACCGTGAGGATCTCGCCCGTGACGAACGACGCGGCATCGCTCGCGAGGAAGACGGCGGCCTCACCGATCTCCTCGGGCGTGCCGAGCCGGCCGATCGGCGTCCGCCGGGCCAGGGCGCCGAGGTCGAGCACACCCTTGGCGGCGAGCTCCGCGACGAATGGGGTCGCGATGTAGCCGGGCGCGATCGCGTTCACGCGCACGCCCGAGCTCGCCCACTCGATCGCGAGCACCTTGGTGAGCATGTTGGCGCCGGCCTTCGAGACGCAGTACGCGAGGCGCCTCGGGAACGCGAGCGTGCCGTTCACCGAGGTGACGTTGATGATCGAACCCGACCCGCGCGCGAGCATGCCCCGCCCGAGCTCCTGCGCGAGGACGAAGTATGCGTTCAGGTTCAGGTCGAGCGTGTAGCGATAGTCGGCCTCGGCCAGCTCCTCCGACGCGGCCACGCGCGGCTGGCCGGCGTTGTTGACGAGGACGTCCACGCCTCCGCCGAGCGTGAGCGGGCCTTGCGTTGTCGCGGGGATTTCTCATGAGACATTTGCGGAGCGCAGTAGTGAGCCTATTACTGATCGCTCTTTGTGCTGCGACCGCGCACGAACGGAACGGCGGCTTCTGCAACACCATCGCGGCGGGGACGCCGACCATCGATTTTGGGGGAGACGTGCACCTGGATCGTCAGACCTTCTCGCTACCCAGCGCGTTCCAGTCGCAGACGCTCACTCACATTATCGTCACGGACTTCGGACTGGGGGGGCAGGGCGAGCCGTTCGTTACCTCCGTGACCGTCAGCACCGGCGTGCCGGAGCCCGCGACCCTCTTCCTCATCGGCGCCGGTCTCGCCGGGCTGGCCGGCACCACCTGGAGGCGACACCGCCGCAAGTAGTCGCGGCCTCGATAGGCGGTGTCGTCCCTCCCGGGCGTCGGGTCTCCCCTCGGCGCCCGTGGTGTTTTCGCGACTGATCAGCGCGGATCGGTCAGCGGGGCCGCTCGGCCGGAGCGAGCGATCGGCCGCGCACGACGAGCTCGTTCACTTCGTGGCCACCTGCGGTGCACAGCCCTTCTTCCAGGATCTCGCACTGGCCCTTGCGGAGGACGGCGTAGAGGAAGCGCGCCAGATGCACGTGCTGCTCGGGCTCGACCTTGGCGGCCGTGGCGAGATGGGCGATACAGTAGCCGAGCGACAGGCTCCCGGGCAGCTGGCGCTGGAGCACCGCCAGGACGCGTTCTTCCTGCGATCGCGATAGAACCATCGCTCCCCCACTACCGCCGCGTGAATGCTGGAGTCATGAGCAAGATCGCCCCCGTACCCAGGGCAGCAATTTCAGGGCCAGTGGACGAGTCCGAGCACAATCAGTGAGTTAGACGACAGGCTGGCCCCGCTTTGACGGAGAAGGGCAGAGGATGTGACGTCAGGGGGCTCAATGGTCGCCATGGGGGCGACCCCGGCGCAACAGGACGATCAGATACCACACGATGGCGACGTTGACGGCGATGACGGTGAGGCGCGTCGCGGTCACGTGTCTCCACAGGTGGTGGAGCTCGAGCGGGATGAAGGAGCCCGTGACGATAACGGTGAAGTATTCCGCCCAGCGCTTCCGAAGGAGCAGGCCGATCCCTTCGGTCAGGAGCAGGGCGGCGTAGACAAACGTGCCCGCGCTGATCTCTCTCAGCTTGCGGTCATCGACAGACAGGAGTCGGGTCAGCAGACGATCCGCGTAGCGACCGTCCGGGTCCACGTGGATCTGTTCGAGCCAGCCCGCGACCACGTCGGCCACGTCCTTGTGCACCAGGTGGAGGGCCCCGACGCCGACGACCACGAGCAGAAGGCCCTTGACCAGCTTGAACCCTCCGATGA
>Ga0137415_10002797_pt1 | contig 17276 bp, 20 predicted proteins | sample CZODoug3_1_1_16f_FD_183082 | JGI IMG/M metagenome (GOLD analysis project Ga0137415, IMG submission 183082) | Vadose zone soil fungal communities from Angelo Coast Range Reserve, California, USA - CZODoug3_1_1_16fungal (Hybrid Assembly) | ecosystem: Environmental > Terrestrial > Soil > Vadose...
CAGCCATCGATCTTCATCCGATGCTCCCTTGGACCGTACGGACATCGCCCGAATCCCCTAGACGGCCCGTCGAATGCGGCGGCCGACTTTGAAGATTTGCGGGCGAATGATTCGGGAACAAAACACCGAAACTATTTAGATAGCGGGGACCCGATTCCTCCCGAGGAGGGCGACCTCCATGGGAACCACGCTCGGCGCTCGAAATCGTCGGCCGCGACACCAGCCCCCATCGCCTGTCGTCGTGAAGACCATGCGACCCGAAAGTCGCCTGCGGAGGGTTCCATGAGGCAACGACGGGGCTTGCTGAAAACCCCCCGCGCCATCGCCGTGTACCTGTTCTATCGCTCCGGGGAACCCCTCGTGGCTCTTGCGGCGGGCCGTGACCTGCCAATCGAGGCGGAGACCCTCGAGGGCCTGCTGTCCGTCGTCGGGAATTTCGTCGAGACGAGCGTCCGGGGTTCGCGCGGGTATGCCACTACCGCCATGCGATACGACGAATTCGGAATCGTGGCCGTCCGTGGTGAGTTCGTCATCGGTGCCGCATTGAACGATGGGACTGCCCATGACAGCCTCAAGGCGGACCTGCTGCGGATCGTCCGTGACTTCGAGGAACGGCACTGGAGGAATCTCGCGAGTTGGGAGGCTGCCACCAAACTCTCGGATCAGGCCTCCGAGGAATTCTCGAAGCTCCTGCGGACCACGGACCGTCGCTAGGTGTAACCGAGGGTTTTTCGCGAGGCCGACCATGGTCCTCTGAGGCCGGACCGCATGGAACGCCAGAACATTTCGTCGGGTGCGAAGTGGGAGCCGATCGTCGGGTATTCGCGGGCCGTTCGCGTCGGTCCCTGGGTCGCCGTCGCGGGCACGACCGCCGTGGATGAGCACGGTCGTGTCATCGCCGCGCAAGACGCGTATGGCCAGGCGGTCTACATCTTCCGCAAGATCGAGACGGCCCTGACGAAAGCCGGGGCTCGTCTCGACCAAGTCGTGCGGACCCGCATCTTCCTTTCGAACATGGATGACTGGCAGGCCGTCGGCCGCGCCCATGCGGAGTTCTTCCGCGACATCCGACCGGCGACGACGATGGTGCAGGTCGCCCGCCTTCTCGATCCGGGGATGCTCCTCGAAATCGACGCAGACGCGGTCATCCCGGAACCGACATAGACAACGATTATATCGGGACGCGGCCTCCATGGGACCATGGCCCGCAAGCCGTCGTGGACCGGAGAGGTTCTCTCGATTCACATCGCGGACAAGGCGGAAGCCCGGTTGCATGCGGTCGATCGCGTCCGCGCGATCCCGAGCAAGGGGCTCGAAGGGGATCGCTACTTCCACGCGAGCGGCACATACTCGGACCGACCGGGTCCCGGACGCGAGGTCACCTTCATCGAATCCGAGGCCATTGAGGCCATGGCGAGGGACAACAACATCACGATCCCTGCGGGCGCGACCCGTCGGAATGTGACCACGCGCGGTGTTCCGTTGAACCACCTCGTCGGGCAGGAGTTCGAGGTCGGCCCCGTGCGGCTCCTCGGCATCAAACTGTGCGAGCCGTGCTCGCACCTGGAGGATCTCACCCAGAAGGGCCTCATCGCGGGGCTCGTTCATCGGGGCGGACTTCGAGCCCAAATCCTGACGGAAGGAGAGATCCGCGTCGGCGACCCCATCGTGCCCCGGGGCATCCCAGCGAAGTCCGGGAAGCCGCCCGCACGGGAGCCGGCCGAGGATCACTGAAGCCGAGTCGTTTCATCTTCCCGGACATCGAATTCTTTATCCTCGGCCCTTCGATTGCGCCCGCGCCTTCGCATCGTCGTTTTCAATCTCGGAGCGTTCGCATGCCAGCAAAGAAACAACGGCCTCAGAAGAAGAGGCGCGGGAGCGCGTCAAGACCGAAGCTCTACGACATGGCCCTGATCCAACGTGGTGCCCGTCTCCGACGATCGCCCTTTTTCGACTCCACCTTGAGGGCGGGGTGCAAGTCCTACACGGTCTACAACCACACGTTCCTGCCGAGCTACTATGACAAACCGGTCAAGGAATATTGGCACCTGCTCAAACACGTCGCCCTATGGGACGTCGCCGTCGAGCGGAACGTGGAAATTGGCGGACCGGACGGGTTCGAGTTCATGCAGCTCCTCACGCCGCGGGACATGCGACAATGTCGGGTCGGTCAGGGAAAGTACGTGCTGATCACGGACGAGGCCGGGGGCATCCTGAACGATCCCGTCCTTCTCCGGCTCGAAGAGAATCGATTCTGGATCGCCCTCGCGGACAGCGATATCCTCCTGTGGGCGAAGGGGGTCGCCCGCGGCTCCGGCCTGGATGTGACCATCTCCGTGCCGGATGTCTCTCCTCTCCAGGTCCAAGGGCCGAAATCGAAGGCGCTCATGGCGGACCTGTTCGGCGAGAAGGTCACCGAGCTTCCCTACTACTTCTTCGCGCCCGTGGAGTTGAACGGCATCCCGCTCCTGGTGACCCGCACGGGATGGACCGGAGAGGTCGGGTATGAATTGTACCTCCTCGACGCGTCCCGAGGACCGGATCTCTGGGATGCGGTGATCAAGGCCGGCAAGCCGTACGGCATCCGGCCGACAGGGCCCTCCGACATCCGGCGCATCGAGGCCGGGATCCTGAACTACGGCGCCGACATGACGATCGAGAACAATCCCTATGAGGTCGGCCTCGGATGGACCGTCGACCTGGAGAAACCGGAAGACTTCCTCGGCAAGGCGGCCTTGCAACGGATCAAACAAGAAGGACCGAAGCGCAAGCTCGTGGGCGTCGAGATCGAAGGTCGGCCCATCGAATTCAACATGACGAAGTGGCCGGTGCGGGCTCGCGGGAAGGGCGTCGGTCAGGTGACCTCGGCGATCCACTCGCCGCGCCTCAAGAAGAACATCGGCTATGCGATGGTTCCGATCGCGTTCTCGGAGGTCGGGACCGAACTCGAGGTGCTTCATCCTTCAGGTCCTCGGAGAGCGACGGTGGTCAAGAAGCCGTTCATCGACCCGGGAAAAGCAATTCCGAAAGCGTAGCTAGGCCCTCCCCGTCCTCAAGATTTCTGCGACCCTTTCTCCCCGGGCCGGTTGACTGGCGCGGCCCATCCCCGGAAAATCGATCGTCTTCACGGTAATCCCGGGGAGCCGGTCTTGATAGCCGGCGACAGACTCGCGATACTCCAACGAGAGGAGGTCGACAACCGTTTTCGGTCCGACGGCGTGGAGGAATGCGGCGAGGATTTCCGGAAGTCCCGCCGCGTGCCACCATCGGTTCAGTTTGCCGAACGGTGGTAGAGGTTCCGCCATCGAGAGGTGGTATGCCGGTATCCGATCGCGCGAACCGATAAGTCCTCTCAGGCCCGACGCAATCACGACCTCGACACCGGGGGAACGATTTTCCCACGCCTCGCGGGGAATGTACCGATACATGTTCCCGTCGAATCGCTCGTGGGCAGGCAAGAATCGCCCGGGTGTGACGGAGCCTGTCGGGCTCTTCTGGAGGACCTCCGCCCGGAGGTCGTCGAATTTCCGACGGAGGTCCGCGGGCAAGGCGGTCGCGATGATGTCCTCTCGAGGCGGATCGGGAGAACCGCCAGCGTGCTTCCTCGTGCTCTCGGGAATGAGGACGATGACCTCGGGCCGTGCCACGCTTCGAGAACTCCGGAATGCTCCATAGCTCTTTGGGCGCGGTCACAAAACCTCGCGATCGAATTTTGTCCCCAACGCGCCGTCATTGGACGGAGAGGACCAACAATCCCGGTTTCCTTGGGGACAGCCTTAACTATCCGGTGCGGTCTTGCCGAAACCGAAGGGAGGATTGAGACATGGTCCATATCCGAGACGAAGGTGTGTTCGACGCGCCGCTTGAGAAAATCTGGAAGTATATTGGTGACGACACTCCCGGACTGCACAAACACCGCGCTATCCCCTCCTCGAAGGTCTTGAGTCAAGAAGGGAACGTGGTCGTCCAAGAGATGCAGATGCTGAACGCGGACGGGAAGGGAACGCACTGGGAGACCTGGCGCCTCACGATGAACCCGCCCCGCGGCTACCAGGTCGAGGCGATCGCGGGTCCGACGAAGGGGACGAAATTCACCCAGTCCTATACGCCGATGGGCGCCAGGACCCGCGTGGACATCGACGGTGACTGGCATGTTCCCGGCGTCGACGATGCGACGATCCGCAAGATGACCCTCGCGTTCTTCGAGGAAGCGTTCACCGAGGACAGCGCCGCCCTGAAGAAGTACAAGTGATTGCCCCAAGGGGAACGGGCGGGACGCGGTCTTGAGCCACTCCGCCCGTCCGATCATGGGTGAGGGTCGAGTAGGCGCGTGAGCACTGCCTCGGCGGTGCTTGGCGATTCGACGGTCCCATCCCAGTACGCGAAGAGGACTCTGTTATGCCGAGGGCGCCGGGGCGCAGAAAAAGCGTGGTTCCCCGTTCTCGGACAGGGAAACGTGCTGTCTCCAAGAGTTGCACGATCGAGGCCGGAGCGCTGGATGGCTTTCCCCGATCGTCCAAATAGCTAAGAGACCCGCTTGCTTCGCCACGTCACCCATGCCACTCACCAAGAAGCACAAATTCAAGCGATTGTTTCTCGCGGCTGACCTTCACGGCTCAGAGATCGTTTTCCGCAAGTTCCTCGCTGCTGCCAAGTTCTACGAGGCCGATGCGCTGCTGATCGGCGGCGACATGACCGCCAAGACGATCGTTCCGGTTGTCGAGGGAAGGGATGGGCGGTTCAGCACCCGGCTCGCTGGACAGTCTCGCGAGAATTTGTCGGCGGCAGAGATCAAGCCAATCGAGAAAGCCATCGAGGATTCGGGCCAATATCCGGTCCGTCTCGCGGAGGAGGAATACGAAGCGATTCGAGGGGACCCCGACAAGATCGACAAGCTGTTCATCGACTGCATGATTAAACAACTCAGGCGATGGACGGAGATGGCGGAGACCCATCTGGCGCCCCTCGGCATCCCGATGTTCTGGATCGGGGGCAACGACGATAAGCCGGAGGCGTTGGCGACGGTCACGTCGACCCCCCACGTCCAATACATTGACGAGAAGGTTACGCGGTTCGATGAGGATCACGAAATTCTTGGTTTCGGATGGACGAATCCATCTCCCTGGAGGACTCCTCGGGAGCTCCCGGAGGAGGCGCTAGGGAAACGGCTCGAACCTCTGCTGAATCGGGTTCAGGATCCCGCTCACTGCATCTACCTCCTGCACGCACCCCCGTACGGGACCGGGCTCGATATCGCGCCGAAACTCGACGCGTCCACCGACCCGCCTCGACCGGTCATCCAAGGAGGTCAACAGGTCCTCATCCCGGTGGGGAGCACGTCCTTCCGAACAGCGATCCTCGAGACCCAGCCGGTCCTCGGCCTCCATGGACACATTCATGAGACGAAGAATGCGGCGAAGCTGAAACGCACTTTGTGTGTCGACCCTGGATCGGAATATAACTCCGGCACGCTCCGCGGGGCGATCATCAATCTCGAGCGGGACCGAGTCCTGAGCTATCAATTCACGACAGGCTGAGCCGGGCTCGAGCCTCCAGTCCGATCCCCGGAAGATCTCATCGGCCGACTAGATTGGCGGGACTTCCTTGTACGCAAGGTCCAGATTGACCCCAATCCGCCGCAGGTATGCGCGCCGAATGAAATAGTAGGCCACCCAGCCGAAGAAGATCAGCACCACCGCGTAGATGAAGAGGTTCCCGGAGTAGCCCGGGTTGCTGATGTCGACGTTGACCAACCAGATCACGGTGAGGAAGTAGTAGAGCATGAGCGCGCTGAAGAACGCTGCGATGGCCCCGCAAATCGTGATCAGCGGGATGGGGCCGACTTTGAACTTCGCGATCGGAGCGGTCGCATACACCTCTTTGCGGGTCCACGGGAAGACCGCTCCGCCCACCGCCGTGCCGATGTACATGACCGTCGCCACGGCGGTGACTGCAAGAGTATACGTCGTGTATCCGGGAACCAGGTTGTACACGTACGCGAAGACGAAACCGCCGAGGATCAGGAAGATCACGTGCGCCGTGACAGGAGTATGGGTCCTTGGGCTCACGTGACTCACGGCTTTCGGCAACACCCCGTCGATCGACATCGCAACGGCGACGCGGGTCCACCCCACGATCACATTGAACACGACTTGGATCGCATTCAGCATGACGCCGACAATCATGAGGAAGAGGAGAATCGGGCTATCCGTGAGCATGATGGCTAAGGAGCTAAACCAGGGCGGGATTGGAGGCTGGGGAAGCGCCGGTTGGAAGCTGAGATAGGCCGCGGCCCCGAGCCAGTTCTGGTCCACCGTCTGGACGATGACGAGGGCTAGGACCGCCATCATGATCATGCTAACGACGCCGCCACCGAAGTTGATGAACATCTGGTTCTTGAGGCTCTGTGCGCCTTGAATCTCGCCTGCTTGTTCCTGGGCGTACCCCACCCATCCGAGGCTCGTTAGGGCGACCGGGGTCACGAGAATCGTGCCCGCGATGGACAGGGTCCGCTCGGTGGTGAAGCTATTTGCCACGGCGTTCGTCAAGATCGCCGCGTATGCGCCGGATCCCCCGCCCACGAGTCCGGCCGCTCTATCGTATCGGGAAATAAACGTCGCATTCGGGGTGACCAGGAAGAGGATCACCATGAGGGCATAGCTCAACAGGAAGCCGTACCACATGACCCATTGGAGTTTCACAAACCACCGGAAGCTCTTGATGAGGACGAGGGCCGCAATCGTGGAGGCGACCATCGTCACGATCGCCGGGCCCCAGCCGACGAGGTACCACGCGCCCCAGTCAATCAATGTCTGATTGTTCGTCATGATGCCAAGGCCGGTGAGCATCGGGTAGACGCCGAGGACGGATAGGAGCCAGCCGCCCAGTGCCTGCCATTGCAGGAAAAAGGTGATGATCATCGTGGCGACCGTCGCAAATCCCAACCATGGCCGCAGCGTACGACTTTGGAACACGTAGTCGCCTCCGGTTCGGGGCATCGCGGAGGCGAGGCCGGCATACACGACCGCCAAGAAGGACGTGAAAATCCCACAGATGAGAATCCCCGCCCAGACAGAGGCACCCGATTGGAAGGCGATCGTCGTGATGTAGACCCACGGGAAGATGACCCCGATGTTCAGGATGTTGTACGCGAAGGCGGAGTACGGGGACATGACACGGACAAGGCCCGAGGCCCGCCGCGTGAAGACCTGCACCTGCGCGGTCGCCGTCTCACTACGTCTCGCGAATACATCGACTTCGCCCATATTCCCCTCCCCTGCTACCGGGTAGCACGTGAATCGAGGGTCCTCTCATCAAGTTTTTGCCCGCGGCCACAGCGGTTGCCCGACTCCATTCGTTGGAGCGTACACTTTGCTGGAACAGGCTTATAGAGACCCGCCGATTCCCGCCCACAACCTGGGCCGGGAACCGTTCCGTCGCGAGGCGGACGGACCTTTGGAAGGACGCGTGGTCTCCTCCGTGCAATCATGGCAGATCCAACCACATTCGTGACCTTCGGCGATGACGAGTTCCTCCGGGAAGCCCGGACGATCGTCGATGCGGCTCAGGCAAAAGGCACCGTCCTTCGGATTCTCGGCTCCCTCGCGATCTACGCACACTCTCTCCACGCTCCCGAAAGCGTCAGTTTCTACCACAGCGTTGGGCGCGTGCGAGAGGGAGCGCCCCTCTTCACGGACCTCGATCTGATCGGGTACGCGGTCCAGGGCCGCTCGATCAGCAAAGTGTTCGACGGATTGGGGTTCAAAGGGGACGACATGATCAACGGCTTTTTCGGCGATCGACGGCTCATCTACTACGAGGGCAGCAATCGCTTCCACGTCGACATCTTCCTCGACAAGCTCGAGTTTAGCCACGATGTCCTCTTCGGGAAGAAACCCGGGAACGGGCGACTGGAGCTCGACTTCCCCACGATTTCGCTCACGGACTTGGTCCTCGAAAAGCTGCAGATCCACCGGATCGGTCGGAAGGACCTCGTGGATCTGCTCGTCATCTTCCTTGGCCACGACGTGAAGGAACAGGCGAACGGCGATCACGAAGTGGTCGACGCGGGGCATATCGCGAATCTCCTCGCGGACGATTGGGGGTTCTGGTATGAGTCGATGCAGAACCTCGAGAAGACGAGACAGATGCTCGGACAGTTCATCGGAGAAGGTCGGATTTCTCAGAGTCTTGCCATGCGCATTGGAAGCCGGATCGCGGAGCTTGAGAGCACGCTCCAATCGGTCCCGAAGGGGCGCCACTGGGAGAAGCGCGCGAAAGTCGGCACCGCGAAACCGTGGTTCCGCGAGGTCGAGGAAGTCGTCCGGTAGCCCGGATTTGTTGAGGAATTCGCCATCTAGTGATGCAGGTCTGACCCCGTATTTCGCCCAAGCTCTGCGATTTAACGCTGCCGGGATCGTCCCCATTGGGACGTCTCCGACAACTGAACAGCTTGCTTCATCACCCACGCCACGGCGACGACCCCAAACACAAGGCCTCCCGTGACCGCGCCAATCATTCCGACGACAATCAGGAAAATGTTGAATGGCAGCTGGAAACGGCTCGACACGGAGACCGCGAACAGCCCGACGACCATCGCGCCGACGCCGGAAAGCGCGATCAGAGGCCGCCGGAATTTCAACGCCATGCGTTCTCAGCCACCCAAAGGCCACCCACCTTGCAGAAACCAAATCGGCCCAGACGACGCTCTACCAAATTGCATAGGTTATGTCCGGATGCCTCTAAAAACCCGCCGCGGCTCACGGCCGCGGAGGTTCACGAGCAGGGCCGGAAGGCCGCTCCGGTGACCGTCTCAGGGAAATCGACGATCAGGTCCGGATTCCGCGTTTGATGAAGGTGCCATTCTGGAACTCCTCGACCGCTTGCTCGATCTCCTTCCGGCTGTTCATCACGATCGGACCCCACCACGCGATGGGTTCGTGCAAGGGTCTGCCGGACACGAGAAGGAGTCTGGTCGCCGCGTCGCGGGTCTTCACCCGGACGGCGTCTCCCTTCTCGAAGATGACGAGGTGGCCATCTTCGATGAGGTCTGAGGCCTCCTCACCGAAGCCTGCCCGGCCTTCCACCAGGTACGCAAAGACCGTGTGGTCGGTCTTCACAGGGTGGACAAAGTCCGTCCGAGGATCCAGGCGAACGTCAAGATATTCCGGGTCCACGACCACGTCCTGGACGGGCCCGTGGACGCCGTGCACATTGCCCGCGACGACCCGCATCCGGACGCCGCGGACCGGTTCGACCTCCGGGATCTGGCCCGCCTTGACTTCCTGGTACCTCGGATCCATCATCTTGTTCGTCTTCGGCAGGTTCACCCAGAGTTGGAAGCCGCCCATGCGATGGCGGTCGACCTTCGGCATCTCCTGGTGGATGATTCCACTTCCCGACGTCATCCACTGGACGTCACCGGCGCCAATGATCCCCTTGTTCCCAAGGCTGTCCTCATGCTCGACGCGGCCATCCAGCATGTACGTGACCGTCTCAATCCCACGGTGGGGATGCCAAGGAAATCCCGCCACGTATTCGGCCGGGTTCTCCGACCGGAAATCGTCGAGGAGAAGAAACGGGTCGAGACGCGGCACTTCCGCGGCGCCGAACGCCCGATGCAGTTGCACACCTGCGCCTTCGATCGTCGGCCGAGCCGCGAGGACTTCTTTGATGTTGCGCGGTCGCAGTGATGAAAGGGAGTCGTTCTCGGACATGGTATTGCCCTCCTAGTCCGCCGGTTTCCATTAAAGTTGGCGCCTCGATCCGCACCTGGATCTCAAATCGAAGCCACGGGCGGGCCATCCGAGCCGACGATTTCAGATATGGATTTGTACAGGAACGCGAGCTCGGGAATGCCACCGCCGTTGCAATAAATGGTCCCACTGCGGTAGCCGGTAAACACGGACTTCTCGATCCGGACTCGCCAAGCTTCGTGGGTGTTTCTCAGCTCCTTGTCTTCCACGGCGCCCCTTTGAATGAGGAGTTTTCGGATTTCCTCGAGGGCATTCGGACTCGCGCCTTTCCACGTTTTCCCTTGCACGGGCGGTAAATCGAAAGTCGCGCAAAAGCGCTTCCGGTCGCTTGGGTATCCGCCCAGGCGTCATCCTCCGCTACGAGTTCGAAAGATAGTGCTGACGAATCGATCGCCTCGAAAGGGATTCTAAACCGTGGTACCAGCCGCCACGGAAAGCTTCGCAGAACTCGTGCTCCCGAGGCGCGAGAAAGCGGTTCCCAAAACTACAATGGCCCGTTGAAAATCCAGAACGGGAAGGTTCTCTCGATCCGTGTGATCGAGGTGGGAATCCCCCGGCCCGTAGGCCGCCGAGGGACATCCCCACGCAGGTGCCGCCAAGTTGAGGTCGGAGGTGCCGAGTTTTCGCAAGAGAGTCGGCCGCTCGCGCTGTTCGCGGATGCCTGCACAGAGCGCCGAAACGACCGGGTTTTTCGAATCGACCTCGACGGCATCGGACCGGTCAAGAACATCCCACCGGACGTCTCCCTCGGGCTCGAGCAACGCGAGGACGTCGCCGGCGGGCACTCCGGGAGGGAGTCGAAGATTCACTACAATCTGGACGTGTTCCTTGCCTTCGTTCAAAAGTGTGTGGAACGAACTCACCTTCATTGTCGGTGACACGAACAGAGTCCCGCCGTCTCGGGCGCTGCAGAAAGCACGGAGTCGATCGATCAGGGCGAGTCCCCGTTCGACCGTTGTCGGCTCGGGGCCCGAGAGGTGGGTCCTCTCGCCATCGATCCGGAAACGGAGGCTCAAATTCCCCTTGTATCCAATCGTGACCGAGTCCCATCCGCTGGGTTCGCCGACGATCAGGAAGTCCGGCGCCGGATGGTATGTGAGCAATGCGCGCGCTCCGCGAGAATCGCGCTCTTCTCCGACCGCGCCGATGATGATGATCTCGCCCGGACCTCGATGGTGGCTCGCCGCGATGAGGGCGGCCGCGAGGGGGCCTTTCGCGTCGCAGGCTCCGCGTCCGTATAGGCGGCCATCCTCGAGACGAACGGGCAACGCTCCGTCGACGGTGTCGATGTGCCCGAGGAAGAGAATGGTCGGAGGGCCTCTCCCAATCTGCGCGATGGCGTTTCCGGCGAGGTCCGAATGTCCGTTCAAGCCGAGGTCGCGAGCCAGCTCAAGGAACCGATGGACGGCGAGTCCTTCCTCTCCAGAAGGGCTGTAAGCTTCGAGAAGGGCTCGGAGGACTTCTACATCATCCATCGGACAGCGTCCTCCCGAGGACGTCCAGCGCGGATGACCATTGATCCTCCGGGATGACGAGGGGCGGCAAGAGACGGACGACGCTGGACCCACCGCCAATCGCGAGGACGCCTTCGTCTTGCAGCGCCTGGAGGACCGGAGCCGCCTTCCCTCGCAACTCGATGCCGATCATCAAGCCGAGCCCGCGGACTTCGCGCACGGAGGGCGCTTCGAGACCTCGCAGTCTCTCGATGCCGAGAGTCCCTAGACGGTCCGCGCGTTCCCACAGACGCTCCTGTACGGTGTATTCGATGGCGGCGGTCGCCGCCGCACAGGCGAGCGGATTCCCGCCGAACGTGGAATTGTGGCTCCCCTGGAACGCACGCTCTACCGCCTCCGTCGCGAGAGTTGCTCCGATGGGGACGCCACCTGCGAGGGACTTCGCCAGCGTCAGCAGGTCTGGCTCCACGCCCCAACGCTCGAGGGCGAACAGTCGCCCGGTGCGGCCCATACCGGTTTGCACCTCGTCGAGGATGAGGAGGGCGCCGGTTCGGTCGCATGCCTCGCGCGCAGCGGGCAGGTACTCGGGAGACGCGACGTGGATGCCGCCCTCGCCTTGGACCGCCTCGAGAATCACCGCCGCAGTGTCATGATCGATGGCTTTCTGGAGCGCCTCGACGTCGTTGAAAGGCACATGCTCGAATCCGGGAACGAGCGGCTCGAAGGGCTCACGGAAATCCTTTCGCCAGGTCGCACTGAGCGCCCCCATCGTCCGTCCATGGAAACCGCGCATCGCCGCGATGATCTTCTTCCGGCGGGTCGAGGCGCGCGCAAACTTGATGGCGGCCTCGACGGCCTCGGAGCCCGAGTTGCTCAGGAAGACCCGGCCGAGGCCTCTCGGCGCGACGGAGAGGAGCTTCTCGACGAAGGCCGCCTTCGCGGTCGTCCCGAAGACAGGCCCGACATGGATGAGCTCCCGAGCCTGTGCACCGATCGCTTCTACGATGGCGGGGTTGCAGTGTCCCAGGTTGCCGACGCCGAACGACGCCCCGCAGTCGATGTACTCGTTGCCGTCGTCGTCCCATAGCGTCGCCATCGCACCGCGAACGAACGTCGGTCCGCGCTTCGGCGCACATCCGAACTCAATCGCCCGCGCGTCCGGGACGCTCACGCGATCACCGTGCCCATCCCGTCGAGCGCCCGCTCGACCGGGTCCGGCTGCAGGGAGGAGGCGATGACGACGCGCTTCACGCCGCCCTCGAGGGCTTCGCCCGCGGCGATGAGTTTCTTTTTCATCCGTCCGTAGGCAAAATCCTGGAAGGCGGACAGGCGGTCCCGCGGGACCTCCGAGATCAGAGAGGACGGATCGCTCGGATCCCGGAGCAACCCGGGGACGTTCGTCAGGAGGACGAGGGTCTCCGCCTTCATTGCGACTGCAATCTGGGCGGCGATACGGTCCGCGTCCGCGTTGATCAGTTCGCCCCGCGGCGTGACCCCCGGGGGGGAAATCACGGGCACGTATCCCGCGTCGAAGAGGAGTTGGATCAGGCTCGCATTGACCTGCTCCACGGTCCCGGAATGGTCGTCCTTCACGAGGAGCACGCGGCCATGGTCCACGGTCCGTACGGCCTCCTTGCGGCGGCCTAGCAAGAGGCCACCATCGACCCCGCTCAAGCCCACCGCGGGCGCTCCAAGCGACTGGAGGCGGGAGACGATCGCGGTGTTCAGTTTCCCGGTGAGGGCCATCGTGAACACCTCCATCGTGGCTCGATCCGTGTAGCGCGAGACGATGCCGCTGGGGGACGTGATCCAGCGGATCGGCTGGCCGAGGGCTTCCGAGAGCCGATCCACCTCGTCGGAGCCGCCGTGAACGAGGACGTAATCACGACGGGGCGCGAGGTCGATGAGCACGTTGTCGATCGCGTTCCCTTCCGCACCGCCTACCTTGACGACCAGCATCGACGCCTTTCACCTCATACCGGATGCAAACCGAGGAAATCGAGCCCCATCGTCTCGGGATATCCGGCGACGAGGTTCATGCACTGGACCGCGGTCCCCGCGGCTCCTTTCATGAGATTGTCCAACGCCGCGACCGCGACGACGCGGTTCGCGTGCGTATCGAGGGCGAACCCGACGTCGCAGAAGTTCGTCCCCGCGAGGATCTTCGGTTCAGGGAAGCGATAGAGGCCTGCCGCCTCCGTCACGATCCGCACGAACGGTTCCTGTCCGTAGGCATCGCGATAGGCCCGCCACAGCTCCTTCGATGAGATGGAATCTCGGAGGAACGCGTGGCACGTCGCGAGGATTCCCCGAACTGCCTCGACCGCATGGCAGGACAGGCCCACCTTCACCCCGGTCTCCTGCTCGATCTCCGCCGTGTGTCGATGCCCGGCCGGGGCGTAGATTCGCATGACGCCGGACCGCTCTGCATGCTGCGATGCCGTCCCGCCATCGACGCCTCCGGCGGACGATCCGGTCTTCGCGTCCACGATGAGCCGCTCGGGGTCGATGAAGCCCGCCTTCGCGAGGGGATAGATTGCGAGGATCGCGGCGGTCGCGATGCAGCCGGGACCCGAGACCAACGTCGCATCGCGGATCGCCTCCCGGTGAAGTTCCGGCAATCCGTAGACGGATTGGGCGAGCAAATCGGGACGAGGATGCTCGACGCCGTAGTATTCTCGGTACAGGGCGGGATCCTTCAAACGGAAGTCCGCGCTGAGGTCGATGACCTTCCCGGCGCGGACCAGGAAATCGGGCATCCGGGCCATGGACCGGCCGTGTGGCATCGCGAGGAAAAGGAGGTCGCACGGGTCCAGGGAGGAATGCGGGGCAAAGGTGAGATCCGTGACCTTCCGGAGGTTCGGATGAGCGCGGCTGATCGGCTTACCTGCCATCGAGTCCGAGGTGACCTGGGCGACTTCGACCTTCGGATGTCGAAGGAGGAGCCTCAGCAACTCTCCTCCGGTGTAACCGGAGCCACCGACGATCCCTACCTTCATCGCGTCGCAATCTCCGCCACGTAGTCGACGACCTTGCCGGCGACATCGATCCCCGTCGCTGCGGTGAGGGCCCGGAACTCCGGGGTCGGGTTCACCTCATGAACGACGAGGCCCTCCGGGGACTCCATGAGATCGACGGCGAGGACGCCTCCGCCCACGGCGGCGGCCGCCCGCAGGACGAGTTCCCGCATTTCGGGCGTCGGGCTCATGGCCTCCGACACCGCACCGCGGGCCGCGTTCGTGCGCCAGTCTTTCGAGTGGCGATACATCGCCGCGACGATCTCGTCGCCCACTACGAGCACGCGAAGATCCCGCTCCGGTTTCGCGACGTACTCCTGGACGTAGAAAATGGAGTGGTTGGGGGACCCCAGCGCGCTCTTGTGTTCGATGATCTGCTCCGCTTCCTCCGGATCGTCGACCTTCGCCATCAGACGGCCCCACGAGCCGATGGGCGGCTTGAGGACTGCTGGATAGCCGATCTCATCGAGCGCCTTCAGCGCGGCTTCCGGCGTCAGTGCGACGACAGTCCGCGGCGTCGGCACGCCCGCTTCCTCGAGGCGGAGGCTCGCAAGGACTTTATCGCCGCACAACGCGACGACCTCGTACCGGTTCACGGTCGGCACGCCATAGTGTTCGAAGAATCGCAGGGCGTACAAGGACCGGCTATGGCTCACGCTGCGGTTGAGGACCAGGTCTGCCTCGAATCCGTTCCGGACGAGGGGGAAGGTGACCGCCTCGTCATGGAGGCGCTCCACCCGGATTTGGCGTTCCTCGGCGGCGGCGAGGATCCATTTCTCCTCCGGCCGGATTACGGTGTAGAACAGGCCGAGGGTGAACGTCTCACTCACCCCAGTCCTCCGCTTCCCGGGGGGCCGCGTCGACCTGGAAAGGCTCGAGGACGGTGACCTCGAGTTCGAGGCCGCAGTCAGGACACGGGAAGATCTCCCCTTCGATGAAGTCCTTCTTCTCGATGGCCCGGCCGCACTCGGGACACTCCGTCATCGCGCTCCCTCCTTCAGGAGACCGTCAACGAGCTCGACGCACTCCGCGTGTTTCGAGAGAGAGTACCGTTGGAGGCCTACCGCATCGTGGGCGCGAACGAGCTGAGCCCGCACAGCCTTCGGTGACGGCCCGCCCGGGGTGTTGCGACGGCTCAATGACGTGCGCACATCGAGCACCTCGGCAACGTCGTCCGCGAACCGAGGGTCGAGCGTGTGCAGGCTATTCGGGTCCAGGGCACCGTCACGTGCCAAGTGACGAGACACAATTTCGTGTGCCTCGCGAAACGGCACGCCCTTCGCGACGAGGTATTCCGCCAGGTCGGTCGCGAGCAAACGGGGATCCGAGGCCGCTTCCAACAAACGGGTCTCGTCGAACTCGAGCGCGGAGACCGCGGTCGTAAGGGCGTCCAGGGTCGTTAGGACGTGGTCCACCGCGTCGAAGACGGGTGCTTTGTCTTCCTGAAGATCCCGATTGTAGCCGAGGGGAAGGCCTTTCAGAGTCATGAGGAGGGAGACAAGGTCGCCGACGATACGACCCGTCTTGCCGCGGACGAGCTCCGCGACGTCCGGGTTGCGCTTCTGGGGCATTAGGCTGCTGCCCGAACCCATGGCTTGCGTGGTCCGAAGGAACCCGAACTCCTGGGTGGCCCAGGTGACGATCTCCTCGCCTATCGACGACAGGTGGACCGCGAGGAGGGAGAGGTCGAACAACAACTCGACGAAATGGTCTCGATCTCCCACCGCGTCAATTGAGTTCTCGAACGTGCCGGTGAATCCGAGGATGCGAGCGGGAATCGCTGGATCAATCGGGAGCGTGCTCCCGGCGAGCGCGCCCGCCCCCAGCGGGGAAACGTTCGTGCGGCCGAAGCCATCCGTTAGACGGAGGTCGTCCCGGATCAGGGGCCACACGTGAGCGAGCAGGTGGTGACCCAACGTCACCGGTTGCGCCCGCTGGAGGTGCGTGTAGCCGGGCATCGGGAGGTCCGCGTGCGCTTCGGCAAGATCGAGGAGGGCGAGCTCAAGTCCCAACAGCCCCTGTCGCACGGAGACGATCGCCTCCCGTACGAACAGGCGTTCGTCGAGTGCGATCTGGTCGTTCCGACTCCGAGCCGTGTGGAGCTTCGCACCGAGCGATCCGAGGCGTTCCGTGAGCGCCACCTCGACATTCGTGTGGACGTCTTCCAGATCCTCCCGCCAGGCGAAGCGACCGGAGGCGATCTCTTCGTAGATGCCACGAAGGCCTTTCCCGAGGAGTTCCGCCTCCTCCTTCGAAAGGAGGCCGACCGCGGCGAGCATCTCCACGTGAGCGAGGCTCCCCGCGATGTCGTAACGCGCCAACCGCCGATCGATCGGCAGCGAGACGAGAAACCGCCACGCCGGAGTCTTCACGTATGAGGGCGGGGCTCCGCCTCCCGCGCCCTTCGATTGGACCGTGGCCGCCATTCTCACTTCGCCCTCTTCGCGGCTTTCACGAGTTTCGTCGAGGCGGGAGCTTTCGCACCGGCCGCCGCCCAGGTGCGGGCGGGAAGTCCCCAGACGTAGATGAAGCCCTCCGCCATCGACTGTCGGAACCGGTCTCCCTGGGAGTACGTCGCAAGGGCATGATCGTACAAGGAGAAGGGTGACGCACGGCCGACGACGGTCGCGGTGCCTTTGAACAACTTCACGCTGACATCGCCTGTGACGCGCTCTTGGGTAGACGCCACGAAGGCATCGAGTGCTTCCCGTAGAGGCGTGAACCAAAGGCCGTCGTACACGAGGCCGGCATAGCGGGATGCGACGAGCCGCTGAAACTCGAGGACGTCGCGTGGCAAGACGAGCGCTTCCAGGGCTTGGTGGGCCTTGACGAGGACCGTTGCCGCGGGACACTCGTACACCTCGCGGGACTTGATGCCGACGACGCGCGATTCGACATGGTCGATCCGCCCAACCCCGTGGCGACCCGCCAGCTCGCTCAGGCTAGCGATCAGTTCAACGACCTCCATGGGTTTTCCTTGAAGGGACGCCGGTTTCCCGCCGTCGAAGTGGATCGTAACATTCCCGGGCTCGTCCGGTGCCGCGGCAGGG
>Ga0137415_10002798_pt1 | contig 17275 bp, 19 predicted proteins | sample CZODoug3_1_1_16f_FD_183082 | JGI IMG/M metagenome (GOLD analysis project Ga0137415, IMG submission 183082) | Vadose zone soil fungal communities from Angelo Coast Range Reserve, California, USA - CZODoug3_1_1_16fungal (Hybrid Assembly) | ecosystem: Environmental > Terrestrial > Soil > Vadose...
TGGATCGCGGACATGGAAAGTGGGAGGCTGCGACAGATCACTAACGAACTCGATCCTAATGTCGCCGTGGGCGTCCCGGTATGGTCGCCTGTTGGCCGCACGATCGCGTTCGTCTCCTCCCGGGGCAACCAGGGGTTGACGTTTGGTGTCTGGTTGGTGGATTCGGATGGCAGTAACCTGCGCAACGCTGCGAATCCCGGTCTCGGCCCTGCTTGGTCGTCGGATGGCCGGTGGGTATATTACTCGACGTGGAGTGGCGCGGCACCCACTGATGTCGCGCTGAAAAAAGTGCCTGTTGACGGAGGGATGCCGGTCACGGTGAGAACCGAGCGACTACGCGATGCAAGCGGGTTACATGGCGCTAGTCTTTACTACACAGTGGAGCGGCCTCTGGTCGATGGCACGCCTGAATTCGAAATCCGGGCCGCAAATCCCGAGGACGGCCGGTCTAGCGTGCTAGCGCGCATTCCGGGTTCACGGGTGCCGATCGGACAGATCGTTCATCCCACGTTATCACCAGATGGGAAATGGCTGGCACAAGCACTGACTGACGGGTTTACCACCAACCTCTGGGCACTCTCGACAAAGACCGGTGAATGGCGTCAGATCACCGACTTTGGCGAACGGGCTACGTTTATAGCCCGGTCTGTGTCCTGGTCATCCGACGGACGCTATATTCTGGCGGCGGTCGCCGAGGGCGATTCCGACATCGTCCTGCTGGAAGGACTAACGAATATCGGGCGCGACTGAACGAACTGGGAAGTGATTCAATGCGGACCACGGGAAATTCGGCAGTGCAAGGAATGCGATTAACGGATGGCATCGCGACAGCGGAGATTACGTCTGTACTGTCGAGGGGCTGCACTGCCGGGACAAGAGCACCCAAGGTGACGGACGACCGGGAAGCCAGCGAGGCCGTGCGGGGGCTCCTATAGAGTGGCGAGCATGCCTTCATTGCGGATATGTGCTCTGCTGAAATCGGAGTGAGCTCAAGGCCACTTGCCCGCCATGTGTGTGGCCTAGGCGACCTCGCTGACGACCAGAAGTCCCACACAACCGTCGAGCGCTACCTTCAAATCCTCAATAACCGCCTAATTCCTCGTTGGGCCAAGACACCCGCTTTAAACATTCAACCGCTGGATGTAATGCAGTGGTCGAATGCGAGCAAGCGAGAGGAGAAGCTTAAGAACCCGACCGTGGGATGAGGCAAGCAGTTTAGGTGTCTTGGCGCGTCGAAACAGCTCTACCAGATCTAAACTGCAAAGACCACGTAATCATGCCCCTCGAAGAGTTCGGTTTCGAAACGGATCGAACCCTCTTTGGTAAATTTGAGGCAGTCTCGTTTGTGCTAGTGTAGTTGTCGAGAAGTCGGGAATTTAAAGTTCCGGTGCAGCTTGAAGAGCAGACATTTTTGTATGCAGTTTTGCATGTACAAATCGGAGATTATTCCTCTTATTCCCTGTATTCCCTATGTGGAATCAGTAACTTACACCCCATCAACATCGAGTGAGGTTCGACTCCCGCCGCCTCCACCAATATCTCATTTAGTATCAATGCATTGCGGGAAACTCTTGATGTCGCACAGTGGCGTTCTTAGGTTGACGAACGTTCTCCTTGATCAGCGGCCTTCCCTCCCCACTCTCTGCCAACGATGGTCCGTCTTTGTTCGAATGCTTCATATGTAATATGCCGTTGTGCGACTCCTCGAAGACGTACACGCGGGCCTTGTGGCGCTGGCCTTCGCCCGCCGACCCTCGGCCTGGTTGAGCGTTCCATTCAATTTGCATAACGCCCGTGTCCGCGCGCCAGCGGCTTTCTTCTGACGGCTTTTTCGAACGCGCGCCCCAACCCTCTGTTCCGCTCCACTTTGCTCACCAATGGCGCGCCTCTGAAAAAGCACTAGCGTAATCCGCCCACAATGGGCGTATCTCTAGTGACCGGGGCCCCCATTCATTTATCGGCCAAGTTCTCGTAACGTCCTGCCTCTCTCTTTGCCTCTGGCCTATCCCGATGTGGCAGCCCTCTGCGCAGGACTCCGAGGAATCGGAACCGCCCCGCGACTTCGGCACTTTTACATACGAGAGGCTCGTCCCGTTGGGCGCGCCCTCGGAATGAGCCATTCTGCACAGTATTGCCAAAGGAAATGAGCGATCCTGGTGTCTCAAGACGGCAGTTACCTGCCAAACCAGACGTCCTGCCCTCTTGAGGCGGGTCTCTCCACACAGTACGGGCCGCGATTGAGAGGAGTCTCGAGGGCGTGCCCGGGCCACAATCGTGCCGACGCGCTGGAGAGGAAGACGCAAATGCACCCGGAAGATCTAATGAACGCCGATATGCCGAGCGAAATCCTGATTCTCGTCACGTTGTTGCTGATCCTGGTGGCAGCGCTTACCCAAACCGCTGCGCTGGCATAGCAGGGTACGCAGGAGAAAGCCGATGAGGCAAGTCCATAGCTCCGCAGCCTTCACACTGGCTATCATTCTGCTTGGCGTACCCGCAAGTCCTCAGTCCGTTCCGAGCAGCCAAGTGTCGGCTAACGACCTGGCACGGCGGGTGATCACGAACGAACTGAAACTCCAAGGTCACCACACCAACTGGATGTACCGACTAGAAAAAGAACAATATGGGAAGAAACAAGTTGAGGAAATCGTTGAGACAAAAGAAGGTTCTTTCAGTCGGCTCCTGTCTATTAACGACCAGCCTCTTACCGCGAAACAACAGGAGGAAGAGGATCAGCGTTGCAGGAGTTAATGACCAGCCGAAGTGCGCAACGAAAATTGCAGCGAGCCCTAGACGCTGAGACCCTACAGGGGAGACGGTTGTTCAAGATGCTGCCTGATGCATTTGTGTTCAACTACGCGGGTGGTGACGGAAACTTGGTAAAGCTGAGCTTTAAACCAAACCTGAGTTTTCACCCGCCCTCCCTGTGAGATGACCTTTAAACGCAGCCAGTCGCTCTTGTTTCGACTTCTCGGCATTCCGATTCGAGCCATCACGCGATAACTTCTGGATGGTCGGCAACTCGGAAACTATGCGGTAGTTGGAGGAAAATCTCCATTGCACTCATGACCCGATCGCTGGTGTAAACGCCAGAAATCATCGAGCGCAATTCGCATGGATCGTGCACCTAGCCATGGTGTTGCGCGCAGGTGCTGAATCGTATTTTGGCAGCGGGCGTTTGGGGAATGGCTGAGTGTCTGGTACCGCAATGTTTATCGGCGCTCTGATCGCCCGCCGCGCTGGGACGTACCCGAGCTTCGAAACGTAAGATAGGCATGTCTAGACAGTTAGCTTCGACCAGTAAGGCCTTGCGCAATGCAGCAGGAAGGCAGGTTCTTGTGAAACGACACATGCTTCAGGCAAGAGTCTTGGCGCTGATATTGGCAGCGCTCATCGCTGAGCCAGGTTGGCTGGCTGCAGCCGCTCAGCAACCGCAATTGCCCGACCCCGGCTCCCCTTCCGGAATCACCAAGCAAGAGCAGGAACAAGCCGGATTGCAGGCCATGGCCCAGGTATACAAGCAAATGCCCGTGCTACCCGACTCAAACGCAGTTACGCAGTACGTCCAGCAATTGGGAAGGAAGCTGATCGCCGTGATCCCGCCGGACGAGTCATGGCCTTACCAATTCCACGTTATTCCGCAAAAGGATATCAATGCCTTTGCCCTGCCTGGCGGACCTATTTTCATCAATCTGGGTACGATTCAGGCAGCCGATAATGAAGCCGAACTGGCGGGCGTGATGGCCCACGAGATGTCTCACATTTACATGCAACACTCTGCGAAACAAGCGGGGAAAGCATCGCTGACCCAAGGCATTGTGGGCCTTCTGGGCGCCGTTCTTCCAGGCAACACAGCCGGCAATATTGCCCGTTTAGGTATACAGATTGGTGCCGGCACGGTGTTTATGAAGTATTCCCGCGATGATGAAGCTCAGGCCGATGCGGTGGGCGCCATCATTATGTACGAAGCGGGTTTCAACCCCAGGGCCATGGCAGAGTTCTTCCAGAAGCTCGAGCAACAAGGCGGAGGCAGTGGTCCGCAGTTCCTGAGTGACCATCCAAACCCTGGCAACCGTGTGGCCTCGGTTGACAGGGAGATTCAGAACTGGCCTCTAAAGAATTACCTCGGTACCAGTCAGACGTTCGTTAGCACCAAGCAGCTGGCAAACGGTATTGTGACCTACACTGCTCAGCAAATTGCCGACGGCGCCAAGCAGGGAGTCTGGGCGCGCCAGAATGCGTCGAGCGGCGCCACCCCATCCGACCTGCCTGTGGCAACAAGCACGAACAACAACGGCGCTTCCGGCGGTGCGCAGAGTGGTGACATCACCAACGTAAGCTACAAGCAGGTAAAGCCCAGCGGCGACTTCAACCGATTGCAGCACGACGCTTTCAACATTTCGTATCCCTCCAATTGGCAGACCGCTGGCGATCAGAACTCGACGGTTACCATCGCCCCGCGAGCTGGAGTTTCACAAGGAGCAATTGCCTACGGCGTTATTGTTGGCGGCGCCCAGAACCAGAGCGCTTCACTTGATCAGGCCATGCGAGACCTGATCCAGAGTCTGCAACAGTCCAATCCTGGCATGCAGGTTTCAGGAGCCCCAGAAAATATCCAGGTCAATCGCGTGCAAGGCCGGTCAGTAAACCTGACAAGCACTTCGCCCGTTCAGCAGAATGGCAGAGCGCTGGCGGAACACGATTGGCTAGTGGCGTTGCCGCGCCCGCAGGGTGGCTTGCTGTACGTAGTGTTTATTGCTCCGCAGAACCAATTCAGCCCGTTGAGTCGCACATACAAAAAGATGCTGAATAGCTTGCAGCTCAAGTGAAGAGGTCCTCGTCATCAGATATCGATTTCGTGTTGAGCCATTTTGTGGTTGCAATATAGCAACGACAGCCGAAATGGTCTTCTCGCGGTAGACGGTCCCGCAAGAGTGGCCGGAAAGCGCTTGCGCCGTCTGGAGTGGGTTGGTGGCGAAAAATCGCGTACCGTCGATTTCGTATACCATCACGACAGATTGTCCTATCGGCGGGTGGGGTTGTCGATGCCCAACTGTTGCAATACCCATCACACCAACTAAGAGCCGGACACCAACAACGGGGATGACGACGATCACGCAATTGTCGTCATTTTTCTTGGTTTGTATTAGGGTGCAAATCGCTTGGAACGGCATCAAAGCATTGCACTTTTCCTCGGGCATCGCGAAGGGGTTGACTGGCGCTTGGCTCTCCGCCAAAATTTCCGGCAAATGGTCGTCAATACGGAATACGCGGACATTCCTCTGTCGGGTCCCCCGATGCGAACCTTCGTCGCTGCGCCCAAGGCCGCAGGTCAATATCCCGGCATCTGGTGTTATTCCGATATTTTTCAGCTCACACCGCCACTGCTGCGCACCAACGTACGGCTGGCTGGGTATGGATTTGTTGCCGCTGCCCCGGAAATTTATCGCCGCATCGAACCACCGGGAACGGTGATCTCATTCGATGACGCCGGACGCACCCGCGGCCAGCAAGACGCCGCGAAGACTCCGGTCGCGCATTTCGATGCCGATTGCCGTGCTGGTCTGGACTGGCTTTCCAAGCATCCGAAAGTCGCGCGAGACAAAATCGGTGTCGTGGGTTTCTGCATCGGCGGCCACCTCGCGTTCCGTGCTGCGTTCCAGCCCGATGTCCGCGCAACGGTCTGTTACTACGGCACAGGCATCCATGACGGCAAGCTCGGTCAGGACGCAGATGCGGGATCGTTGACGCGCGCAAAAGAAATCCGCGGTGAGCTTCTGATGGTCTTCGGGACAAAGGACCCGCACGTTCCTGACTCGGGACGCGAAACGATTGATCGAGCGCTGCAAAACTCCGGTGCCCGCTATAACACGCTGCTGTATCCAGCCGAGCACGCCTTCACGCGCGACGAAGGGCCGCGTTTCGATCCGGAAGCGACGGACCTCGCATTCGCGGAGATGGTTCGTCTATTCCGTAGAGTTTTCCAAAATTGAAAAGCCTCCGCAGGAGATTAGTAATGGGAAGTCGGCATAGCGCCATAATTCCAGGATCAGTTCGGTTGGAAAATGCACGGCTCCATGCGCGTTTCTCACCCAGCGGATACCGCCGTAGGATGCTTCGTGCTGAAACGTGAGAACCTCCGCATGTCCGCGACACAGAATGCGAAAGTCCCGATGATTCTGAGCTGAATTGTGTGCCGCACCACTCTCTTCCTGCACTTGCACTCCCGCTCATCAGTCTTCATAAAGTCGGCTTTGCTGCGGTTAACTTCCGGGTAGCACTAACGTCATCCGTCCCGACCCGAACTCTAAAAATTGAGGATTCGTTTCCAAACTGCCATATAGAGCCTCTTTGAGAAGGATGACGATTGAGCACTATAGTGTCGCGGCTCCAGCGGGTAGAGAGACGGGCTCTCGTCGCTGAAGGTGTTCGCTTCCGGACACAGTCTTCCACTGGCGGACATCCGGTGTGGCTCGCACCTCCCAGAATCAAGGTGCAACACGTTAGCGATCTATAGTTTGCAGACCTCTGCGGATGGTAGGAGAATTGCACTTTCGACTGGCAGTATTTGCGGCGTGCTCGTTTTGAATCGCAGGTGGAGGTCGCGCGATGAGTGGGCTAGCTCAAGATCTTCGGTACGCGCTGCGCCAGTTGCGCAAGTCTCCTGGCTTCACCGGCACCGCTGTTTTGACACTGGCAATGGCCATCGGCGCAAACGCCGTGGTTTTCAGTGTCCTAAGCGGGCTGATCCTGCGCCCGCTGAATGTGCCTCAGGCCGAGAGCCTCTATGTAATCGAGCGCGCCAGCGATAAGGACACGAGCCAATCGTATCCCGACTATCTCGATCTGCGCGACCGCAACCACAGCTTTGACGGTCTGGCAGCTTATAGCATTACTCAGGTAGCGATGAATACGGGCGAGGGTCCATCCCTTATCTGGGGCATGGAATCGAGCAGCAACTACTTTGACGCGTTGCGGATTCAGCCGTACGTCGGCCGTTTCTTCAACACATCCGATGATCATGGTCCGAACAGCGCTCCTTATATCGTCCTCAGTTACGCATATTGGCACAGCCACTTTCACGATGATCGTGGCGTAGTGGGCCGAACGGTTCAGCTGAACAAGCATCCTTTTACCATCCTCGGCGTAGCGCCGCCTGAGTTTCGCGGGACTATAGTGTTCGTCTCTCCTAACTTCTTTGTCCCGATGGCGAACCATGAGCAGGTGGACGGGGCGACTGACCTCAGCGATCGCGCAAGCCGTTGGGTGTTCATGGTCGTAGGACACTTGAAGACGGGAGTCACTCTGGCAGAGGCAACCGCCGATCTGAACTCGATCGGTGCGTACCTGGAAAAGACTTATCCCAAAGACGAACGGCAAGCCGGCTTTTCATTCGCGCGCCCAAACCTTTTGGGCGATCAGTTTGCCCCCGGGGTACAGGCATTCATTACGGGATTGATGCTGCTGGCAGGGTTGATTCTGCTGGCGGCGTGCGCCAACTTGGGCAGCCTGTTCACCGCGCGCGCCGCTGACCGTTCCCCTGAAGTGGCATTGCGGCTCGCGCTCGGCTCGAGCCACAAACGCATCCTGCGTGCTCTATTTACCGAAGCCGTGCTGATTTCGCTAGGCGGAGGCGTCATCGGACTATGGGCCAGCGTGGTGTGTTTGCGCTGGTTGAGCGAGTGGCAGCCATTCGGGAATTTCCCCGTGCATACGCCGGTGAACCCGGACGCAAGCGTTTATGGACTAGCTTTGCTGCTGAGCCTAATCAGTGGATTCCTGTTCGGAGCGGTCCCTGTAAGGCAGGTACTTCGCACTGACCCGTATCAGGTCATCAAGGTGGGGTCAATCGCCGCGGTTGCGCGACGCATTACTGCCGGCGACGTATTGCTGGCGGTTCAAATTGCGATCTGCGCCGTGCTGGTTACCTCTTCGCTGGTTGCTCTTCGTGGCTTGGCACACGCCATGCACAGCAATTTCGGATTTGAACCGAAGAACTCCATGCTGGTAGGCGCCGATCTGCCCATGGCAGATTACAGCGGCGATCGAGTCCCCCCAATGCAAAAGCGCATGCTCGATGCCATCGCGACCGTTCCTGGCGTAGAGTCTGTCGGATTAACCGATGCGCTGCTACTAAATGACCAGAACACCTCGAATATCTTTACCGATAGTACGACAGATCTGCGGCCATCGAGTGCCGCCGCTAACGTCTACACCTACCGCATATCTCCCGAATACCTTCACGCCGAGGGCACTACGTTGCTGTCCGGCCGGGCTTTCACATGGCACGACGACAAAGACTCCTACCGCGTCGCGGTGGTGAATGCGGAGTTTGCGAGCAAAATCTTTGGCTCGGTGCCAAACGCGATCGGTGGTCATTACAAGCTGCCGGATGGAACGCGCATACAAGTGGTGGGTATTTCGGAAAACGGAAAGTATGGGAAACTCACCGAAGAACCAAAACCCGCGATGTTTCTACCAATCCTGCAGTTCCCCTCCACCTCCGCATGGATGGTGGTGCGCTCCAGCCGCGATCCGCAGCAACTCGGCGCGGCCATACGGAGCACGCTGCACCAACTCGATGCAGGGCTGCCGGTTGTGATTGAAACGCGGTTGGACGAAATAGCCGGCGCTCTGTTTCCTCCCGAGGTGGCGACGGTGGCGTTGGGCGTGCTAGGCGCGATGGGCGGGATGCTGTCCATAACTGGCATTTTCGGATTGGCGGCGTACTCGGTCAGCAAACGGCTGCGGGAGTTGGGAATTCGCGTTGCCCTGGGCGCCCAACGTAAGCAAGTCGTACTGGCGGCCTTAGGACGGGCTTTCAGATTGCTTGCTTTTGGTTCTGGCGCAGGACTGTTCCTCGGAATTCTCGCCAGCCGCGTGCTGGCTTTTATCGTGCATGAGGCAACACCGCGCGATCCGGTGGTGTTGGCTGGCGTTGTTCTGGCTATGGCGCTGCTGGGATTGCTTGCTACGTGGATTCCAGCGCGACGTGCGCTCTCGGTTGATCCCATGATACTCCTACGCGAGGAGTGAACCAGCTCGGCACAGGCTGGAATATGTTCTTCGGCTCGCAAGATGAAAGCTGCGCGTCTCGACCTACGTTATCTGTCAGTATCCCCTCAGCCAGTTGTTGCCAACGGCCCGTTCCATCGGGGAACTATGGGGTTTGTATGTGGATGAGCCGGTTCGAATCGTTTTTGGGGTGGCGGTTGCTGTCGGTGCACTTCGGTTTTAGTTGATGGTCGCAGACAGAATGGTCGTGGGGCGGCGCATTGGGGAGTCCGGATCGCACAACAATATTGCATTCTGAGGAATATGAGACACAGAGCCAGTGTGCGTGTCGAAGCGCGAGGGAGTGCGAGGCTGAGGATGTGGATTTTCTCGATCGTTCCCGGGCGAAGTATGGGATACTGGGCTCGCTAATGGGTGTCCGTGGAATTCCAAAGCGAAAAGTATTTTCGTACAACAAACGTACAATGGATCGGGCAGTGGGGCCTTTCTAGCGATTGTGGCATTTCACAGAATCAATAACTTGCGCAGGATCAGCACGCCGAATAGTTCGACTCCCGCCGCCTCCACCACTATCCAATTTATTATCAATAGATTACCAGCAGAGACAAGATTCCCCGCCGTACTCCACAATGGATGGCTCGCGGGGCCGACCGCTGATCAGGCTTGGCATAGCAGTTCGCAATCATGCAGGCCGCAGCAGAGTTCCAGTCCGATCTGCGGCTAGCCCCTTGTCTCCTCCCTGCATTCCGATTCGGAGATCTCGAAGACCGAGTCCAGGCTTCTAAGCCTCAACAGTTGGCGCACTGCCCAGGGAGGGTCCGCCAGCCTCAGATAGGTGCCAGCCGCCTGGAGCGACACCAAGGCGCTGATTCCCGTCGCGTCAATTGCTGTTACGGCGCTGAGGTCCAGAATGATGTCTCGCCCGTGCTGCTGAATGGCCGCGCACAACAGAGCGGTTTCCTGGCCGCGAACGAGTCTGCCCTGACAGCGCACGGTCACGACGCCGCGCGCGCTTTCAACGGTTACGTTCAAAACGGTTCCATCCTGTCGTGGACCATCGCATGAAGAAAAAGCTAACCTAGCAGGAGAGATAACGCGGATAGGAACTGTAAGACGCCGGTATAGATTTGTATGGCTCAATGCTTCTGGCTGGTGGAGCCGCATGGTTTTGCCGTATACCTTGAGTAAGAGTTGAGCAAGAGAAAGAGCGGATCCGGGAGGGATCTAGTCCTTGACGATTCAATCCCCAATAGGTGGCCCGAACGCGCGAGTGCCCATTCATCGGCTATTTGTCAAGGTGTTCCTCTGGTTCTGGCTCACGGTTCTCGCGCTGTCCGCCATCTTTTTTGCCAGCCGGATGCTCGGCAGTCGATTGCTTCCAGCCACCGACGTCATTGCGGCCTTCGCTCCCAGGGTGGCGGATGAGGCAGCACACGCGTATGAATTTGGAGGTCCACAAGAGTTCGAGCAATTCGAACGAGGAATGATGGGGAACTCCGAGGGCGTGCTCTATCTGATTGATGGATACGGCAAGGATGTTTTGTCGCGACCGATTCCCCCCGACAGCCTGTCCATCGTACGGGCCGCCCGAAGTGACGGAGGAATTGTTGCCCGCTACGGGCTCCGCTCGCGCAGCGCATCTTATCGATTCACGTCGCCCTCAGGGCATCCCTACGTTCTTCTTCTTCACGTTCGCTTGAAACTGGGAAAATTCCTGGAAGCTACAGCCGGAGGTGGGCTGCCGTTCTTCGGCGTGGTCTTGCTCATGGTGACGCTCTTCTGCTTCTGGCTCGCGCACCACATTGTAGCTCCGATTCAGGGGATTCAATCTGCTGCGAGAAGGGTGGCGACGGGCGACCTGAGCGTGCGAGCTCCCGTCGAGATATCCAAACGACACGACGAACTGGCGGCTCTGGCGGTGGATTTTGATGCCATGGTGGAAAGGATCAGCGCCCTGGTAGGCTCCCAGAGAGATCTATTGAGCACCGTCTCACACGAGCTGCGCTCACCTCTCACGCGCTTCAACATGTCTCTAGCCTTATTGCGAAAGCAGCCGCTCGACTCCGAAGAGTTATTGCAACGGATGGAGCGCGATGCCGAGCGGGTTGACGTTCTGATGGGACAGCTTCTGACACTCTCGCGCTTGGAAACGGGCTTATCGTCCGATGGGAGAGACCACGTGGACTTGTCTCAATTGGTTCAGGAAGTAGTGGCGGACGGCGATTTCGAGGCACAGTCGTGTGGCAAGTCTGTGCGGCTGGAAGCGGCAGGCGATATTGTCATCGAGAAGGCAGACCAGATGGCCTTGCGCAGCGCATGCGAGAATATCATCCGCAACGCGGTACGCTTCACTCCACCAGGCACTGAAGTGGAGGTGGTTCTGAAAACCGAGATCCGGAGGGATTTCCGGCAGGCTGTTCTTTCCGTGCGTGATCACGGTCCGGGTGTCCCTGAAGAGGCTTTGCAACAAATCTTTCAACCATTCTTCCGGGTGAAGGTACCACACGGCCCAAGGCGAGACAATGGGACGGGCCTTGGCCTTGCGATCGCTCTTGAGGCGATTCGTCAACACCGCGGCACAATCACCGCCTCGAACGCCAGTCCGACCGGCCTCGAAGTTAGGATGATGCTGCCGACTTGCTCGCTCTAGGTGTCACTCGTCGTAATCGTAGACTTCACGACCCAGCCTTGCTACAACGTTTCAAGCGACGATCCGAGCAGACTCCAGTAAAACACAGCATCAGAGCGGCCAGACATACAAGTAGCCGATCCCCCGTACACTACGGATTCTTTCCGCGCCGTTTGTCTGTGGTCCCAGCTTCTGACGAAGGTTGCTTACGTGAAGATCAATGCTTCGATCAAAAGGCGAAAATTTTCGGCCCAGGACGCGCTCCGCCAAGGCTTCCCGGGAGAGCACGTGTCCGGGCGATTCCAAAAATGCGTGCAGCAGATCGAACTCTGCCGACGTCAAGTGCAGATGCTCTCCCAACCTCGACGCAGAACGTCCCGCTAGATCCAATTCCAAATCGCCCGACCGGATTGAGAGTGGCCTGGGCGGGCCGCCTTGCTCCGACTGCCAACCGGATCTGCGGAGAATGGCCCCAATGCGGGCAATCAATTCACGCGGGCTGAAGGGCTTCGCCAGATAGTCATCCGCTCCCATTTGAAGGCCCAAAACACGGTCAAACTCGTCGCCTTTGGCCGTCAGCATCAGCACAGGTGTGCGCGCTCGCGCGCGCAATTCTCGCAGGACGTCAAAGCCCTTTATATCGGGCAACATGACATCCAGCACAATCAAATCATAGTTGCCGCTTATTCCCGCGTGCGTGCCTTCGGCCCCGTTATGCACGACCGATATCACGAACCCCTCGGCCTCCAAGTACCGTTGCACGAGGTCACACAGATCCGGATCGTCGTCGACGATCAGCAGGCGCGCATGCTTTCGCATCGTTTCTTCCGGTCTGGCACATTGCATCATGCGTACACCCGGCACGTAAGACGGGCGGATCCATCCATTACGCTAACTTCAAGATTGCCCCACAGCGTCCGGCCCCGGCTCGACGCCATGATAGCTGAACTCGACCGTTCCTTGAAAGGTGGTGGGGCCGGGAGGCCGGGGTGATCATCCGCTACAAATCCTGACACGAAAGCGACTTTTCCCAACAGCACTCCTTGACTTGGTCCAACAGAATGGAAATCACCGGGCAACGGAGCGCTCCTTCTGGATCGACTCTCGGTGGGGGTCGAATGCTACGCCCATGAAGCAAACTGAACTGCATTCATCTCGACAGGCTGGTTCGCGTGCGGCCAGCACCACGAAGTTCCCTTCTTTGGGAGCGGCCTCTCCATATGCCTGGAAGCTTGTTGCATTGTTGTCTCTGGGTGGATGCTTCGAAATCTACAACCTAGCGCTTACCGCCACTCTCAGCCCGGGACTGATTCGAAGTGGGATCTTCCATGAAGACTCACGTGGGCTCTGGGGACTCACGGACCAAGCCAGCTTTGCCGCTGCAACCTTCGCTGGACTTTTTGTGGGCACGGCTGTGCTCGGGGCCTTTGCCGACAAATTCGGGCGCCGCACGATCTTTATATTCTCGATGCTCTGGTACTCCGTCACTACTGTCGGGATGGCACTCCAGCATTCAGCCGCTGGCATTGACGCCTGGCGATTTTTCACGGGTATTGGCCTTGGGCTGGAGTTGGTAACCATTGATACCTACATTGCCGAATTGGTTCCGGCAAGTGTTCGTGGAAGGGCTTTCGCGATCAACCAGTCCATCCAGCTTCTAGCCATCCCGGTAGCGACTTTCCTGAGTTGGCTGCTGCTGCCCCGCGACCTGCTAGGCATCGCCGGTTGGCGATGGGTTGCTGTCGTCGGGGCAATTGGCGCGCTAGTCGCTTACTATATCCGGCGTCAGGTGCCGGAATCACCGCAATGGCTTCTGAAAAGAGGCAGACTCGAGGAAGCCCAGCGAGTGCTAGAAAAGATCGAACCGAATTCAACTGGCTACATTGCAAATCGTCTGCACGAAATAGTCTCCGTTCGTCCGGATGTCTCCTCCTTCTTTTCCCTGCTTCGAAATCCGTATGTAGGGCGCACGCTGGTGCTGATCGTATTGAACATTTTCCAAGCGAGTGGGTTCTATGGCCTGGTGAACTGGCTGCCGACACTTCTCATCTCTCGGGGCTTTACGATTCTTCGCAGCCTGCGATACACCTTCATCATTTCAATCGTCTATCCACTCAGCCCGCTCCTGTTCGTTCCCATAGCCGACAAAATAGAGCGCAAGTGGCACATCGTTCTTGCTGCCGGTTCCGCTGCCGTCCTCGGATTGCTCTTCTCGCGCCCGGCAGGCAGCCTCGTACTGGTGACGCTGGGAATCTTGCTGACGATATCGAATAATTGGCTTTCCTTCGCCTATCACGCCTACCAGGCAGAAATGTATCCGACATTAGTGCGCGCACGCGGGGTTGGTTTCGTCTATTCCTTCAGCCGCCTGTCGACTGTTGTGTCGAGTTTCCTGATCGCGTTGCTTTTGCGGCGGTTTGGCCCCTTCGGTGTCTTTGGGTTTATCGCGTGCAGTATGGCGATCGTGGTTGTCACAGTCGGTTTTTTTGGCCCTCGCACAAGGGGCCACGGCGACGCAGGAGTAGCAGTTCTATGAATCTCGTGAAAGAACAATTTGTGCACCAATCTGTTGAGGAATCGAGGACGGGAGTTCAGACCGGCCGCCAACCGTTCACGGTGGCGGGAGTATTCTGGACGATGCTGGTGGTGTGCCTGGCTGTCGGCAGCATTGGTCTGGCCTACCTTATCCATCCAGCTAGACCCGCCCGCTCCCTCTTCATGGGTTTTGATGGATTCATCATGCTCCCCAAGGGCGGGATCCTGAATGTCCTCGACTATCTCACTCTGAACGATCGTGCTTTGCTTATAGCTGGCGAATCGACAGGAAGCGTCTTCAAGATCGCAGTCGACGCGGAGCCGCACGGTAGGGGCGACACCCTGATGGAGTTGCGCGGTGCTCCCAGCGTCCATGGGATAGCGATCGCGCGAGAAGCTAATATCGCATTCGTTACACGCAGTGGGGGCAACACTGTGGACGTGATCGACCTGAAGCGATCCCAAATCGTTGCCAGCATTCCGGTCGCGGATGATCCGGACGCGATCCTCTATGACAAAGGCTCCAACCTGATCTACGTCGCCAACGGCAGTGCCAAACTTGCAACGTTGATCGATCCAGATCGGCGCTCAACCATCGCAGCGATTTCGCTGGGTGCCGAACCCGAGTATGCAGCGATGGACTCGCCCGACGGATTGCTCTACCAGAATCTTAAGGACATCAATTCAGTTGCGGCAGTTGACCTTCTCAGGCGCGCAGTTGTCGGACGATGGCTGCTCTCCTCATGCGAGGGTCCCACCGGCATGGCGATCGATTCTGAACACCGTCGGCTGTTTGCAGCCTGTTCAGGAAATGCGACCCTGGCGGTGTTTGACATGGAGCGGCACCAAGTCATTGCCTCGTTAAAGATCGGTGGAGGTCCGGATTCGGTCGCCTTCGATCCATCATTGCAACGTATCTACACAGCAGGCCGTACCGGAGAACTTACGATTGTTCAGCAGGATGCTGCGAGCTCATACCGCGTATTGGATCGGATTCGCACTCACTATGGAGCGCACACTCTCGCCATAGATCCTGTTTCGCACAGGGTTTACTTGGCTTATGCCAGCCTCTTTGTCCGCCCGAGGATCGCCGTGTTCTCGCCTTTGAAGGTCGGAGGGTCCCTGATGGTACGCCGAGTCGAGTTGCTCTCACAAGCTCGATTGAATGACAGGCTCCTTGTCGTGCGGGATGCTGCAACCCACTTCGAGGCTTTTTGGCAGTGAGCAGAAGCTATTGGAACCGAGATTTTGTTGTAGGCAGTCAAACCCTTGTCGGCAACTTGGCCCACCCTGAAGGATGACGATGAATAAACCTACGAGCGCAGGTCAGTGCCGTTTTGAGCCTTTGGTCCTATGACGATATTGCAGATCTTACATACCCAGGGTAGTCGCTGGCTGTTGGTTGCGTTTTGCTCGCTTTCGCTCTCGCCTCATCCATCCGCACAGACAGGGAACGAGTTAATGGCCGACGCATGTTACAACGAACTTCATCAGCGCAAACAACATGCGTTATGGGAGAGCCAGGTACAGCATCGTAGTGCCGGGCATGTCATTCGCGAACAGGAAATTGAAACGGTAGATGGCCCGGTGCATCGCCTGCTTTCGGTAGATGGTCATGAACCGTCGCCCTCCGACAGAAAGCAAAGTGACGAACGACTCCATGAGTTAATGCAAAATCCTCGCGCGCGACTCGAACTTAAAAAGAACCGCGAGGCAGATGAAAAGCTATTGGCTGATCTTCTCCGGGTGATGCCAGATGCCTTCCTCTTCGACGACCAAGGCACTCAGGGGAGCTTGGAGAAGCTCGCTTTTTGTCCAAACCCCGCATACAAACCCAAGACGAATGAGGAGAAAGTCTTGCACGCGATGAGCGGAGTTATCCTGATCGATCTCGATGAGAAACGGCTGGCGCGGCTTTCCGCGACGTTAACGCAGCAAGTGGATTTTGGCTACGGAGTAATCGGCCACCTGCGCAAGGGAGGTATCGTCGACGTCAACCGAATTCGACTTGCTCCCGGCATCTGGAAAACAAGTTCATTCAGAATCGATATCAAGGGCCGCTTCGTTTTCTTCAAGACGCTTAACAAACAGCAGGACGAGGCTCATAGCGAATTCAAATCGGTAGCTCCCGATACAACGATCCCGCAGGCACTGCAACAGATTGTCGGGAAATAAGCTGTCTCTATGAATCGATCCAGGGAAGCTAGGATTCTTGGTTTACGGCAGGAGAGTTCCCGCAGTAACAGTACCATCGCTCAACGGATCTCCACATTCATCAACGGCACGAACTGTTGGCCACCATGCATGTCCCCATCGCCGGGTTCGCCCTGCGTCAGCGGCCGGGGGATACTGAACTTAAGGGCCAGCGCATTGTCGCACTGGAAAAAGCGCACCTTGTCCTTCGGGCACCCGTAGAGTTTGGCGAATGAAGCTTGCGTCAAGACTCCGGAGTTCTTGACTCGATCATAACTCGCTTGGTCAGCGAACATGATGTCGAACGTAAGCGTGAAGGGTCCGGCGTTCTTGCTTCGAATCAAAGCGGCGATATCGGCCAGTTTCATGATTGCGTCGAGCCATCCAGGTCCTGGAAGTGCAGACGAAACATCTCAAGCGGCGTCGAGGGAACCGCAACGTGATTCAAGTTAAAGCGATATACCGGACCTCGGTCGATTACGGCGGGGTTGTGAAGACATGCGAAAGAGGTGATTGAACCGGCCCATTCTTTGATCGGATAGTGGAGAAGCGGCTGGCGGCTCAGTTCGGCAAGCGTGTGCGCCATGTCCCGTGTTGGTGCTGTTGCTTCAAGCACAATCCCCACCTCATGCGGCAGATTCTTCATCTCAGGCTCCAGCTTTCCCATGACCGCGTTGATCCCATAGGTATGGAAAACGAAGCTGTATGAGCTCTTGTCGGCCTTGTCACCAAGCACGCGCGCCACGACGTCGTCAATGTAGTTCCGTACTGAACCGAGCCAACCGTCCAACTGGCGGATGACATAGGGGTCGCGGATCCCCCCTACAATGATGCTCTGATAGCCTGCCAATTCCGCCCCTTCCAGCTTCACGGTGTAGACCGGTTCAGAAAAGAATTCAGTGC
>Ga0137415_10002800_pt1 | contig 17272 bp, 17 predicted proteins | sample CZODoug3_1_1_16f_FD_183082 | JGI IMG/M metagenome (GOLD analysis project Ga0137415, IMG submission 183082) | Vadose zone soil fungal communities from Angelo Coast Range Reserve, California, USA - CZODoug3_1_1_16fungal (Hybrid Assembly) | ecosystem: Environmental > Terrestrial > Soil > Vadose...
AGCCCTTGTTGATGCCGACCTGCAGGATCGCCATGAACGGCAGGCTGTCGGTGCCGGTGGCCGAGATCCGCAGTGCCTTGGTCGGCCCGGCGCCGGCCGCCCCGGGGTGGCCGGTGTCGCCGCCCTCGTCGGCGCAGCCGGCCAGCGTCGCGGTCGCCAGCAGCACCGCCGCCAGCAGCGCGCCGACCAGGGCGAATGTCCTACCTCGAAACGCTCGCATGGACCCTCCCGGGTTCGTCATGGCGCCGGCCGCGCACCCGCCCGCCGGCGTATCCCCCGTACCAGTAGAGCCGCGCCGGCCAGCGTGACACCCGCCGCCGCGACCCACCGAAGCACCGGGCTTGCTGTCGGTGCCACCGATCTTGGCTCCAGCTGAGTTTGTTCCGCTGGGGTCGGTTCCGTCGAGGCCGGTGCCGACGGGTCGGGCCAGCCGCGCAGGGCCGGCGGGGCACCCGGCACCCGATCCCCAGGCATCGGGAAACGGGTCGGGTCGTGCACCGCCGGGCCGGTCATGCGCCGGCGATCTCGGCGAACGTGCGGATGGTGCCGGAGCGGCTCTCCCCCGGCCGGGCGAACGGCACGATGGACACCTGGTCGACGCCGAGGTCGGTGAGCTGCTTCAGTCGCGCCTCGCAGTCCTGCGGGGTGCCGGCCAGCGCGAACAGGTCGACCAGCTCGTCGGGCACCAAACCGGCGTGGTGGGCCTGGGGGTCCATGTGCTGGTAGTAGTCGTAGCCTTGGCGGATCCGCTCGATGACCGACTCCAGCGCGGGGTCCACCGGCGCCGGCAGCGGCCGGATCACCACGCGGGACACGTGCGCCCGCACGAGGTCCTTCGCGGCGGTGGCGTCCTCGGCGATCGCGGTCGGCGTCCACAGCACGATGTGCAGGTCGGACAGCTCGCGGCCGGACTCGCGGGCACCCTCGCGCACGGTGTCCAGCGCGGCGGCGACGAACTCCGGCGCGGTGCCGACCAGCACGATCACGCCGTCCGCGATCCGCCCGGCCAGCCGCAGGATCTTCGGCGCCGAGGCGGCGATGTAGATCGGCACGTGGATCGGCCCGTCCAGGTAGCCGAGCCGGAACTCCGCGCCGCTGGTCGGCTCGGTGACGCTCTCCCCCCGGAACAGGGCACGCAGTTCGGCGACGGCGTGCTCCAGCTCGGCCAGCTTGAGCGGGGACAGCCCCATGGTGCGCAGCGACGAGTCGCCGGTGCCGATACCCAGTGCGGCCCGGCCCTCGGTGAGCTCGTGCAGCGTCGCCCAGGTGGACGCGAGCAGCGAGCGGTGCCGGGTGACGGCGTTGGTCACCCCGGTGCCCAGCACGATCCGGCTGGTCCCGACGGCCGCCGCGCCCATGGTCACCGAGGACTCCCGCCAGATGTTCTGCGAGTCCCCGATCCAGGCATGCTCGTAGCCGAGCGACTCGGCGAGCCGCACGTACTCGCGGATCTGCTCGACCGGCTCGGTGGGGAACAGCCCGACGCCCTTGCTGACCATAACCGGCCTCCCGTGGCCTCCGGTCGACCCTATTCGGCCGCCTCTGGAAATTGGATCATGGATCATGTATACAGAGCACAGTAGCAACGGAACTGTTGCCGCGGAAGGTCGTCCTTGGGACTTCCCGGTAACGGACTCGGAGGTCCCTCGATGACAACCACCCTGGTCACCGACATCGGCCTGCTGGTCACCGGCGGCTATGGCCAACCGCCCCGCCGCGACGTCAGCCTGGTCCTCGAGGACGGCCTGGTGGCCGGCATCGACGTGGACCTCCGCCACCCGGACCGCGTGATCGACGCCGCCGGGCTCACCGTGATCCCCGGCCTGGTGGACGGGCACGTACACCCGACGTTCGGCGAGTGGACCCCGGCGCAGAACTCCATCGGCTGGATCCACAACTACCTGCACGGCGGCACCACCACGATGGTCTCGGCCGGCGAGTTGCACGTACCGGGCCTGCCGTTCGACGACCTCACCCCGGACCTGGTGATCAGCCTCGCGATCACCGCCAAGCACACCACCGGCCGCGTCCGCCCGTCCGGGGTGAAGGCGCACTGCGGCACGTTGCTGCTGGTCCCCGGGCTCACCGAGGGCGACTTCGACCGGCTCGCCGAGCACGGCGTGCACCAGCTCAAGTTCATCTTCTACGACTGGAACCGGCTCGGCGACGGCGAGGCGCAGCAGTACGTGAGCTGGGCACACGAGCGCGGCATGGTGGTCAAGCAGCACTCCGGTGGGGTGTCCCGGTCCGGCTCCAGCAAGGTGGCCGGCCACGAGGTGGTCAGCGCGGTGGCGCCGGACGTCGTCGCGCACATCTCCGGCGGGCCCATCCCGATGCCGGACGCGGAGATCCGCCAGGTGATCGACGACCTGCCGGGCGCGGCCATCGAGGTGTGCAGCTCGATGAACTACCGGGCCACGATCGCCACCACCGAGCACCTGCGCGCCACCGGCGGGCTGGACCGGCTCACCCTGGGCACCGACACCCCCGGCGGCACCGGCGTGATCCCGCGCGGCATGCTGCGCAACATCTGCTTCCTGGCCTCGGTGTGCGGGCTGGACCCCAACGACGCGATCGCCGCCGCCACCGGCAACACGGCCCGGCTGCACGGCCTGCCGGTCGGCGTGCTCGAGGCGGGCCGGGCCGCCGACCTGGTCTTCCTCGGGCCGGTCACCGGGTCGGCGGCGACCGACGGGCTGGAGTCGTTCGCGCTCGGCGACCTGCCGGGGGTGTCCATGGTGCTGGTCGACGGCGAGCCCCTGGTCACCGGCCGGAGTGAACAGACGCCACCTACCCGGCGCCCGGCCCGGATCACGCACGGGGCCGGCTAGGCTCTGTACACAGTGTCCACTCCGAAGAAGTTCACCCGCCCCCCGACGGCGCAGCAGGCAGTGCTGGCCGAGCTGCGCCGCGCCATCCTGGAGGGCGACCTGGCCCCGGGCAGCCAGCTGATCCAGGAGACGGTCGCGGAGTCGCTCGGGGTCAGCCGGGTCCCGGTGCGGGAGGCGATGCGGATCCTGCAGGGCGAGGGGCAGATCTCCTACACCCCGCACCGCGGCTACTTCGTCACCGAGCTGAGCCTGGACGAGCTGGAGGAGATCCGCCGGATCCGCGAGCTGCTCGAGGAGGAGGCGGTCGTCAAGGCGATGCCCAACCTTCGCGACGAGGACGTCGCGGAGATGGCCGAGGCCTACGACGAGATGGAGCGGGCCGGCGCGGCCGGGGACATCTCGGCGATGAACGCGGCGCACACGCGGTTCCACTTCGCGCTGCTGTCCGCCTCCGGGATGACCCGACTACTCAAGATCCTGCGCCAGCTGTGGGACGCCGCCGACCCGTACCGGGCCGTCTACCACGGCGAGGAGGCCAGCCGCCGGACCGCCCAGGAGCAGCACGCGGCGCTGCTGCGGGCCGCCGAGCGGCGCGACACCGAGCGCGCCGTGAAGATCCTGGACGAGCACCGGCAGCGCACCATCGACCGGTTGCGCGGCTCACTCGGCAAGATCGCCCCGAAGCCCTGACCTGCTCGTTCCCAGACGGCGCCGGTCGGACCGTCAGGACGCGGTGAGATCGGGTTGCGCGGCGCCGTGCTCGGCTGAGCTGCTGACGAAGGTGGAGATCAGCCGGGCGACGTCCTGGGCACGTTCGAGATGGGGGAAGTGCCCGGCGTCCAGGACGGCGAGCTCGCTGGCGGGCAGGCGGTGGTGGGCCGCGATGGTGTGCTCGTGCGGGATGCAGCGGTCGCGCCGGCCGGCGATGAGCAGGGTGGGCGTGGTCGCGAGCAGGTGCAGCCGGTCGGTCGCGGTGAGCCGTTGTCCCGACCAGTGCACGGTGTCCCGCAGGGTGCGCCGGAATGCGTCGCGGGCGGCTGGGTCGCGCAGCGAGTCCAGGGCCTGCAGGGCACCGTCGATCTCGGCGGTCGTCGCCCACCCGGCCTGGGCGATAACCTGCCGGCCGAGCCGGTGCAGCCATCCGGGGGTGCGGCTGTGCACCGTGTGGGCGAGGAACGCGGCCGAGGGTGCGGCCGCCAGCCGTAGCGCGGGGGCGAGATCGCGGCCGAGGCCGCCGCTGCAGATCAGGCCGAGCGTGGCGGTGCGTTCGGGGAACTGGTAGGCGAAGCTCATCGCCACGCCACCGCCGAAGGAGTGGCCGACCACGCTGACCCGCCGCAGACCGAGCGCGACGACGACGTCGCGGACCAGGGCGGCCTGTGCCGCGACCGAGTAGTCACCGTCGCGAGGTTTGCTGGATGCGCCGAATCCGAGCAGGTCCAGGGCGAGCACATGGGCGTGGCGGCTGAGTGTGGGCAGTACGCCGCGCCAGGTGCGCCGGTCGCTGCCCAGCCCGTGCAGCAGGACCAACGCGGGCGCGCCGCTAGGGCGCCCCGCCTCGAGGTACCGCAGTACCTGGCCGTGCAGGGTGATGCTCGACTCCACCCCCGAGCTCGCTGCGGGGAGGCGGTGCGTTCGTGCTGTTCGGGCAGTGACACCGGGGGTGCGGGGAGCACGTGTCATGGGGTTCACCGGGGGTTTGTCGGTGTGGGCAGTTCTGGTTCCGGAGGTCGGCCGGACGTACTGGGGGGTTGCACGCCCGACCGACGACCGAAGCGGCCCCGGGGAGCGCGGCCGCTGGTGAGGGCCTCCACGTTGTCATGGGACCGGCACCCGGACGAGGACCAAACACGCTGACTTGGGGCTCGAATCAGCCAGAAAACGAAACCGCGCAGGCCTTCGCTCCGCGGGCGAGCAGGGCTAGGGTCGCCTGTCCGCGCCGAAGGTGCGGCACGGGTGAGCGGCCGGTCGGACAGTCGGCCCAGCCCAGGTAACTCACCGGCAACGAGGCCGCGCATGACCGCACAGATATCCGAGGTCAGGAGCTCGGCGCGGCTGGAGTTCAGCACCACCGAGCCGGATCTGGCGATCGACTACCTGCAGCACGCCTACCGGACGGGCATGCGGATCAGCGGCCTACGGGACGGCCTGGTGTACTCGCACATCCGCCTCGACGCGGGCTCGTTCGCCATCGACGACGCGCGGATTCCGCTGGATGTGGGCATCCAGCAGGAACCGTTCAACTCGCTGGTCATCGCGACGCTGTGGGCGGGCAGGTTCGAACGCGAGTGTGGCGGCGTCAGCGAGCGATTCTCGGCCGGCGATGTCTTCATCGACGCCGAGCCCACCCTGCCCGCCAGCGTGCGGATGCTCCAGGTCGAGGGGCAGACGGTGATGTTGGACCTGGGGGTCCTCGCCCAGGTGGCCGCCACCGAACCCAGCCGCGCGCCGGGGCCGATCCGCTGGACCGGCTTTCAGCCCGTGTCGCCCGCCGCCGCCGTGCACTGGAGGAACACGGTCAGCTACCTGCGTGGGCTACTCGACAACGAGGAAGCGGCCGCGCAGCCCCTGATCAGGGGGAACGCGGCGCGCCTGCTCGCGGCGACCGCGCTGACGACGTTTCCCAACACCGCGGTGACTGCCCCGACGGCGCAGGACCGCCACGACGGCACCGCGGCGACCGTGCGGCGGGCCAGCGCGTTCATCGAGCGGCACGCCCACGGCGACATCAGCCTGGCCGACATCGCCGGCGCCGCGAACGTGAGCATCCGGGCCGTGCAGTTCGCCTTCCGCCGCCACCTCGACACCACGCCGATGGCGCACCTGCGCGCCGTGCGGCTGGACCGGGTCCACCACGAGCTGCTCGCCGCCGACCCCGGCCGAGGTGCCACCGTCACCGATATCGCGACACGCTGGGGCTTCTACAACCACAGCCGGTTCGTCGCCCGGTACCGCCGCGCCTACGGCATCGCCCCGCGGCACACCCTGCACGACCGCTGAACCCGAGGGCCCGAAGCTCGTGGAGATGATATTCCGGTGCGCTCGGCGCCGGCCGTGGTGTGATCTGTGCCAGCCCGTGACCGCCGACCCGGTAACACCTCTCGGGACGGTGGCGATCTTTCAATTCAGACCGCGTTGAGGAACTTCGCTCGCGCGGCGACTGGTTTCGGTAGGGGGACACCGGAGATGAGACCTGCATTGCGGGCCGTACTGGCGTGCGCGGCGGTGGCGGTAGTGGCCGGCTGCGCCGGGGGGCCGAAGGCGGGTGCGCCACCGCAGCTGGGCACGCCGCGGACGGGATCGGACACGGCCGGCTCGACCGGTGCCGGGCCCAGCCTGGCCCCCGGGGCGGGCCAGGGTGGGGCCTACGGGATTGTGGCCAAGGCGGCCTCCACCGCGCTGCCGATCGAGCTCCGCAACCTCCGGCTGATCCGCCAGGGCAGCGACGAGCTGGTACTGCAGTTCGACTTCTTCAACGGGACGACCGAGAAGCAGGCCCCGGACAACTACGGCATCGACCGGGTGCAGCGAGGGCTCCTGCTGGTCGACCTGCCCAGGCGCATCGGGTACAGCGTGCTGTCGGTCCCGAACACCGGCGCCTGGGGCAAGATGAGCGCCAACGTCGACGAGAACGTCGAGCCCGGCCAGTCGGCCACCGTGACGGCGGTGTTCGGCGCGCCACCGGCGGAGACCACCAGCATGCTGGTCTCCGTCGACCCGACGCTGCCGGTGGAGGTCCCGGTGCAACCGGCCGGTTCGCCCGCGCTCACCCCGGACCCGATCCTCACCGCCCCGACCGACGAGAGCCGGGCGAGCAGCCCGCTGGTCTGCGGGGCCACGCAGCAGGGCGGGCAGACCGAGTTCCGGCTGCCCAGCGACCTGCTGTTCGCGTTCGGCAGCGCCGCGCTCTCCCCCGCCGCCCAGACCGCGCTGGACTCGCTCGTCGCCCAGGTGAGCGGCAAGGCGGGCACGGTGATCGCCCAGGGCAACACCGACAGCATCGGCGACGACCCGTCCAACCAGACGCTGTCCGAGCAGCGGGCCAACGCGGTCTCCCAGGTGCTCAAGCAGAAGCTCGGCGCCGACTTCGAGTACACCCCGGTCGGGTTCGGCGAGACCAAGCCGATCGCGCAGAACACCAACCCCGACGGCAGCGACAACCCCGACGGCCGGGCCCAGAACCGCCGCGTCGACGTGGTGGTCAAGACCGCCGCCTCGGCACCAGCGGCGGCCCTGCTGCCACCCGGGCAGCAGCTGGCGAACGAGGGGCTCAAGGCCAGCGTCAGCGAGGTCCGGCGGGCGGCCGGTTACCTGATCACCACGTACCAGGTGACCAACCCCGGCGCCGAAGTGGCGCGCTTCGACTACTCCGTCGAGCCCAGCAAGGACGCGGTCGCCGACGGCGAGCTGACCGTGCTGGACAGCTCGGGCCAGAACTATGCCAAGGTGTGCACCGTGGCCGCCCCGGTCTACTTCGCGCTCGTCGGCACGATGGGCACGGCGTACGGGCTCGGCCTCTCCAAGATCCCGGGCGGGGCCACGGTCACCATGTGGGGACTGAGCCCCGATCCGGCGCCGACCGCCAGCTCGGTCAACGTCCAGATCGGCGGTTTCCCGCAGTCGTTCCCGGCGCCGATCACCGCCGGTCCGTGAACCCGGCGGCCCCGCGCAGCAGGGCGCGGCGCAGCGTCTCTTCGCTGCCCAGCCCGCTGCGCCGGGCCGCCGAGGCGCGCGTCTCGCCGGAGTGCAGCAGCGTCGTGGCGGCCTCCAGGCGCACCGAGGTGACGTAGGCCGCCGGCGTGCAGCCGATCTCCGCCTGGAACAGCCGGCTCAGGTGCCGCACACTCAGGCCGGCCCTGGCGGCGAGCGCGGCGAGGCTGTGGTCGGCGGCCGGGTCGGCGGCCGGGTCGGCGGCCGGGTCGGCGGCGATCTGGTCGCACAGGGTCCGCAGGGGTTGCCGGCGCGGGCGCGCCGTGCGGGCCGGCACCGACAGCTGCGGCTGGGCCCCGAGCCGGCGCATGAACACCACGAGGTCCCTGGCCACCTGGTGCGCCAGCTCGTCGCTCTCGTCCTCCTCGACCATGGCCAGTGCCAGGTCGATGCCGGCGCTGACCCCCGCCGAGGTGAGGATCGGACCGTCCCGCACGTAGATGGCGTCGGAGTCCACCGTGACCCCGGGGAAGCGCCGGGCCAGCGTGCCGGTGTGCCGAAGCACGCCACCCCGAGCCGCAGCCCGCCGGACGTGGTGGCGTCCCGCCCGTCCGGTGAGCACACCGTGACCCGGTAGGCCGCTCCCATCGACGAGGCCACATCGAACACCTCGAGCGGCCCGGTGACGTCGAGCAGCCGCACCCCGTCGTAGACCAGCACCACGATGACCGCCGGCTGCCTCGGACCCATCGCCGGAGGGTAGTGAACGGCGGCCGGCGGACTCCGCGCCGATGGCCAGATCCGAGGGCATCATGGCCGGTTCCGCGCCGGCCGTCACGACTGCGTTACGCCAGGGTAATGCCGGTTGCGCAGGATTCGACCCCAAGCGGCCGGCTACGGCACCGGCGGGTCAGGTCCGGTCGAACCCTGTGAGGAACCGTGTCGGAGAAGAATGCGTTGGCGCTCAGCATCGGCGTTCTCGGTGCGCTCGCGGTGCTGCTCACCGGCACCGCGTCCCGTGCGTCGTCACCCGAGTCGTCACCCGCGTCGTCACCGAAGGAGCGGTCCGCATGAAGCTGCAGCACCACCTGGGCGGCCTGGATGGGCTCAGCGGGCCGATCGACTTCGAGAAGCGGGTGTTCGTCGAGGACTGGGAGCGGCGGATCTTCGGCATCCACGCCGCGATGATGGGCCTGAGCGACTCGTTGCGCGAGGCGCTACCCGACTACGACCTGGACGCGGTGCCGAGCGCCTTCGCCGACACCTGGACCTGGGCTGACCTGCGCAAGGGCGCCGAGGCGATGAACCCGTTCGCCTACTTCCAGTACCGGTACTACGAGAAGTGGCTGGGTGGGATCACCGGCTACCTGGTGCAGCAGGGCTACGTCGACGAGGCCGCGCTGGCCGAAGCCACCGACCGCTACCGCGCCGAGCCGGCCGCCGCGCTGCCGGACAGGGACGAGGGCGTGATCGACGAGCAGGTCCTCCGGTATCTGCGCGAGGGAGACTCGCCCCGGCGTGGCCCGGCGGCGCCGGTGTTCGCGGTCGGCGACCGGGTGCTGGTCGGGGATCCGCCGGCCGGCGAGCACACCCGGCTACCCGGCTACCTGCGCGGCTGCCCCGGCACCGTCGAGCGGGTCTGCGAGGGCAGCTACGCCTACTTCTGCTCCACCGGCGCCGACGGCCTCGGTGAGCCGGTCGCCGTGTACGTGGTCCGCTTCGAGCCCACCGACGTGTGGGGCCCGACCGCCGAGCCGAACGCCGGCCCGCTGTTCGCCGAGCTCTACCAGACCTACCTCGCACCCCGACCCACCCCGAGCCAGGAGGCCGCGCGATGACCGCACAGTTCGGCTACCCCGAGGACCGCGAGCAGCGCAGCGCCGCCCAGGTGCGCGCGCTGGAGGCATTGCTGATCGAGAAGGGCGTGATCGGCAGCGGCACGGTGGACAAGGTGCTGGGCTACTTCGAGTCCGAGATGACGCCGGTGAACGGGCAGAAGATCGTGGCCAGGGCGTGGACCGACCCGGCCTTCGCCCAGCTGCTGGCCACCGACACGCCGGCCGCCGTCGCCGAGCTGGACCTGCCGCTCGGCATGGCCGGCGCCGAGGGCGAGCACCTCGCCGCGGTACTCAACGAGCCCGGCGTGCACAACCTGGTGATCTGCACGCTCTGCTCGTGCTTCCCCTGGCCGGTGCTCGGGCTGCCGCCCTACTGGTACAAGGACCCGGTGTTCCGGGCGCGGGCCGCGCGGGAGCCCCGCGCAGTGCTCGGCGAGCTCGGGGTGCCGTTGGACCCGGACACCGAGGTGCGCGTGTGGGACGCCAGCGGGCACTCACGCTGGTTCGTGGTGCCAGAGCGGCCGGCCGGCACCGACGGGATGTCCGAGGCCGAGCTGGCCGCGCTCGTGACCACCGAGTCCATGATCGGCGTCGGGCTCGCCGACGCCCCCACCCCGGCGTGAGCTCAGTGCCAGCCGTGCCGAGACCCGCTGTACCGAGAGGAACGCCCGAGATGAGCGAACCGGAGCCCGCCGACTTCCGACTGCACCCCAGCTGCGTCACCGACCTCAACCGGCCGAGGTTCGACGCGGACTGGCAGCGGAGGGCCTTCGGCCTGGCCGTGGCGCTGTCCGAGTTCGGGCACTACCCGTGGCAGGACTTCCAGCGGGAGCTGATCACCGCGATCGGCGGCTGGGAGGAGACGCCGGTCGACGCCAGGGACCGCTGGGAGTACTACGAGCACTGGGTCGCCGCGCTGCACCAGGTCGTGGCGCGGCACGGCATGCTCGAGGACGGCTACGTCAACCCGGAGGACCGCGACGAGCACCCCGAACCCGTAGCCGAGCCCGCGTCCCCGGCACCGGCGGGCGGCCGCTGATTGCTCTAGCCTCGGGTCCGTGGCCAGTGCTGACATGGGTGCCGACATCAACTTCTACTTCGACCCGGTCTGTCCGTTCGCCTGGATGACCAGCAAGTGGGTCCGCCAGGTCCAGGCCCAGCGCGACTACACCGTCGAATGGCGGTTCATCTCGCTGCGGCTGCTGAACTCAGCAATCGACTACGACGCGCACTTCCCGCCGGAGTACGAGGCCGGCCACACCGCGGGGCTGCGGCTGCTGCGGGTCGCCGCCGCCACCCGGGTGGCGCACGGCGGCGACGCGGTCGCCCGGCTGTACGCCGCCCTCGGCGCCCAGATCTTCGACACCGCCCCGCCGCCCGACGCCCCGAAGGACGGTGGGCTGCGCGGCACCGCCGGGTTCGTGGCGCCCGCGCTGGCCACGGCCGAGCTGCCCGCGACGCTGGCCGACGCGCTGGAGGACGCCGGCTGGGACGCGGTGATCCAGGCGGAGACCGACGAGGCGCTGGCCCTGACCGGCAAGGACGTCGGCACGCCGATCCTGCACTTCGAGCCGCCGGGTGGGGTCGCCTTCTTCGGCCCAGTGATCAGCCGGCTGCCCAGCGAGGAACAGGCCGGTGAGCTCTGGGACCACGTGGTCGGGCTGGCCCGGTTCCCCGGTTTCGCCGAGCTCAAGCGCAGCCTGCGGGAGCGGCCCCAGCTGCGCGCATTCGGTGTCACCGAGGACGAGGTCGGCCGCCAGGAGGACTGGCACGCCGGCAGCCGCCGGCTCAAGAAGTAACCCACCCGGTCGATTCCCTCGGTACAGATCCTTTTCAGATTCCTGTCATGACAGGACGATGACATGTTGACACCCTCTCACGATAGGCTTAATCTGACGTCCCGGAGTGAGGCTGCGGCGGCGGATGATGAACGGGCGCCAGAGAGGGTGCCTGCTGTACCGCGCTGACGTCCTTCGGTCAGTCACTATTTCACGCCATGATGATGGATGTTAATTCCGGAATAGCGGACGACGGAGTCGGCGAATATGGCAGGGTACAGTCGGTCAGAAATAGTATCGAAAGTCGATGATCTGTCACGGCGCCGCCTGTTGCGCACTGTCGGCGCCACTGGGGCCGTCTCGCTCATAGGGGCTCTCGCAGGTTGTGCAAGCACCACCGCGACGGTCTCGCAAAACGACACTCACGACCCTTGGCCCAAACACCCCGCGTACAAGTTCACCTTGGTCTGCCACGTGACAGCCGACCCGTTCTTCGTGCCCGTCCGGGCCGGAGCGGACGACATGTGCGCGTTGCTGGGGTGTTCCTATACCTGGACCGGATCGGAGAAGGACATCGTCCCCGAGATGGTCAACGCCTTCTCGGTCGCGGTCAACAACAAGGTCGACGGTATCGGCTGCTGCATCGTCGACCCGACCGCCTTCAACGACGTCACAGATAGAGCTCTCAGCCGGGGCATCCCGGTCGTTGCGTTCAATGCCGAGGCTCCGGTTGGCAAGGGCAACAACGCCATGTCCTACATCGGTCAGGACCTCTACCAGGCCGGGGTGGCCGTGGCCAACCGCATCCTCGGCTACGTGAAGAAAGGCGACCTGGTCGCTGGCATGATCAGCGTCCCGGGCTCGCTCAACGAGCAGCCGCGCATGGATGGCGCGGCAAGCGTGTTCAACCAGGCTGGCATCGACTTCGTCCAGGTCGCGGTCGGCGCCACCGAAGGGCCGGCGCTCGCCTCTATCCAGGCCTGGTATCAGGGGCACCAGACCGTCAAGTTCATGTTCTCGAGCGGTGGCAGCAACGGGGTCGCCGTCGCGACAGCGATCAAGAAGTTGGGCCTGGCGGCGAAGGGAGTCGGTGGAGCAGCCTTTGACGTCGGCGTTCCCGTGCTGGACCTGATTGCCCAAGGTCAGTTGGCTTTCACGGTCGACCAGCAGGCCTACCTGCAGGGCGCAATGACCATTTACCAGCTGTTCCTCTACAACATCACCGGCGGCCTCATCACGCCGGTCAATATCAACACCGGCTTCAAGTACGTCGACAACAAGAATGTCGGCGACTACGTCAACCACCAGGACAGCTGGGAGGGGTCCAGCACTACCCCCGTCGTGCTCACCCCACCGAAGAGCATCCAAGTACCCACAGGAACGCGCTAAAGAGAACACGGTGTAAGCCTGGAGCGAGGTGCTGAAATCCCCCCTTACGCGGAATCCCAAGCTACGGACGCCCCGGGCACCAGTCGGGTGACCGCATCGGCTTTTCGGCGGTTCGGCGAGCTGCACCTGCAGGAGCTGGTGATCTCGGTTGTCGCGCTCGCCCTGATTCTCTTTTTCACTGTCCAGTCCCCGAACTTCTTCACCGGCGACAACGCGGCCGCACTGGCCAGTTTCATCGCTCCGATCGCATTCTTCGCCCTCGCCGAGGTGCCGATTCTCATCCTGGGTGAGATCGACCTTTCGGTAGGCGAGGTCTATGTGCTCTCGCCGTTCCTCGTCGAGCACCTCAACAACGCCGGCATTCCTGTCCCGTTCGCGATCGTCCTCGCGATGGTGATCTGCGCCGTGGTGGGCTGGGTCAACGGCCTCATTACCGTCAAGCTCCACATGCCGTCATTCATCACGACGCTCGGTATGACCTTCGCGCTCGAGGGCATAATCCTTATCAGCTCCAACGGGGCACCGGCCAACCCCGTCGGCTCCGGGACACTCGCGCTCGTACTGGGCGGCGCGACGTGGGCCGAGGCCTACTGGGCGATCGCCACCATGGCGATCCTCTTCGTGATGCTGCGCAGGACCTCCTTCGGCCTGCACATCGTGGCCGCCGGCGGCAACGCGCAGTCGGCCAGGGAGTCCGGCATCAAAGTCGACTTCGTCAAGATCTGGTGCTTCGTGCTGTGTGCGTTCGTCGGCGGGCTCATCGGCATCCTCGACGGCTACCACATCGGCAGTATCGACCCGTCCACACCTGGGCTGACCTTCATGTTCTACGGCGTAGCCGCGGCGGTGATCGGAGGAACGGCGCTCACCGGAGGACGCGGCACCATGATCGGGGCGGCCATCGGCGCGGTCGTGCTGGGCATCCTGGAGGACGGTTTCCACGTCATCGGGGTCAACTCGTTCGCCTATGACCTGATCCTCGGGATCGCCATTCTGATCGCCATGTTCCTCAACGTTCAGATCGAGCGGGCGACCGTCAGAGGAGCAGGCCACGGGTCTTTCGCCCGAATGCTCAGTTTCCCACTCAGTCGACGAACGGAAGGCCGACGAACGGAAGGCCGACGAAAGGAATCGGTGCGCCGATGACGTCGGAGGCCGAGACGCACGGGCGAGACGACGCGGAGGACGTCCTGCGGATCGAGGACATCTCCATGAGCTTCGGCGCCGTCACCGCGCTACGGGGCGTGGACCTGCACCTGCGCCGGGGCGAGATCCTCGGCCTGGTCGGCGACAACGGCGCCGGCAAGTCCACCCTCGTCAAGATCCTGACCGGGTTCCACCGACCGGACAGCGGGCGGGTCTACCTGGACGGCGAAGAGGTGCGACTGCGCTCGGTGCAGGACGCCCGCGCGCACGGCATCGAGACGGTGTTCCAGGATCTCGCGCTCGTGGACGAGCTGAGCGTCTTCCACAATCTCTTCCTGAACCGGGAACACACCGGGGGCGGCTGGTTCAGGTTCCTCAGGAACTCCTCGATGCGCACCGCCGCGCGCCGCTTGCTGGACGAGATGGCGGTCGACGTCCCGTCCGTCGACGTACCGGTCGCGAAGCTGTCCGGCGGCCAGCGCCAGGCCATCGCGGTTGCCAGGGCGATCCAGCAGCGGGACATCAAGATCCTGCTCCTCGACGAGCCGCTCGCCGCGATGGGGGCCAAGGAGACGGCTCTGATCATCCAGGTGATCAAGGGCCTGTGCCGGAACACGGACATCTCGGTCATCGTCATCGACCACAACTACGCGCACCTGTTCGACCTCTGCGACCGGATCAACGTGATCCAGCAGGGCCGCGTGACCCTGGACAGGGACCTGAGCGAGATCTCCATGGAGGAGCTCATCGAGCTGATGGTGCAGAGCCGTCGGCGCGAGCTGTCCGAGTACCTGCCCGACACCCCCACAACTCGAGGAGGACCGCGGTGACACCACTGGCGACACGACAGCTCGGCCGGACGGGTTACGACATCAGTGTCGTCGGAGCCGGAAGCTGGGCGATTGGGGGCGCCGAGTGGAAGTACAACTGGGGCGCACAGGACGACGCAACCTCCGTGCGCGCGCTGCGCCACGCGGTAGCGCTGGGCGTCAACTGGATCGACACCGCGGCGGTCTACGGCCGCGGCCATGCCGAGGAGATCGTCGGCCGCGCGATCGCGGGGATGTCCGCCGAGGAGCGGCCCTACCTGTTCACCAAGTGCGGCCTGCGCTGGTCCAACTCCGACGTGTTCGGTGATCCGGTGCGCTGCCTGCGCCCCGACTCGATCCGCCAGGAGTGCGACGCCTCCCTCCGGCGCCTCGGCGTCGAGAGGATCGACCTCTACCAGTTCCACTGGCCGGACAGCACCGGCGTGCAGGTCGAGGACTCCTGGGCGGAGATGGGCCGCCTGATCGAGCAGGGCAAGGTCAGGGCCGGCGCCGTGTCCAACTTCGACGTGGAACTCCTCGAGCGGTGCGAGAAGATCCACCACGTCGACTCGCTGCAACCGCCGTTCTCACTGATCGACCGGCGCGCGGGGGCCGAGCTTGCACCCTGGTGTGCCGAGCACGGGACGGGGCTCATCGCCTACAGCCCGTTGCAGGCCGGCCTGCTGACCGACACCTTCTCCGCCGAGCGGCTGGCACTGATGGACAGCCGGGACTGGCGGCGCTGGCACATCGACTTCACGCATTTCGCGCCGCCCGCCCTGCAGGCGAACCTGGCGCTGCGCGACCGCCTGCGCCCCATTGCCGCGCGCCACGACTCCACGGTCGCCGCGGTGGCCGTCGCCTGGGTGCTCAGCTGGCCGGGCGTGACCGGCGCGATCGTCGGCCCGCGCTCGCCCGACCAGGTGGACGGGTGGATCGGTGCGGCCGAATTCTCCCTGACCGACGGCGACCTCGACGAGATCGAGGTGGCGCTCGTCGAGCTCGGCGTCGGTACCGGCCCGACGAGACCGCCGAAGGCGAGCTGACCCGTGAGCGGCGAGTGGGGTCCTGACCCAACTCGCCGCTCACGGGGGGTCAGTAGCTGCGCGGGGTGGAGGCGTGCGAGATCAGCTTCCAGCCGGTGGGGCGGCGCGTCCAGACGGCGGTGATGTTGTTCTTGAGCTGCCGGTCTACGCCGTTGCCGGTGATGTCGGCATTCATCTGGCCGACCACCACGGCGGTGTCCTCGCCGAGCACGATCACGCGGTCGATCGGGTGGTCGACCCGGTGGTAGACGTAGTAGCCGTCGGCGCACTTCTGCAGGTAGGCCTCGCGCGTGTCGACGACGCCGTTGCTGTGGGTGTAGGCGAGCTCCGCGTCGAACAAGCTGCCGACGGTGTCCAGATCGCCCTTGACCGCGGCGTCGAACCGCTGGTCCTCGAGCTGGTGGATCTGGGCCACGATGTCCTCGGTGACGGTCACCTGCGCTCCTCCCCGGTGTGGCCCGGCGGTGCCGCCGGTCCCCCGGCCATTCTGCGCGGTATGGCCGAACCCTGCCCGGCGGGAATCTCGGGGGCGGTCGAGTCCAGCGGCACAGCGGGGTGAACCATCAGTGTGGCGCTTGTAGCGTGGATCTGGTGAAGCAGTCACGGCGGTTCAGCCCGCGTCGACCGGGTCGCCCCGGCTGGGTGTCCGCGCTGGTCAGAGCACTCGTCCCGGCCCTGGTTACGGTCCTGTTCGCGGTCCTCGTTGCGGCCTGCGGTGCCCCGGCACACCCGGCGCCGGCCGCCCCACTGGCCCCACCCGCACCGATCGCCCCACCGACCCCGGTGGCACCTGCCCCGGCGGCTCCGCCGGCCGCTCCCCCGCCGCCGGCGCCCACCCAGCTCAACATCTGGCTGACCGGGTATTCATGGCAGGACAACACCCCGCCGGGCTCCTCGGTCGTCGGCGAGCCGGTGCTGCACCAGCAGGCCGGTGGCACCGGCACCTTCGCCGACCCGATCACCGTCGCGGTACCCGGCCACCAGGGCGCCATGGCGTGGCAGCCGGGCACCCGGTTCTACCTACCCACGGTCCGGCGGTACGTGATCGTGGAGGACTCCGGGGCCAGCCGCCCGCCGGCCGGCGCGGACACCCACTTGGACATGTGGATCGGAGGCCAGGGCGGGACGCTGGCGGCTACCAACGCCTGCGAGGACTCGCTCACCAACCGGGTGCCCGCGACGCTCAACCCGCCGCCCAACCTGCCGGTGATCACCGGCCCGATCTTCGCCAACCAGATGTGCAACATCCCGGGCACGGCCAACAGCTGATGCTCGGTTGATCGTAGGCTCGTCGAATGGCGGCTACAGGCACCCGGTCATGGTGGGGTTGGGGCTGGACCGAGGCGGCGCTGAGCGACGAGGAATGCCGGCAGCTGGCCGGGGTACTGCCCAGCGGCGAACACCTAGATGACCCGGCGCCGATCCCGAAGCTGGCCGACCTCGAACTGCCCACACCCCGGGTCGCGGTGCCGGCCCCGTTCGCCGACTGGTGCTCCACCGAGCGCGCCGACCGCGCCGGGCACACCTACGGCAAGGCCTTCCGGGACGTGGTCCGGGCGCTGGCCGGTGACCTGGCCGCCGCCCCCGACTTCGTGGCGCACCCGAGCACCGAGGCGCAGATCGGCGAGCTGCTGGACTGGGCCGGCGAGCACCGGGTCGCGGTGTTGCCCTACGGCGGCGGAAGCTCGGTGGTCGGCGGGGTGGAGTACCGGGGCTCGGCGCACGTCGGCGCGGTGTCGCTGGACGTGAGCCGGCTGGACCGGGTGCTGGAGATCGACCCGGCGG
>Ga0137415_10002801_pt1 | contig 17270 bp, 12 predicted proteins | sample CZODoug3_1_1_16f_FD_183082 | JGI IMG/M metagenome (GOLD analysis project Ga0137415, IMG submission 183082) | Vadose zone soil fungal communities from Angelo Coast Range Reserve, California, USA - CZODoug3_1_1_16fungal (Hybrid Assembly) | ecosystem: Environmental > Terrestrial > Soil > Vadose...
GACCGTTGCGGAGCAGAAGCAGTTGGAAGCGCTGCTGAAGAAGATGTTGAGCGGGCTGGGTAACTGATGTCCAGCGCCCAAGCCGATACACCGGTGCCCGCCCTGCGCAGCCTGATCCTCGGCGGTCTCGGCGAGGAGGCAGACGTCTGGCTGTTCGTGTTCAAGACGCTGCTGGCTTATTACATCACGGGTTGGTTGGCGATGCGCTTCTCTTTGTCACAGCCCTCGACCGCGATGCTGACGACGATCATTGTCGCCAACCGACAGTCGGGCAGGGTGCTGGCCAAGAGTTTCTATCGTAGCATCGGCACGCTCGTCGGCGCGGGGGTAGCCATCCTGATCGTCAGCTTATTTCCGCAGGAACGAGTGCTCTTCCTGGTCGCCTTGTCTCTATGGATCGGCGTGTGTGCCGGTGGCGCCACCTTATACCGCAACTTCACCTCCTATGCATTCGTGCTGTCCGGCTATACGGCAGCGATCGTCGCTGTTCCGGTCATCGATAAACCACTGGGAGCGTTCGATTCGGCGGTCATGCGCGTCAGTGAAGTGCTGCTGGGCGTGCTGGTGTCCGGCGTCGTCAGCGACACGGTGTTTATCAGCCGTTTGCGTGATGTGCTGCGTCGGAGCGCAGGTGAGCAATTCGCTCACTTCACTGGTTTTGTACAGCGCAGCATCAGCGGCAAGATCGCGCCCGATGCGATCGAGAAGGCGCACTTGCGCTTCGTACACGATGCGGTGCAGCTGGAGGACCTGCGCAGCCTGGTCATCTTCGAGGATCCCGAGGCGCGTGCACGAAGCCGCCATCTGCTGCTGTTCAATCAGGAGTTCATGGCCGCTTCGACCAGCTTCGAGTCCTTGCACCGCCTGATCAATCGCCTGAAGCGGGGCGGCCACGATGCACCAGCGCAGGCGTTGATGGAACTCTACGCACCGATCGGAACAGCGCTCGACGTGCCGGTTAAAGTGGGGGACGCCGCCGGAGTCGTGTTGCCGCGATTGGTGGCGGCACGGCAGACGATGGACGCACGGGCGCCGATGCTGCGGGGTCGCCTGGTCCTCGACTCGGACTTGAGCGACTTCCACACCGGCGCCACCTTGTTGAGCCGCTTTGCGGACGAACTGCACGCCTATGTTCGCCGTGCTGCCTCGCTGCAAGCGCCCAGAGCGGTTTTGGGATCGGCCGAGCGCGTGCGCTTCACACGTGGAAACGACTTTCTGGGAGCGGGTCTCGTTACTTTACGCACCACCCTGACCATGCTCGCGCTCGGGGCTTTCTGGATCGCCTCGGCCTGGCCGGTGGGTTCGTCTGCCATGCTGTTTGCGGGCATTTTCGCTGGCGTGTACGCCTCGGCAGCGAATCCGACTCTCGCCATCAAGTCGATGTTGATTGGCTGGACGGCGGGCCTGTTCGCAGGCTTCGTCTGCGTGTTCTTCGTTCTCACCAGGATGGACGGCTATACGCTGCTGGTCGTAGGTTCCGCCCCCTTCTTGATGGTGGGCGTGGCGATGATGATGTGGCCGTCGCTGACCAGCCTTGGGGCGGGTTATGCGATGGGCTTTTCTTACATCCTGTCGCTGAAGAACCCGATGGTGTTCGATCCTGTGCAGTTCATGAACAACTCGATTGCACAGACGGTTGGCTTTGCGGCTGCCGCGGTCGCGTTTATCGTGGTGCCGTCGGTAATCGGCAGCCGCTGGTGGCGTCGTCGTCAGCTCGAGCACCTGCGTCGGCAGGTTGCGTTGGCGGCGGAGGCGCCCCTTAAGGGTCTGCGTCATCGCTTCGAGAGTGTGAATCACGATCTTTTCAGCCAGATCGTCGCGCACACCGAATCCGGCAGCGACGATTCCCGCGCTTTGATGGCGTGGGCGCTCGCGGTGCACGAAACCGGCCGCGAACTGATCGAACTGCGCAACGATATGGCCGGCAGACAGCCACCTACCGAAGTAAGCCGCTCGATTAATTTCGCCATCGACAGGCTGGCGCGGTTCTACGGACATCCGGACGCAGCCGGTTATCTGTTGGCTCGCGATGCACTAGCCAAGGCCATCATCGCGGCTCGCGAGAATGCGATCGCGAGCCCACTGCTCGATCATCTACAGGTGATTCGGCTGGCACTCGAGGATGGAGAGTCCATCCTCGTCGCTTACATGCCTGTCGCACCAATTGCCCCGGAGAACGCCAATGCCTCGTGAAATCGCCTTGGGTGACGCCTTGGTCCCCGGCCTCCTGCTGATCCTCGTACTCTCACTGATACCGCTCTGGCTGATCGATCGGGTGAGTGGGCGTTTGGGTCTCTACAACTATGTCTGGGACCCGCCGTTTTTCCGGCTCGCATTCTTCGTTTGTGTCTTCGGCAGCATCGCGTTGCTCCTCTTTTAATAGCAATACCGACCGTTCTGAAGGTAACCGCTATGAAAATCCCCATCCTGATCCGCTTCGCTCTGACAGCCGCCGTCCTGCTCGTCGCGGTACTCGTCGCGCGTGCGCTATGGAGCCACTACATGTATTCGCCGTGGACGCGGGATGGTCGGGTGCGCGCCGACATCGTTCGCATCGCACCCGACGTTTCCGGGCTCGTGGTCCAGGTAAATGTTATCGACAACGCGACGGTGAAGAAGGGCGACGTGCTGTTCGTCATCGACCGAGTCCGGTACCAGAACACGTTTGATCAAGCTGTGACCAACCTCAACGCCGCCCGCGCGGCCGCGCGCGCCGCCGCCGCCAACCTCAGCGCGGCTGATGCTGCTGTGGCCCAGAGTAGGTCAAGCTACGACATGTATGTCGCCCAATCAAAGCGCCGTGAGGATCTGAACGAAGTGGTCTCCGCCGAGGACCGCACCAACGCCCAGTCGATGGCAGCAACCGCGCGCGCCGCCTGGGTACGGGCGCAGGCGGCTCGTGAGCAGGCAAGCGCGAGCGAGCAGCAGGCGCAGGCCGCGGTCGCCCAGGCGCAAGTGGCGCAGGCCGCCGCACAAATCAATCTTGACCGCACCGAGGTACGTGCGTCGGTTGACGGTTATGTTACCAACCTCACCGCTCGTGTCGGTGACTACGCCAGCCCCGGTGTCGCCCGCCTGGCATTGATCGACAGCCATTCGTACTGGATCTATGGCTACTTCGAGGAGACTAAGCTGCCGCAGGTGCGCATCGGGGACCCGGTCGACATCCGCCTGATGAGCGGCGGCGCACACCTGAAAGGCTATGTCGAGAGCATCGCGCGCGGCATCACCGATGCTGACAATCCCACCGGGGCGGACCTCCTTGCCAACGTGAATCCGACGTTCAACTGGGTGCGACTCGCACAGCGCCTGCCGGTACGCGTACACATTGATAGCCAGCACATTCCGGTCGGGACGGTGTTATCGGCAGGCATGACCGCAACGTTGATTGTGCATCCCGGGGAAGCCCGCGTGCCAGCCGGAGCAGCCCTATGAGTAGCGGTTGCATCATGCGCTTTTTCGTTCACACTACCGCGCTCGCGCTGTGTGTCGCGCTGATCGGTTGTGTCAGCAGTCGCGGTTTGCACACCACCGGCACGCTGACCGATCCGCGCAGCCTCAAGGCTGAACAAAGCCTGGCGGACGTGCCGCTGAGTCCGACGGCATGGCCCGCAGAGGATTGGTGGATCGGCTTTGGCGACCCGCAACTGACCGCTCTGATCAACGAAGCGCTGCGGAATAATCCCAGCCTGGACGAAGTTGAGGCCAGGGCCAGACAGGCGCAGGCGGTGGCCGATGGTGCCGATGCTAACCGCAGGCCGCGGGTCGATCTCCACAGCGAGATCGCCGGGGCAGAGCTTTCCAAGAAGGATCCGCTCTATCCCGAATACGTATTGGGCCAGTTCGGCTGGCTCAAGTCGGCAACCATGAATTTTTCATGGGATCTGGATCTGTGGGGAGGCAAACGTCAGGCGTGGGAAGCTGCGCTCGGTCGCAGCCGCGCGGCGCAGATCGACGCCTATGGGACACGCATCCAGTTATCGGTGAACGTGGCACGTGCCTATGTGCGTTTGGGCTATGCCTTCTCACAGCAAGACGTAGCCGAAGCAGAACTAGAACGCGCCGGCAAAACGCTCGCGTTGGTTCATCGTATGGTCGCGGGCGGTCTGGGCACTCGGCAACAGGAGAGTCTGGCGGATTCGCAAGTGGCGAGTGCCGAACAGCAGAAATCCCAGGCTGACCGCGCCATCGACGCGGCTCGCAGCAGCCTCTCGGTGCTGGTCGGGCAGGGCCCCGACCGCGGTCTGGCCATCACTCGTCCGCACTTGCTCGATCCCGTCGGGATCGCGCTGCCCGACAACCTGTCCGTGGACTTGATTGGTCGCCGCGCCGATCTGGTCGCGGCTCGTTGGCAAGTCGAGGCCGCCTCTAGAAACATCAAAGCGACCAAGACCGAATTCCTGCCCAATGTCAGCCTTGGCGCGATGGGCGGCCTCATCGCCCTTGGCAAAACCGTTAGCGTCGGGAATCTCTTTCAAACGGCGGCCGGCACCTACAGCGCAGGTCCGGCACTGACCCTGCCGATTTTCGACGGCGGTCGCCTGCGTGCCAAACTGGGTTCCGACGATGCCGCCTACGACCAAATGGTCGCACGCTACAATGGCCTGCTCATCGCTGCTTTGAATGACGCGTCCGACACACTGTCCGCGCTGGCGTCGGTGCGAAAGCAAATCGCGCTCGAGAAACGTGCTCAACAGGATGCACTCAAGAGCTGGGAAGATGCGATGAGCGAATACAAAGGCGGTGTGAGCGGGCCACTCACTCCGTTGATCTCCCGTCAGCAATTGCTGATTGCCGATCAACGCACGGCGCTGCTCGAAAGCGAGGAGGCGGACATTTCCGTTCGGCTCATCGAAGCCCTGGGCGGAGGCTTCGGTGCTGCCGGCAATGCGAACAGCCTGTCTCGCGGAGGAGATTGCTGTGGTGCAGGCGGGTAAGACGTCGGCACGACGCCAAAGCGGGCGCAATCCGCCTCGCGGCGATCCCGTGGAAATACATACGGCGTTTGCGTCAATGCGGATATGAAAACTACGCTTCTCGCAGACGACAGCGCCTTCATTACGGGATCTCGCTGGGTTGCGGCGCCAAGGTGTCGATGATCAGGCGCTGTGCGGCGTTTTCATCGAGGGACAGGCAGACGGCGACGTTCGGTTCGCCGGTTGCCGGCCGGGTGTAGCCGCGTTCGTCGACCGAGATCCGCAGCGGAGTCAGTGTGCAGGCCGATGGCTGCAGCATCCACACGACGGGTACTGCATCGAACAGGGTCGGCGTGAGCTGGCCCCTGCGGTTGAGGAGCCGCCACTGGTGATACAGCAGCGCCAGGGCGTCGGAGGCCGGTGATCCGTAAGCGAATAGCCGGTCGCGCCGGTCTTCGTCGAACCTGAGCTGCGTCGAATCGAGCGGAAACATCTTGACCGGGGTCCTTGATTCGAGCAGGACCGCGAGGCCGTGCGGAGCCGAGGCCACGTTGTATTCGGCGCTTGGCAGGGCGACGGGTATCGATCCACCCTGGTTGTATCCGGCATGGATCGATCCCGCCATCAGCACGACTTGCTTGAGTTCGTGAAGCGCCCCCGGGTCGCGGCGCTGCAAAGCTTCGATGTTGCTCAGGGGCGCCAGGGCGATGAGTGTGATTTCTCCGGGTCGATGGCGGGCCTGGTCGCGGATGAACTCGATGGCGTCTGGCGCCGGCGTCGTGTCGGTGGCTCCGAGGGCCCATTTCTTTTGAGTAAACGGGGCCATATCGGGCGTCGCTGGCCCCTGGGCAACCACCACGTCCTGGCGCCCCAGGGTTGCCAGAAGCCGGCGGACGAGGAGTGCGCGGGTGCGCGTGTCTCCCCACGCAGTGGTAATACCGATCACCTCAAGATGCGGATCCTGAAGAGCGATCGCCAGCGCGAATGCGTCATCGATGTCGTCACCGATGTCGGTGTCGATGATGACGGGCTGCGGACGCTGGGTCGCAGGGCCGGCGTTCGCCAGATTGAATTGCCCGAGGGCCAGCGCCGCCGCGCACAGTAGATAGGCCGCCTTCTTCGAAACATCAACCATGATTGCACCCGCGGTAGCTGGTGCTGCGACCGCGTGCGCTGACACCGGTCGATTGCTGCTGATGCGTCGGTGGGCCGGCATAAGCTCTGTTACCGTCGGCGCGCCGACGAATCCCGCTCCACTAGAATGCTTGCCAGGCAATGCCGCTGAGGTCCGAGCGTCTTTCCCACGCGCCGCAGCCTGACCTCCTCCCATATCAAACCCAATGCCACGCTGGTCATCTTGGACATGGGTTGACGAACCGTCGTCAAGGTCGGCCAGACAGCCGTCGCGATTGGCGTGTCGTCAAATCCGGTGACGCTCAAATCTCGAGGGACCTCGATATTTAATCGGTGAGCTACCGCGATGGTGGCGGCGGCCATGTCGTCATTGCTGGCAAGAATCGCCGTGGGTCGTCGTTTCCTTCCGAGCAAAGATTGCGCGGCCTTGATGCCGGACAGATAGGTGTAGTTGCCACGTATCACCCACTCCGGGCGAACCTTCAAACCCGATTCGCGAATGGCCACCTCGAATCCCTCGAAACGACGGGCGCTATCGAGCTGCTTGGCGCTCCCCATGATAAAGCCGAAGTCCCGATGGCCGAGCGACAGGAGATGACGGGTCACTCTCTTGGTGGCGGCGACATTGTCGATGAATACCGATATCACCTGCGACGCCTCGCCGGTGGTGCCTATACCAACCACCGGCAACCCAACCGCCTCGAGCCTAGAGTTGATGGCCACGGAGTCGCACAGAGGCGCGGGCAGTAGGACACCGTCAACGCCACCTTGCAGCAGGCTGTCGAGAGACGGTAGCTCGTCTTTTACGCCGTTGCATTGCTGAACGATGAGCTGACAATTGTTTTGCCTGCTCTGCTCGAGCAAGGTGAGCAGGAATTGCCCGGTGTAGTTGCTGCTGGGATTGCCGCATAGCACACCGAGTCTGATCACTCTCGATCCGGCCAGGTTCTGCGCGGAAACATTGGGAACGTAACCCAGCAATTTCGCTGACTTGGCGACTCTGGCGCGCGTCTCCTCGAGAATATTCTTGGCGCCGTTCATGGCGCGAGAGACGGTGGACACGCCCACTCCCGCGTGCTGCGCAACGTCAGTAATAGTCACTATCCGCTTGCGCTTGCGCGATTCCGTCTGCATGGAACTGAGTTTCGCATGGAAATCAGCCAGAGGTAAAGTTGCAACTGGAAACGCTTTTATGCATCATGGAAGCGCTTCCATGAGGGACGAGCGACTTTTTGTGGTAAGGCCCAAGGGCGAGGCTGGCGCCAGACCTACCGAATAACGGAACAACCATAGGCGTCTTTACGATTCCTAAGAAGATACGGGAGATCCTACGATGTACGAACCCCAAACATACGGCGCTGCCTTGTGCGTGATGATTGTCTCGATGCTCTCTTGGGGCTCGTGGGCCAATACGATGAAGCTGGTCCCCCGATGGCCGTTCCAGCTCTATTATTGGGACTACGTGATTGGGGTCATTCTCATCAGCCTCATCGCGGGGCTCACCCTGGGTTCGTTGGATTCCGGCGCCGATTCTTTTCTGGTGAACCTGCGCTCCGCAGGAGTGCATCAATGGGGCTACGCGCTGGCGGCAGGCGCCGTCTTCAATATCGCGAACCTCTTACTCGTAGCGACAATATCGATCGCCGGGCTGGCGGTGGCTTTTCCGATCGGCATCGGGCTTGCCCTGGTCGTCGGCGTGATTCTGAACTATATTTTGTCGCCCACGGGTAACCCCTTACTGTTGTTCGGCGGCGTGATTCTAGTGTCGTCGGCGATCGTCGTCGACGCACTGGCCTTCAAGCGTCGCGGGACGGTCGCGTCCGCGCAAGGTTCACGAGGCATCTGGCTGTCTGTCGCATGCGGATTGCTCATGGGCAGTTTCTTTCCTCTCGTAACGCGAGCCGCCGCGGGACCGGCGGGTTTGGGCCCTTATGCCGTGGCCACCGTCTTTGGATGCGGAGTGTTGCTATGCGCGATACCGGCAAACTTCTACCTGATGCGTCGTCCAATTACCGCTGACTCCCCGACATCTATGAGGCAATACCTTGAGGGAGGCATGCGCGAGCATCTCTCCGGTGTTGCGGGAGGTGCCATCTGGGGTTTGGGCGCCATCTGTTCATTCGTCGCCGCGCACGCTTCCATCGTGGGACCCGCCACCTCCTATGCCATGGGTCAAGGAGCGACGATGGTGTCGGCGGCGTGGGGTGTTTTCGTGTGGCGGGAGTTCGCCGGAGCGCCCGACGCGGCCGTGCGGCTGCTTCCACCCATGTTCATCCTGTTCATTCTCGGATTGACCTCGGTGGCCGTGGCGCCCCTCTCCCAATGAGTACCGCTCGCCCCCTGCTCGTCGTCGGAAGCGCGAATATGGATCTGGTCGTCACGTCGGATCGCCTTCCCAAGCCGGGAGAAACGCTACTGGGCCATCGTTTTCAAACTTTTTCCGGGGGTAAGGGCGCGAATCAAGCCGTGGCCGCATCGCGAGCGGGAGGTCGGGTGGCCATGATCGGCCGCGTCGGCGCGGACGAATTCGGACGGAATCTCATCCGTGATCTGTCCCTCTCGGAGGTCGATACGAGTGGTTTGAAGGTTGTGGACGAACCCACGGGCGTGGCGCTGATTATAACGGATGCCGCCGGCGAGAACGTCATTGTGGTGGCTCCCGGCGCGAACCAACTGCTCGATGCCGCCGCCATCGATGAAGTCATGCCGACAATGACCTGCGTGACGCATGTGCTGGCGCAGCTTGAAACGTCGATTTCCGGAGTCGTGCGGGCCGCCCAGATCGCTCGCGATCTGGGGGCTGTTTTCATACTGGATCCGGCGCCCGCGCGGCCGCTGCCGCCCGAATTGTTGGCCTTGACGGATTGGATTACTCCCAATGAACAAGAGGCGAAATCCCTGTTGGGTTGGACCAGCGGACCCTTCGACCCCTTCGACGCGGTCCGCGCACTGCAGGCGTGGGGTCCACGAAACGTGATACTCAAGATGTCGTCCAAGGGCGCCATTCTGCTCACTCGCGATGGCGGGCCAATGCACATTCCCGCGATGCCGGTGTCGGCGGTCGACAGTACGGCCGCGGGGGACACATTCAACGGCGCATTCGCAGTAGCGCTGGCGGAAGGCCGCGAACCCGCTCTGGCGGTGGAATTTGCCGGTACCGCCGCAGCGCTGTCGGTCACCAAGCGGGGCGCTCAGGCATCCATGCCCGTGAGAGCCGACATCGATGCAATGGTCGCAGGGGCACTCAGGCGATGAGCGTCGGCTCGGGCGAGAAACGTTGACCGGCTCCGTTCGCGGGCCTGAAGAATCGCTTCGTTGAGGCATGGATCATGGCCTGTCGGCTACTAAATGAGGAGAGTTGTCATGAATAAACCGCGGGTCCCTATGGAAAATGCCCCGATCTGTCGTTCGCGATTCATGGAATCCGCATGCCGTTCAACCCGATGGCGCTCGCACGTAGCGCAGCTTTTCTGTCTCGTCGCATTGGCCATCCCTGCCGTATCGAAAGCGCAGTTCTCGCTGCCCGTGCCTCTTCCGACTTTCAGGCAAGCCATGATCAACGGTCCGGAGTGCCTGAACTTCCCTGCGTTGGCGAACCGCTGGAAGGAATGCGATGACGCAGCCCACGGCTCGTGGCTCGCCGATATCCGGGCGTGGCGCGCCGAGCGTCGCGTTCGTGTGGGGTTGGACGTCGCCCGCTACGACGACCCCCGCCTGAAATGGATTCAGAGCGCGTACATACAGCCGCAGGTAATGGTGGAGGATCGCTATCTCTACGACCCCGCGACGGGGCGCTACACGGTCGACCGCCTCCTGAACGACTTCAAGAAGCGATATGGCGGCGTCGATGCCGTGCTGATTTGGCCAACTTACCCCAATATGGGCGTCGACGCTCGCAATCAAATCGACATGCTGCTCAGCATGCCCGGCGGGCTCGAGGGGGTCAGGGGCATGGTCGCCGACTTCCACGCCCGAGGCGTGCGCGTGCTGTTTCCCTTCATGATGTGGGACCACGGCACGCGTGATCCGGGCGCTCCGTGGGCGCAGGCGCTTGCGCGCTTGATGGCCGATATCGGCGCTGACGGGATGAACGGCGACACCCAGGACGGCGTGCCGCTGACGTTCTCGACCGCCGCTGAGCAGATTGGTCATCCGCTGGCTTTCCAGCCGGAACTGCCGTTCGCCGACGAAGCCCTAGCCTGGAACGTGATGTCCTGGGGCCAATACACCTTCGACGCCGTTCCGAAGATCGATCGCTATCGCTGGCTCGAACCGCGCCACATGGTCAATATTTCGGACCGCTGGGCCCGGTCCAAGACAGACGACCTTCAATACGCCTTCTTCAACGGCGGGGGATGGGAGTCCTGGGAGAACGTCTGGGGCATATGGAACGGTATCACCAGCCGGGATGGCGAAGCCGTGCGGCGGGTGGCCACGATCGAACGCGGCGTCGCGCCCTTCCTGACGAGCGCTGATTGGGAACCGTTCTTTCCCACCCAGCACGTTGGCGTATTCGCCAGTCGATGGCCCAAGGACGGCCAGACCGTGTGGACCCTGGTCAACCGCAACGAATACGATGTCGATGGAGACCAGCTGACGGTCCCTGCGGAACCCGACGTGCGTTGGTTTGACCTCTATCACGGGCGCGAACTGACTCCCGTCCTCCAGGGCGGCAAGGCGACCTTGTCTTTTCCGATCGAAGCCAAGGGCTTTGGCGCGGTGTTCGCTGTTCGTGGGCAACCTGACGCGACAATCAGTGCGCTGCTGACGACCATGAAATCGATGACCGTGGAGCCGTTGACGAAATTCAATGCCGAGTGGAAGCCGCTTGCCCAAACCATGACGCCCATCGCCCCCACAAAGGCCTATGCACGGGCTCCGGAAGGTATGGTCGAAATTCCTGGCGCCCAATTCCAGTTCAATGTCACGGGAACGGAGATAGAAGGCGCCAACCAGATTGGCGTCGATGTCACCTATCCGTGGGAGGCGGGGCCGGGGCGTTTCCATGAGCGTCGCATGGACATCAAGCGCTTCTTCATCGATCGCACGCCCGTGACCAACAGTCAGTTCAAAGCGTTCATTGATGCGACCCGTTACCACCCCAAAGATGACGCCAATTTCCTGAAGGACTGGGCGAACGGGACGTATCCGGAAGGCTGGGCGGATCGGCCCGTGACCTGGGTTTCCATAGAGGATGCGAGAGCCTATGCCGGTTGGGCCGGCAAGCGCTTGCCCAATGAATGGGAATGGCAGTACGCCGCGCAAGGCATGGACGGCCGCCTCTATCCTTGGGGCAACGACTGGAGAGCCGAAGCAGTCCCCGAGCCAAACAAAGGGCGCGCTCTTCTGCCGCCCATTCCGGTCGGCACCTATCCTCAGGGTGCAAGCACTTTTGGGGTTCTAGACCTCGTCGGGAACGTTTGGCAGTGGACCAACGAATTCCAGGATGAACACACCCGCGTAGCGATCGTGCGTGGCGGCAGTTCCTATCAGCCGCAGGGAGCGATCTGGTATTTCCCGCAGGCCTATCGCAACGATCAACACGGGAAGTTGCTACTCATGGCCCCCGGCCGAGATCGTTCGGGTGCGATTGGCTTCCGCTGCGCAGCGGACGCGCGGTGATTTCGGTGAATGGGTGAACACCGCGGGGCCGTTGCCGCGAATTTCTTGCCACTGTTCGAACGCGGATTTTGGCAGCGCTGCGCTATCCGTTGGCGCCGGCGGTCAGGAGCGATCGGACTTCGCGCCCTCGGGATATAGCTCGTACGCACATATTTTGTTGTACAGCGTCTTGCGCGAGAGTCCGAGGAACCTAGCCGTCTCGGTCCGACGGTAACGATGCCGCCTGAGCGCATCGAGAATCCAGTCGCGTTCCGACGGAAATGCCGCACGGCCGGTCGCGACGGTTTCGCCCTCCCTCGCAAAGCTCGGCAGGTCTCGCGCGTACACGATGTCGTTGCCGGCCGCCAGTGTTGCCCTCAGCAGCACGGCGCGCAGCTCGCGAAGGTTGCCGGGCCAGGAATGGTTGACCAGAACTCGGAACGTGGATGGATCGAGGCGCGCCTTGGAATGGGTCGATTGGTTGCTCAGGATCTGCTGTGCAAGCAAGGGGAGGTCCTCGAGATGCTCTCGCAGGGGCGGGAGGGAGATGCGAACGGCGTCAAGCCAATTGCAAAAGGCGGCATCGAATCTTGCCGCCTGTTCCGTGCTCGTGGGATCGACGCTGCTCACGCCCACGAACCGTACGTCGAGCTCGATCATGTCGGTGCCCCCCCGGCGCCAGAACGTGCCCGCGTCGACCGCCTGAAGAAGCTGCCGTTGGTTGACCAGAGGCAGTTTCTCGACGTCGCAGAGCACGAGGGTCGAGCCGCGTGCGAGCTCGAGCCAGCCCACACGGGCTTTCTCCACGCCTTGAAAGGCGCCGGCCGCACAACCGAAAAAATTCAACTCGATTTGTTCCGGCGTCCCCGACCCACAGGTGACGACGATGGGTTTGCGGCCCTGTCGCGTCCCTGAATCGTGGATGAATTTGCCCACATCGGAGCGTCCGCTGCCCGCCTCGCCGACGATGAGCACCGGCAGGTCGCTGTCCGTGGCGACGACCACCCGGTCGCGCGCGCGGATCATCCTCTCGTTGAACCCGGTCAGCGCATCGATGGGTGCCTTGCCAGCGAGTTCGCGCCGCAGAGACACGACTTCACGGCGCAGGCCGCCGATCGCCTTGAACGCCGCGGTGGCCATCTCGATCGCGCTCTCGAGCGGCAGGCGGTCGATCGTCGAGCCGCCGATGTAGCCGTCGGCATTGGCGCGGCGGCAGACCTCGTCCATCTGTTCCGGCATCACGATGGGTCCACCTTCGATGAGGCAGCGGGTTCTCGGGGCAATGGCGTGCACCGCGTTCACCAGCAGCGTGGCGGCCCCGGCCGCGTCGTCCAGATTGAGACTGGAATCCACTCCCAGGATTCCGCCGGTGTTCCAGCCGAAGTCGAGATTGATGAGATCGACACCGGATGCCGCCATGCGCTGCGCCTCATCGACCGTGTGCACGTAGCCAAGCGTCATCAGGCCGCGCCGGTTGGCGATGCGCAGCAGCTCGATCTCGGCGTCGAAGCCGATGCCGCGTTCCTCGAGGAACTGGCGGAACTGGCCGTCGAGAAAGACACAACTCGGAAAGTTGGTTACGCCGTGAAAGCCTGCCTCGGCAATTCGGGCAACGAGATCCTCGATGCGATCGCGATAACCCAGAGTGGTCGCGCCAAAGAAGACCGGCAATGCCGTCGAGCCGACGACCTCGGAGCAACCGAATTCCATCACCAGCTGATTGGAGTCCCGCAGCGCGAGCATGCACGCCGCGGATGGCGCACCCATGCTTCGGAAGCGGCCCGCGCTCAGCGCGAGCAGGAAATCCGCGCCTCCGCGGGCCGCGGACTTGGCGGTCATGCCCGTGCCGATGGCCGCGCCCAACAGGAAGTGTCCGCGCGCCAAAGTGGCGGCGCGGTTTGTGTACGCCCGCGCGCCGCGCGGCCGCGCGGGGCTCTTTCTCGTCGATCTGGCCATTGCTTGCATTCGTGCCACCCGTGGGAGAGCGCATTGTATGCGCCTGGCGGATCGTTCCTACCCAATTTTACTCATCGAGCGGATCGCGGTCGATTGCAGAGGCATCCGCCGACTGCCATGCTTTTTTAAAATACGGGGCACGGCTCAAGCAGGCGCTCGACCATTCGCTTGCCCGATGCAATGAGCCCATCGGCTGGGGTTTTGGGGAACAAAATTGATAACGCGATTTTCTGGTGTCACGTGTCTCATCTTGTTGGTGGCGTCGGCGACTGCGGCGTGCGCGCATCGGCCATCCTATGGCGGCCGCGCAAGCGCGCCGGACATACTAACGTTTCATCGCGATGCCGGGCGCAGCGGCTGGGATGCGTCGGAGGCCTCGTTGAACTCCGGACGGGTTGCGGACGGCACATTCGGGCGGCTCTGGGCATCTGCGCAATTCGATTCGAGCGACGGCGTGCCGCCGCGACTCTATGCATCGCCGCTGTACCTTGATCGGATATCCATCGCTTACGGGAAAAACCCGAGCCGTCCGTTCAGCGTCGTCATCGCCGCCACGAGCACGGGTTTCGTTTATGCCGTGAACGCGTTCGACGCAGCCGGCGTTGCGGCGGGCACGATACTCTGGCGCAAGCAGCTCGGGACGCCATGCAAGGGCGGCTTTGACGGCATCACGATGGGTGTGCTCAGCACGCCGGTTATCGATGGCGTGCGCAAGCGGCTCTACGTCGCGAACTGTGAAGATCAATACGTCTGGCGGGTGTATGCCCTCGATATCTCGAGCGGCACCGTCGTTTCGGGATGGCCTGTGGAAATCGACCGGCCGGCGCTGGTCGCTAAAAACACGAATATCGCTGACGCCGGTGTCGCCGCGGGGGAAGGGGCCGACCCCAAGCGCGGCAACCAGGTGCTGCGGGCGCAGCGTGGCGCGCTGAATCTCAGTCCGGATGGGGCGCTGCTGTATGTGACGTTCGGCGAAAGTTCGCCTGGCTGGCTGGCCGCGCTCGATACCCAAACACCAAAGCTCCTATCCTCGTTCTCAGGGACGGCATCGATGCTGACGCGCGTCGGCGGCATCTGGGGGGCGGCGGGTGTCGCCGTCGACGACCGCGGCAACGTGTTCGTGGCTACGGGCGCGGCGTTCAACGGGCTGGTCGTCGAACCGCACAACTGGGCGCAATCGATACTGCAGTTCTCGTCCGACGCGGGCCACCTTACGCTTCGCGGAAGCTACACGCCTTTCAATTATTGTGAGACGACGAACGCGGACATCGACCTTGGGTCGGGCGGCGTGACGCTTCTGCCGAATCTTGATCCGTCCTCCACCGGCACGCCCCGGCTGCTGGCCGTTGGCGGCAAACAGGGTAATGTCTACCTGCTGGATCGCGCCAGGCTGCCGGGCCTTCTGGATCGACGGCAGCCCTGCAGCACCGACTCCTCCGGCGACGCATCGCTGCTTGCGCCTGAAGCTCAACCGCAGTTTGGCAAGCCGGGCCCGCTCAATGTATTCGGCCCCTACACGGAGAAGGATGCCGCGATCGATCGCGCCAGGAGCAGGAGCGTTCCGGCCTATTTCCGGGACGGCAATGGCAACCACTATCTGTTCGTGACCGGCACGACACGGCGGCAGGAGGGCTCGGCTGTCGCGGTACCGCCGGGTCTTGCCAGACTGCGGGTCATTACCGAGCCAGGCAAGCCCGCTTACTTGCGCGTCGATCAGCTGGAAACGACCGCGACGATGGAGAACCCCGGCTCTCCGGTAGTGACCAGCAACGGTTCGAAGGACGCCATCGTGTGGGTCCTCGACGAGAACGCACTGCGCTCGGCGAAGCTCATCGGCCCGAATGCACCGCATCCGGTGCTGTATGCCTTCGATGCGCTGACGCTGAAGCTGCTGTGGCACAGCGCCGACGGTGAGCTCGAGACGAGCGGAAAATACAACGAGCCCGCCACTGCCCGCGGCACGGTTTTCGTGGGCACGGATCGTGTCGTGGCCTTCGGCTCGAGACACTGAGCGCCGACTCGCGGGTGTGTCTGGGCATGCGTATCGAACGTATCGAATCGCGCCGTAGGCGCGAGGGACAAGCTGTATGACGAAGACCGTTGCAATCATAGCGGCGCTCGACACGAAGGTGGCCGAGGCGCAGTTCATCGGCGAGATCGTGCGCCACAGAGGACACCGCACCCTGATGATCGATGTCGGCGTACTGGCCGATCCGTCAATTCAACCGGACATTCCAAGTGACGAAGTCGCTCGCGCCGGTGGCAGCGATCTTGCGACGCTGCGCCGTGGACGGGACAAGGCACAGGCTATGGCGGTGATGACCGAGGGTGCCGCGCGCATCGTCGCGCAGATGTTCGAGGCGCGTCGGTTTGACGGACTCATCGGGATGGGCGGCACGGCGGGAACGACCATCGCGTCGAGCGCCGCGCGGGCGCTGCCGCTGGGTGTACCCAAGCTCATAGTCTCCACCATCGCATCGGGCGATACGCGTCCTTTCGTCGGCACCAAAGACATCACCATGATGTATTCGGTGGTGGACATCGCGGGCCTGAATCGAATTTCCACCAAGATTCTGGCCAATGCAGCGTGTGCGATCGTCGGCATGGTCGAAGGCGAAGCGCAGGTCCTGGAAGGCGAAGCGAAGGTCATGGCAAGCCGCCCGGTCATCGCGGCGAGCATGTTCGGCAATACGACTCCCTGTGTGGACCGCGCGCGCGCCATTCTCGACGCGAGGGGGTACGAGGTGCTGGTCTTTCATGCCACCGGTACCGGTGGCATGACCATGGAAAGCCTCATCGCCGATGGCCACGTGGATGGCGTGTTGGATGTCACGACGACCGAATGGGCGGATGAGCTGTGCGGCGGTGTGTTCTCGGCGGGGCCTCACCGCCTGGAGGCGGCGGCCGACGCCGGCGTACCGCAAGTGGTCGCGCCCGGCTGCCTGGACATGGTGAATTTCTGGAGGCCCGACAGCGTACCGGCCGCGTACGCCCAACGTAAGCTGTTCAATTGGAATCCGAGCGTCACGCTGATGCGGACCAACGTCGAGGAAAACGCGCGGCTCGGGCGAGTGCTCGCCGAGAAGGTCAGCAAGAGCCGGGGCGCGGTGAGCGTGTTGTTGCCGCTGCGCGGCGTCTCTCAGCTCGACAGCGCCGGGAATGTATTCTGGTGGCCGGAGGCGGACGCAGCGCTGTTCGACGCGATTCGCCGCTACATCCGCTCCGACATTCCGGTGATCGACGTCGACGCCAACATCAACGACCCGCTGTTCGCCGATCGGGCCGCCGCGACGCTCCTAGGCATGATCGAGAACCAGGCGAAAGCCTGCCTCGGAGAGTTACCATGAGCAAGCTGCTTCTGTTGATCTCTGTCGCCCTGTCGCTCTCGCTGGCGCTGGCGAAAGTGGGCGATCCCGTCGCTGGGGAGCAGCAATTCGCGCCCTGCAGCGGCTGCCACACCGTTACGGCACACGGGGATGACGGTGTCGGCCCGAACCTGCATGGCCTCTTCGGCAGGAAGTCCGGCAGCAAGGCCGAATTCAACTACTCCAGCGCCATGAAAGCCGCGGGCATCGTGTGGAACGAAGACACGCTCGCGAAATTTCTCGCGGACCCGAGCGCGCTCGTACCGGACAACAACATGTCATTTATCGGACTGCAAGA
>Ga0137415_10002802_pt1 | contig 17269 bp, 9 predicted proteins | sample CZODoug3_1_1_16f_FD_183082 | JGI IMG/M metagenome (GOLD analysis project Ga0137415, IMG submission 183082) | Vadose zone soil fungal communities from Angelo Coast Range Reserve, California, USA - CZODoug3_1_1_16fungal (Hybrid Assembly) | ecosystem: Environmental > Terrestrial > Soil > Vadose...
CTGTCCAGCAACAATTGCCGTTTAAGACCACGCTAGAGCTCTCCTATGTCGGCAACCATGCCGTCCACATTGCAGCTCTGGAAGACTACAACCAAGCCCGTCTATGCACCTCGACTGAAATCACGGCTGGCAGTTGCACTTCTACTGGCAGCGCTTCTCTGCTCAACCGCCGGCCTATAGCGAATTTCACTGACATCCTTACCGAAAGCAACGCCGGCTTCCTTATCTATCATTCGCTGCAGACCAAGCTCGAACGCCGCTTCGATAATGGCCTCTTCTTCATCAACTCATTCACCTGGTCGAAGGGCATCAACAATTCTTCTGCCGATCTCGAGGCAAACAACGGTGACGGTGCCGTGGTCAACATCGTCAATGTTGCCGGAGACCGTGGTCCCTCGGGATACAACCAGCCATTCAACGATACGACCTCAGTTATCGCTGATCTTCCCTTTGGACACGGACGCCGATGGGGCAACAGTGCGCCCGGCTGGCAGCAGCAGTTATTGGGCGGCTGGCAACTCACCGGCATCAACACCGTCTCAAGCGGAGTGCCGATCAACCTTGTTTACACTGCGAATACCAACCAGGTTGTCTCGACGACCAGCTCCGTCTATGCTCTGCGCCCGAACCTCGTTAGTACACCGAATGCCGTCTATGGCAAGTCGCTCACGAAGACCGCCAGCGCTCTCAACGGCTTCCTGAACTCGGCTGCCGTCTCTGCTCCTTCAGGTGCACAGCTCTTCGGCAACTCCGGACGCAACAATCTTCGAGGACCTGCCTTTGGGCAGTTGGATCTCGCCGCACATAAGAAGTTCCTGTTGTTCACTGACCGTCAGTCCATCGAGTTCCGCATCGAGGCCTTCAACGTCCTCAACGCCACGAACTACATCAGCCCCAGCACAAACATCGGCACCATGAGCGCCACCGGCGTCCTGAGCCCGAATGCCAGCTTCGGCACCTTCAGCGGCAGCACAAGTGTCTTTCCCTCCCGCCAGGTACAGTTGGCCCTCCGGCTGGCGTTCTAACGAGCAATAGCTATGCCGTCGTTCTACCAAGTGAAACGACGGTTTCCCTTTGCCCGTTGTGACTAATTCACTCAGAGAGAATCAGCATTTATGTCCCATATAGCCTTCATCCGCAATCGCCGGCAGTTCCTGCTCGGCTCATCGGCGGCCTCGCTCGCGGCGCTCCTGCCCGGACGGCTCGATGCCAGCCTCGTCCCACAACAAGCACCCGTTCTCGATATTTCATCAAGAGACACCGCGCTCAAGTTCAATCCTGACGGAACCAGGCGTGCCTTCGCCGGCAACACCGTTATCTGTCATCTACCCCAGCAGTGCCGCACTCGCGACGCCATCGCAGCACTCGGTAACGAGCTCCGCCGGAGCAGCTTTGCCGGAAAGCTGGGCTTGCTTCCCAGCGACAGCTATCACATGACGGTCTTCCCGGGCGCGAACGATCTTGAGCGCGACACCGATACCTGGCCTGCGGACATTCCCATCGACGCGCCCATCGCTCAGTGCAATCAGATCATCGGCCAGCGCATGGAGGCCTTCCGCACCCACACCGAGCTTCCCTTCCGAATCTCCATCGATCTGGAGCGCACACTTGCCTATGGCAGGGCCTGTACCCTGCGCATTGTTCCCGCCGATGAGGCCGAGAACACCAAACTTCGCACCTTGCGCGACCGCCTCTCCGATGTCTACCGGTTTCGCACAAAGGATCATGTGACCTATGAATTTCATGTCACCCTCGCCTACCAGATGACGCCATTCACTCCGCAAGAGCAGAAGCAATACCGGGCGCTTCTCGAACAGCACCTTCCCCTCATCATCGCAACCGCCCCGGTGATCGAGCTCGGCATACCCGAGTACTGCACCTTCGAGGACATGTACCGCTTTGAGATCCGCACGCTCTTACGCTCGTAGACGGCAGCAAGATTGCTTCACGCAGTTTCGGGTTGATACCGCCCGTAACCGGCAAGAAAGTGTTATTTCACGCCAACCCAGATCCATCGGACTGCTTCAATAGCAACATCTCCATCCGTACCCTGAGTACCGACGCTCAACGTCACAGGCTTATCGGCTTCGAATGAAAAGTCCCCAATCGGCACAAAAGCATAAGGAGTAGCTTTGCTTCTTTGATTGATATGGAGAGCATGCTCATCACTGCCCGAGGTGATTTTTACGGGCACATTGGTGGCTCGCTTAGCCCCCTGCGGAAACGCCATCGCAACCCGGTATCGTCCTGTTACCGGCAACGTAGCCGTAAAGGTCACTGATTTCATACCTTTGTCCTTATTCAGATCGTGATACGCCACGAGCTCGCGTTCGTCGAGGCTTGCGCCAGTAACCCGGTCCCACAGTCCGTTATCGACGGCACTCTCAAAAGAGAGGGTTACATCTTTCGGTCCGCCTGAACCAACGTTGAGCGTTCGTCGGCTCACCAACGAACGATTTCCGTTCGCGTCCTCAACAAAGAGACTCACCAGCCACGGTTTCGCTACCGGAAATGTCCAGGAGGCATCTGCATCCGTGCTCTGTACTACTCCACTGCCATCGAAATTCCAGTAATACTTCGTCAAAGGAGCGCGAACCTCCTTCTGAACCCCATGAAACTGAACGGCCTTACCCGGATCAGCAGACGAATCCACGGCAATCGCAACAACAGGCCTAAATAGCGGCTCAAGCGGCACACCGGCAGACTTCAGCTCTTCGCGAAGCTTAGTGACAGAGATCTCTTGAACAGACGTTCTGCCCATGATTGCAAGATCAGCGGCAAGGCCACCGGCCTGCCCCAGCATCATAAACACAGGCTCCATGCGAACAGTGCAGTAGGCTATGTGTGTTGCGGATATATCCACAACCACTAAAAGGTTGCTAGGAGCGATCGGCGTAAGTGAACGGTAAGGGATGTTATAAGGGTCTGTCCATCCAGCTATATTTCCTCCTTCCTCAACCATCCCATTCGGCGTTAACACCGTTTGAACAGGATGAGAGTCAATTCCGTAGCTCCCCAACGCAACTCCGTCTTCTTTGAGTCGATCAGTCTGCACATCTCGTTGCGTCATGATGTACCGGCCCAGCATGCGCCGGGCTTCACGCACATACAACTGAGGCGTAACATGATTCGTCTCTACGAATTCATCCTTCGGCAATCCCCATTTCCTTGCACTCTCGCGAAATTCAGGGCTCAGGGAGGGATCATTCTGCAGCATGTACCAGAAGGTCAGCCAGAGATCCCTTGTATGTTCATAGCTTCGTTGGCGTGTTTCAAATATTCCATCTGCATAATCTATGTTTGCGCCGATATCATCTGCTTTATTCGGGTCAGACTTTCCATTCACTGGCCCCCACTCTGGAACATCGGGAAACAAATCATTGAACGTCTGCAGATGCTTCTCGCGGATGTGCGTGAGAAAGTCCGCGAAAACCTCCGGCGTATAGTGCTCGGGCTTTGGTACCGGAAGTCGAATGTCATCCCGGTTGGTGAGCGTCGACCGGATATTGAAGGATTGAAGTCGATGATCTCCACTACCGATATACTCCGGTAATCCGCGCGTAACTCCCGCCAGTGATTCGCCATACTCCGCCACTGCTTCTCTGCCAACACGATAGGGAACACCAGCCAGAGCCATCAGATCGCCTTCGTAGCTGGCATCGATGAACACCTTTCCTGCTACTTGAGTCACAGCATTACCCGATGTGCTCTGAATCCTCACACGCGAAATATGATCGCGCTCTACATCGACATCGATAACTCTCTCTTTCTTCAGAATACGAACTCCTGCCTCGCGCAACATATCGTTGAAGACACCTTCAGCCACATGAGGCTCGAAGAAAATTCCTCCATGACACTCCTGGGCCTGGCTGGAGTTTTTGCCATACGTCTTTTCGTAGTAAGCCAGAACGCGGCTGAAGAACTCGTTAGGCAGCCCTCCCACCGTATCTCTTCGGCCAATGTCCGTCTTGGTCAGCCCTCCCGCAACCACTCCTCCAACCAAAGAAGACGGCTCAATCAACAGTACCTTTTGCCCTTGCCGCGCCGCCGCTACAGAGGCCATAATGCCAGCCGGAGTGGCACCGTAAACTACAACATCTGCTTGCTCTTGCGCATGCGCGGCAATAGGCAGGGCAAGTATGGCTACGGAAATCGAACGATAAATCCAGGCCATGATCGTTTTCGGTCGTGCTAAATACATTGATGCTCCCGGAGTAGTGAATTCATGAAAACTTTTCCTATGCGATATGCGCGGAGCTGGCCCGCAGCAGCAAGCTACACCAGCAATTCAATGGGGAAGATGCTCAAAGTAACCGGCAAGCGCTCATCACTTCCGCATCACCTATTGATCCGGCAGATTGTTTAATGTCACAGTGGAAGACAAAATGGCACGAGCGCCTTTGAGTTTTGCCTGTAGCGTCGCGATATCTACATCCTGCACAGCCTGGTCATGTTTCGCAGCAAGAGCAGCGCCCACTCCGGCTGCCTGACCTAACATCATGTATTGCGGTTCCATGCGTATCGTCGAATATGCAACATGACTTGCCGAGAGACATACAGGAACAAGAAGATTCGTCACTTCCGTACGTTTCGGAACCAATGCACGGTAAGGAATAGCGTAGGGAACGTGTTTCATGCGAACAGCCTCGGTTCTCTGGGGCACTCCCTCGAACGTGACGGTCCCGTCGTCACCTACATACTGCTGCACTGGATGCGCATCCAATCCATAGCTCCCAAGCGCAATAACATCAGGTTTGCTGAGATCGTCAACTACATCTTTTTGCGTCATGACAAATTCCCCAATCATTCGCCGCGCTTCTCTCACGTAAAGCTCCCAGGGCCAACCGTTGTGATCGGTAAATTCGTCTTTCGCCAAACCCCACTCGTTGGCGGCCTTATGAACAGTCATCGGAAGACGCGGATCATGCGTGAGAAACCAGAACCATCCGGCGACAAAGTTGTAATGATCCTGCACAATCGCCGCCCGCCTGGCGTATGACCCGTCGGGATAGGGCCAGCTTGCTCCCGGATAGTCGCCATTGTTTGAATCCGCTTTCTGGTGGAGAACGGGGTAAAGTTCGAGAGCATGGCGAACCACTAACTCTTCGGGTTCATGCGCGGCCGCCTTCAGAATCTGGCGCAACCGTATTTCATACAGACCTGCATCGTAATGAGGAGGTTTGGGAAAAGGAATCTGGTTTGAAGCTTCGTGAGTGACAACCAGGCGAAAATTGTATGCCTGGGTCTTGCTGTCCGCGTCCCCTTCGTTCCCTTCTCGTTTAGGAGCTACACCAGGCAATAGCTTTCCATCATCGCCATAAGCGCTCACGCCCATACTATGACCAGCGCGCACGCCTCCGGAGTATTCGTTATATTGAGCCTTCGCTTCCCGGCCAACAATATAGGAGACGTGAGCGAAAGCCATCAGATCGCCTTCGTAGGTTGCATCGATGAATTCGCTGGCCGCAAAACGTTTTCCGTTCTCCGCAATGATCGTGCGGATCTTCGTCCCCCGCCTCACGACTCCACGCTTTTCCTTAATACGGCAGTTGCGATATATATCGACGTGCGCTTCCCGCAGCATGTCGTCGAAAATCTTCTCGATAACATGAGGCTCGATGATCCAATGTGAGGCTCTGTCCGTTGGATGTTCTTTGTAGTACGCATCTCCTCGATCGAAGATCTCGGCCGCCAGACCGCCAATGACCGAATCTCGACCGATATCTGTTCTGAACAGGCCATTCGACATCATGCCGCCCGAGTGCAGATTAGGTAGAACAATCGCCACATGAGCGCCTTCGCGAGCAGCCGTCACGGAGGCTATCACCCCCGCCGGAGTCCCTCCATACACCACCACGTCATACTTCTGCGCTGCATAAACCGGCAGGGGTAGCAAAACCATGCAAAGCATCACTACATGCCGCTTGCACAGCATGAGAGCACGTCTTCCTGCTGCAACTGCAATCATCGAGTTCAATCCGCGTGTATCAAAAGTCATAGTGTCCATGCAACCGGAATAGTTCCCGTATTCAGAATTGAAATTTTGCCGCCAGTTGGATCTGTCGCGGATTATTCGCCTGGCTCGTCACAGTACCGAACGATGTGGAAGTAATCGTGCCATTCGGAGCCGCGAATTGTGTGTGGTTGAAAGCATTGAAGGCTTCCAGCCGGAACTGCGCTACCACCGTGCGTTCCTTGATGGAAAAAGGAAATTTCTTGGCTAGCACCGTATCGAAGTTTCGGATCGGGTCGGTCCGCACATCGTGCAGCACAGGACCGACATTGCCGAATGTATAGGTGGGCGCAACGCTCAGCACTGACGTATCGAACCATTCAGAAATTGTTCTGTGGTCCAGTTGGGCATTGCCCGATAGATTCGATGATCTCGATACCGACACCGGAAAACCGCTCTGCAACGAGACGATACCGCTTAACCTCCATCCGCCCAGCACTGCGTCTGTGAAAGCATTCCAGTGACGCCCAAAGTGACGTCCTCGTCCGAAAGGAAGATCGGCAACCGCACTGCCGAGAAATTGATGCGTCACGTCGAACGAAGTAAGAGAGTACTCCGCCGCCCGGTTGTAGGCATCATACGGCGTCGTCAGGTTGTCCATATTCTTCTGATAAGTAAAGGACGAGAGAAAGGTCAGACTGTCGGATATGCGTTTCTCCACCTTCACCGTGCCGGCATTGAAGTTAGAGCTTCCGATAGGCTGAAGAATCTGCAGGATGCCCGTGTCTCCCAGATACTGCGGATAAGGCAGCAGCGACTGGCGCAGAGTAATCTTCGAGGCCGCAAGCGTGCCGCTCGTAATCACGCCATGGAAAGGATTAGTAACCGAATTTGTGAGATCTGAGCCGAGCGCCAGATATTGATTCGGTAGTTGGTTGATATAGGTAGACATTGGCATGTGCGTGCCCTTGTTTCCCCAGTAGTAGCCCTCCAGCACAATCCCGGCCGGCAATTGCTTCTGAATGCCGAAGCTGAATAGCTGCACATACGCAGATTTGAAATCGTGTGTTGGAACAGTCATCGTCGAGCCTACATTTGCCAGTGGGCTGCGATCGTTGGATGTAGGCGTAATGCCATCCGGAAACGGATCGCTCAACGTGTCCGCCGGAGTCAAGCCACCATCCTGAGAGGCATTCATGTTCGTCGTCACCGAGGTCTCCAACGCGCCGGCCCCATTGCCTGCCACAGAACGTGGCAGGAAGAAGACACCATAGCCGCCTCTTACAACCAATCCAGGTTTCGCCTCCCAGGAAAATCCGAAGCGAGGTCCGACATTTGCGTAATCAGTCGCCTGCTGATCTTTCGAATTGCCCTGGCCAACCCAATCCACAGCACCCTGAAGATTTGGCAAGCCGACAGTTGCCCCTAATAGGCTCGGAGCATTTGGATCGAAGTACGCAATGCGGTTGTACTTTTCACGCGTGCCCTGCGCAATCTCGTAGCGAAGCCCCACATTGAGCGTCAGGTTCTGGAACACGCGCATGTCATCCTGCAGAAATCCCGCATAGTAGAAACCCTGCGACGAGATCGCCTGCACCTTCAGCGCTGTTCCCGAACCCGGATAGCCCAGCAGAAAGGAAGCGAAGCCAAATCCGCCGGTATTGCTGGCCTGCGTAGCTGTCGGTCCTTGCGTAAAGCCCCGCGTAAAGGAGAACGTGCCGGAGGAGTTGGCATTTTGATATTCGTTGAAAAAGAGAGAACGCCACTCCACGCCAAATTTCAGACTATGTTTCCCGTAAAGGTAGGACGTTGTCACATGTGTCGCGTAGGTATTGCGCGGCTGGTGTTGCTGCTGCACGGCGCTCTTTCTCACCAGGCTGGTCGTATCGCTCATAGAAAAGCTAGGCAACTGCTGCGCAATCTGACTCGTAAAGCTCGTCGGAAACCCTACAGTCGTTGGGTCGAACGGCGCCAGACCACCTTGCTGGACAGCCAGTCCCCGTGTAAAGGACGTACCGATATCAACGAAGAGATTTGGACTAAATACATGCGATACGTCGAGCACAATCTGTGTATACGTATCGTCAGTAAAAGAGCCGCTCTCTGCTGGCGCAAACGTACCCGGCGTAAGCCGCTTATCGACCTGCCTTGAAAACCGCCCGAAGTACCGGGTCTTTTCTGTAGGGCTGAAATCCAGGCGGATATCGTACTTGTCGCTATTCGTCGTCTGGTTCGCGACAAAAATGTAGTTGTTTGCGTTTGTCGTCGTGTTGCCGGTGGTGTTTGGCAGCGGATAAAACTGGCCCATCACTGCCTTTGAAATCGGGTTGATCCGATCGGAAGGAATGATGTTCCCCTCAAACTGTGTCCTCTTTTTGGAAGAAGTGGTCGTCAGTGGGTCGTAAATTTTAATCAGGGCACCGCTGCTGGTCTTCGCGCCTGAAAAATCTCCTGCGCGCTCCGCCTCCGTCGCCACGGTCGATATGCTCGTGGTGGGATAAGACTGCCGCAAGCCTTCATAGTCGCCAAAGAGAAAAAGGCGATTCTTCAGGACCGGCCCACCAATCACACCGCCAAACTGATGCCGCGCGAAGTCGGTCTTCTGCACATCATTCAAACGACTGAAGAAATTATTCGCGTCGAAAACGCTGTTGCGTTCAAAGTCGTATGCCGAGCCATGAATCTCATTCGTGCCCGACTTCGTCACAATATTCAGCACGCCGCCCGAGGTCCTGCCGAACTGTGCGTCATAGCTGTTTGCCTGCACTTTGAATTCCTGCACCGCATCGACAGGCGGATCGATGACCGCGCGGCTAACATCTCCCGTTGTATTCGGCGCGCCATCGAGAATGATCTCCTGCGAGCCGGAACGTCCCCCGCCAACATAAAAATCGGACTTGAAGAAATTGCGGCCCACATTCTGTGTTCCGGAGTTGCCGAAGTTCGAACCGAATACCACGCCAGGCGTAAGACCGACAAGGGCCATAGGATCGCGCACATTCAGCGGAAGCCCTTCAATGCTTCTCGCCGTCACCACTTGGCCCACTGTGCCTGTAGTTGCCTCCACTCCAGATGGAGCAGTCGTCACCACTACCTGCTGCGACACCACGCCCGGCTCTAACGAAACATCAATCGAGAGCGTCTGGCCAACTTGTAAGGTGATCTTCTCCTGGCGAAACGTCTTAAAACCATCCCTGCTGCACTCCACCTCATAGCGCCCCGGCGCCAATGCCGGGAAGCGGTAGATGCCCGCGCTGTCCGAAGCAGCCGTATTGCTGGTTCCCTTTTCCATATCGGTAACCTTCAGGGCCGCACCTTGAATAAGGGCTCCCGAGGTATCGCGGACAACGCCAGTCAGCTGAGCCACATTGGTTTGCGCCAGCAGGCGTTGCGATACCGCGCAAACAAGCAGAAGAAGAAGAAGCGCAATGAAGCAGAATCTCTGGCCGGACATTTTTGCAGGAAGTAGAAAAGCCGACCGTCGAAGGTTCGATTTTTGGACGAAGCTGTATTTCACCGACAAGAGAATACCTTTCTCAAATGCGGTTGCAAGAATCTCGACGCAGTGGAAGCATTGTCCAGTTGCAGTAGGTCATGTAACGATGTAACGGAATAGTTTCAATGGCTTACAGGGTAATCGACGTGTGGCCCCCGAAATCTTTCTGTGTCCGCAACCATCCTTTTAAATGAATTGAAGGTCAGATTTTTTTGCCTCAGGCACAAACCGAGGGCAATAAAAATGGCCCCCTCTCCAGTTATTGGTGAGAGGGTCATTTTTGTTTTGCATTTTCTAGTTTGGAACCAGAACCGTCGCTCCGGTACCGCCCGTCTGCTGTCCGACCCTGGCGACCTGATTGCCATAGAGATCGGTTCCGTAGACCGTATAGTTAGAGGTCGAAGCGCCCGTCCCCAGAATAATTCCGTAATCCTGCAAATTGCCATTTACGTCTGCACTGGTATAAGCGGAATTGGCAATCCAGCCATTCATGCCTCCGACGAAAACGGTGCTTCCGACTCCAGAGCCCACATAAACTCCAGAGCGCGGTCGCGTCTGCATCGTGCTGTAAGGGTCCCAGAGATTGGCATTGTTGCCGACCTGGCAGTTCACGACCGACACCGTTGTCCCACCTTCGAACAACATCGCCTCGAATGCCGCGCCCCGGCTGCCTGAGGTCATCACTCGAACCGTGCCCGTCACGCTCGGCTCTACAAACATGGCGATGTTATGCGTGTTGATCCACGGTTCGTCAAAGTCCGCGTTGTTCGCCTGCTGCAGATCAAAACCGTAGACATATGCATGATCGATCGCATACTTGAAAGACGATAGGTCATGAGGCGTTCCTTGGCTGTTGGCAACGCTCTCGTATCCGATCTTGCCTTCAATCAGCGTTCCTGAGTCCGTTCTGAATCGGGCGACGCCACCCACAAGGCGAATCCACTCCAGATCGGGAATCTGATCGGGAGGCAGATTGCATGCCGCCGAAGTGTTGCAGAAAGCGCTGGAACCGGGCATCCAGATATTTCGCAGGAACTCTCCGTATACCTGATAAAAACGAATATCCGCCGTCGACTCGTTTGTCGTCGCCGTCAGCGTGTACACACCCAACGGCACAGTAGGCTGCGTGTTATTCATGCCCATGCTCGACATATCCACATCGAAAAGCTCGGAATTTTTGGTATCCACGATAGCCACGCCACCACCCATGCCGTATCGGGCTCCAACGTTTACCATCCGGATTTGCGATGTGTTCTGCAGCAGAAAAGGCGGCGCGTAATTCACGGCACCGGCCCCCGGCGCTGTAAGAGCAGCGGTTTTAGAGTAGAAAACCGTTATGCCGAACAGTCCGCTTCCATCCGATCCGGAGACAAGTTCCACGGCGTTTTGCGTGGGAGACGTAAGTGTGTCCGTAATCTGCGTCACATTCCGGCCATCTCCAACCAGTTGAATCTTGGGATGGTTGATGATGAGCGGATCGCTGACGTTGTAGATCTTCCGCGTGAACGATGTAAATCCGCTGCTGAAGTGCCCTGCGGGAAGATATAAGACCGCTCCCTCCGGAAATTGCGTGGCGGCGATATTTTCCCAGTATGTGAAGTTAGCCGCGCTGATATTGCCAGAAGAATCGACAACTGGATAACTGCTCAATGCGGACGAAGTAAGGTCGATCCACTGGCGATCGCGAATCTCCGGGAGATCGTATGAGTTGTACCCCTTGACGACCGAAAAGACGCCTGACCAGCTCGGGTCCGTCGCCAGCTTTTGTATGCTCCAGCCGTCTTCCGCTGGCGCGTTGAAGTATCCAGCGTTGTATAAGGCATAGTATCCGCTCGGATTCGCAATGGTGATGCCGGAACTGCGTTGCGCCGTGGGAATATTCAGGAAGTCGATATTCGAGGCGATCAGTGTTGGCGTGTGCCATGGCGTATAGGCAGGACTAGCTGTGCTTACATACATCCCCCAGTCTTCGTGGACCGTCGTGCCATTCGCTGATCCAAACCGCCCTCCTACAACATTCAATGAAGTCACACTGGAGTCAACCGAAAGATCGGCAATTGGTAAGTCCCCCGAAGCTGCACTTGATTTACGCTGGCCGCTGTTGAGAAGCACCGCGTTGACGAGGTTGACGTTCATCCCTCGCTGCACGCTGACGGCGCTCAGGCCCGTATACGAAGTGCGTAGATTCGTCAGCGCAAGTCCGCCATAAAAGTTTGGCGTCACTTTAATCGCCTCGGCGCCCGCGTAGTTGATCGTTGTATCGCTGATATACATCTGCCGCGCAAAGTCGACGAGAATTCCCTGCGATGCGGTGTGCTCGATCTGTAGGGAGCGAAGATAGACGTCATTAGCAAAAGTCGTCGAGTCTGTACCAGTGATGTGAATCCCGACTCCTCCTCCGGAAAGATTTCCCCCGATCAGCTCCATGTTGGACGGAATGATCACCAGCGTTGTCGAAGTATTGCTGTTGCTGGCGGTCACCGTGAGAGCGTGCATCTTCAAGGCGTCCGTGTGATAGGTGCCAAGCCGCGCGCCAAAACTGCCTCGTACTCCTGAGATGTTGATGTTCAGAAAATAAGGACTCGTGCTGTCACCAACATCAAGACCGTTGTAGGCGTTCGTAATCGTGAGATCGCGGAAGAGACTCTGATGCGGTAGATTGACGGCAATACCGGTAGCCGTGTCACCTTCCGAACCAGAACCAGCTGTACCCGTAAAACTCAGGTTGATCCCGATGATCCCTCCGTAGTTGTACTTTCTCGTTGCAGAATAGTCGGCATTGCCATTGAAGCGGATGGCAGCCGGTGAGTCGATCATCGGCACATCCGCGCCAATGGTTGACTCAATGGCTGACCGGTTTTCGTAGTCGTCGTCGACAAGTGAATCGTCATAGGTCAACGTGGGATAGCAACCGTTCTGGCCACTGCTCGTGACGGCTCGCGCCCCAACAAGCGTTACCCCGCTTCCTTCAATCCTGAGCGTATGTGCCAGGTAATAGGTTCCAGGAGCAAGAAAGATGACTCCGCCCTTCGAGAGATTGGCGGACGCCATCGTGTCGATAGCTGACTGAATGGCCGCGGACGCATCATTCGGAGCCACCGGTGGAGACAGCATGGCCGAAGCGTTAAAGACATAGTTTGTACTGCCGGTCTGCTGATACTTCATCAGCGCGCCGGAAGGTATGGTTTGGGCTCGACTTGCGGTCCATGCCAGCAGTGCCAGCACGAAAACAATGAATTGCTTGCAGCACCTGTCAATGTACATGCCTCTCCTTTTGCACGAGACCATCGGCGTCAAGGCCGTGGCCGGCCCGTGCACTACAGCAAACAAGCTGTCTGTCCGCAACGATTGCGGACGTTCAATTACGAGCGAGCGCGATATTTCATTACAAGAACAGGGCTGTCCAGTTACGGTGAGTTACGTAACGCGTTACTGCCGTAAGTCACGAAATCGGTTCGCAGAGTGAGAGGCTTACCGCATGCAACAGCATGTTTTGCCGGGAATCGATGTGCATCGGGAAGAGGAGTCGCAGTCACACCGCCAGCACTAGGTCGACGCAGGCTCGGTAAACTCTGTACCAAGTTGACCGGGGCGCAAAGAGAGCGCAGCGATTGCAGCAACAACAAGGAGAGCGTTCGTCTCCAGATGGTAGTGGGTCAGTTTGGCTCTGGCAGGAGTCAATTGCTTGAAGCGATGCAATGGCTACAGAATGAACTAATGCCAGTTGCACTGCGTCCAGCCCTCGATCAGGATTTTGATTATTGCAGGCGTCTCTACTTCGGCGAAATGGAGTGGATTATTGAAGAATTGCACCTAGATAGCGTCGCTCAAGCGGTCAGCTTCCAGCAGCAATGGAGCTCCAGCCAGGTCCGTATTATGGTGCTCGAAGGTGTCGACATAGGCTGGTTGCAGACCATCACGCAAGATGATGAGCTTTTTATCGCACAGATGATTATCGACCGCCTCTTTCAGCGGAAGGGCATCGGCACCGAGGTGATGAAGTACCTGATTAGCGAGGCCGGATGCGCTAATCAGGCAGTGCGCCTGAACGTTGTGAAAATCAATCCCGCCCGGCGGCTATACGAAAGGCTGGGCTTCCAGATTACGCATGAGGATGATCGCAAGTTTTATATGAAGCGCGAGCCTGATATATCTACGCACTCGTTAAATTGACCCACCACCCAGATGCAGACACTGCCGGGCATGATGCGAGTATGCTACGATGTGACGTTCATTTCCCAATGGTCCAACAGATGACCATCTTGCTGTATTTGTATTGAGCGCTTTGATATGTCGGTGCATGCAACACTTCCGAATCCCCACTCTGATCCACAAAACCAGCCTCCGGAACTCCACGGAATACTCGAAAGCAGGGTCTTCGAGAAATCGCCTGCTCTACGGCGTTTGCTCCTCTATCTCTGGGATCATCGCTCTGAAGAAATCAGTGAGTATGCGATTGCAACCGAAGCATTGGAGCGGAGAGCGGACTTTGATCCTCGCTCCGATTCCGCAGTCCGGGTACAGGTCGCCCGTCTTCGACAAAAGCTCAAGGAATACTACGATGACGAAGGGAAAGAAGAACCTTCGCGCATCACTGTCCCACTCGGCTCTTACAATCTTCAGCTTCATCTCGTCAGCAGCGAAAACGGGGTGCCCTCGGCGGAAGAAGCTCCGTCTCCTTCTTTAGAGGAACCCTCTGAAATATCAGAAAGCAATTCGCGTTCCCGGCGAAACCTATGGATAGGCGTTGCCATTGTGGCATCTGCGGCTCTCGGCTGTTTCGCCGGAATCGGATGGCAGGCATCGAAGGCAGCAAAGGAAACCCAGACCGCCACTATACGAATACCACCAGTTTGGGATCTCATTTTGCTGAACGGTAAGCCGGAACGCATTGTGGTACCGAATCCTGTTTTCTTCTCGTGGATCGATAAGTCGGGAGAGACGTTGACCGCGCGAGACCCCGTTGTCAATTCCTATAAGGATTCCGAAAGATCGGCAAAGCTCACAACACTGGTGAAAACCCTGGGCCAGCCTATTCTCGCTCAGGACTACACCGTCGCATCCGACACGCAAGCATCGTTCCGGTTGGCTCGATATCTGGAACCTTTCAGGTTACAGATCGATCTCTCCAGCAGCTCCGACCTTCCTCCTGAAGCGCCTGACAGCGAGAATCTCATCCTCCTCGGCACCATTAACACCTTGACCCCTTACCGTCTTTATTTGGATCGACTGCACTATAGATTCCCGGAGCATAGCCAGGCAATCGTCGACATTGCTCCGGTAGCCGGGAAGCCTTCTCGATTCGATACCGTCCGCGAGTCGCCATCGAGAAGTATCACTCCAGGAATTGTGGCTCTCCTGCCTGGGCGAGCGGCAGGCACTTCCGTGCTCATTATTGTGGGATACCATACGAACGCGCTGGTCTCTTATCTAACCTCGACAGCAGGCCTCGATGACCTTCAAAAGGCGCGAGCAGCCAATGGGAATCCACGATTTTTCGAAGGTGTCGTGCTCTCCGAAGTGAACAACATTAACCCCTTGCGCAGTTGGGTGGTAAGCTTCAAATCCTTCCGGGAATAGCTTGAACCGCAGGCATGGGTTAGCAGTCACGGCCTCCTAAAAATGAAATCTTGAATGTCTCGCTTCGTCACTATCTCCTTGATATTGCGATAGTTCGAGGTAGTGCGGAGCGACAGCCTGCATACTGCTCCACCCCTTCGTCCAGAAAACGGTGCCAACAACACCTCTAAAGCATGCTCACTGCATCGCATCTCGCAACTTTCAGTTGACGATATCCGCATAAGCGCCTAAATAGACCCGTTTTGGTCTGTTCTTTTTCTGCCTTCTACCAATTGCCCTATCTGGTTACTGGATTCTGCCGATGGTTACATCACATTGGTAACAGTACCTATAAATCTTTATCAATATGACTTGATCTTGATTAAGATCATTGCAAATTTCATAAATAAGGAGCCAAGGTGTCCCTCCCTGGCAAAATATTTTCCCTACCTGGCGTTCTGTTTTCGGCCTGGACAATCGCATTATGTCTCCTGCTTGCTGGCGAGAGGCCAGCGCTAGGGGCTTCAAGCGAAACGGTCTTAAATGCTTCTTTGGCAGACGCGTTGAACCCGCAGATGTTTCGCAGAGATTTCCAGCTAAAGATGAGAGCGTGGGTTTTTCCTGAGAACAGGTATGGCCCCGTAAAGATAGTGTTTTCAGTGCAAGTCGACAAATCTGAGATGAACGATTTGGTCGGCGGAGAGCTTGCGGCTCGCGTTATTGCAGATGATCATGACGAGACAATGGGCACTTGGGAGAGTCAGATCAGTGACGGTGATCCTTCTCCGTGGGTACGGACGGTCAGGTTGCCAGCAGGCTCTTACACGATGGTTGTAGCCGCGATCACGAAAAATCAGCAACGCGTGGGAAATACTTTTTACAGGTTAAAAATAGACGCATCGACGCCACGGCGAGAACTTGAAGCAAGCTCACTGCTCCTGGCCACGGAATGCCAACAGGAAAATCATGGCATAAGCGAAAGGCAAGATCTTTTTAACCCTTTGGAAGAGGAAAGTTGTATTTTGGCTCCGGACGTAATGCCCATAGCTCAAAAAGATAAACCGCTCTACATATTGTTCAGGCTTTATTCGGATAGTACCGTCTCTCTCAAGCGCTTTCCTGGATCCTGGCAGGCGTGGGTTGAAGTTCGCGATGCTACAGGTACCACGTGGATACGAAAATCTGTACCTTTCACATTTTGCTCTCCACGGGGCTGGGGAGTGAAAACAACATTTTGGCCCAAAGAGTTTAATTTGAAACCCGGTGTCTACCGCGTATCCGTTTCAGTAATCGGGCCAGCAACAGAAAACCATCCTTACTCCGCCGTCGATTCCTTCCAGATACAGCAATGAAGATGGGTACTGATGTGGCGGCTAAAGACGGTTCTGTGCGTTTTGTCTGGAAGCAATTTTTTGTATTAGTGGGTGGGCCCTTCATTATTCCCAGTGATCCTTATGCCGCTCCACCCACCAGCAGGGTGAGTTTCCAGCATGCGGAAAGAGGGATCGCGCGCACGGCTGGTCAACCTGGCCGAGATAGTCGTACTCCTCTTTATTGCCTTTGAGTGGAGTGGCCAGATATTGGCTCACCTGGACTGAACCGATGGCATTGCCCCGGTAAACACGGACCCGGTAAACAGTCCAGTCCCCGATGTATAGAGCAAGCGAAAGAACCAACAACCTCTTCAATATGTAAATCAGTATTCGAATCATTGCTTTTCGCTGACCGCCTCATAGTGACCGGACCATCGCTGGCTCTATACTGTATACAGTGGCTTCAGACTTCAACAACACGGTTGCCATTGCTATGTCTGGCGGAGTCGACTCGTCAGCCGTCGCGGCGATGCTCAAGAGCGAGGGCTACGAGCTGATCGGCCTTACCCTCCAGCTCTGGAACCAGCGCCGTCTTGCCGGCAAGGAAGGCATGCCCGAGCAGGTACAGGGACGTTGCTGTTCCATAGATGACGTATACGATGCGCGACGAGTTGCTGAGAAACTCGATATTCCTTACTACCTGGTCAACGAGCAGGCCCGCTTCGAGCGGGATGTAGTAAAGCCATTCGTCTCCGAGTATCTTGCCGGACGGACGCCAATTCCCTGCTCGCTCTGCAACAATCACCTTAAGTTCGACCAGCTGCTCATCACTGCTCGCCAGATCGGTGCGGACCGCATCGCGACCGGCCACTACGCACGCAATGAGTATGATCCCGATCGCAACCGCTGGATACTCAAGCGGCCTGCTGATACCAGTAAGGATCAGAC